>Ga0307428_1001857_pt1 | contig 10097 bp, 19 predicted proteins | sample SalMarWE160240MG_FD_202161 | JGI IMG/M metagenome (GOLD analysis project Ga0307428, IMG submission 202161) | Salt marsh sediment microbial communities from the Plum Island Ecosystem LTER, Massachusetts, United States - WE1603-240 | ecosystem: Environmental > Aquatic > Marine > Intertidal zone >...
CTTTTTAATCATAAAGAAATCCTTTTATCAGAAAATAAAAAACCCAATCAATCTCAGGAAAATTCCTAAGACTAACTGGGTTGTGAAAACCGCTAGTTTATATTAATACTGGCGAGCAGTGAATATACTAAACTTAAATTCTTTTTAGAAAAACCCACTTACCACAATGCTTACACCTCATTACTATAGTTAATATAAATCCTTCCATCAAAGGTTTCTTGCATCTAGGACAGCGAATAATAGGGCCAACATCTATATCTAACTTCTTACTACTGACCTTCGCTGTATAACCTGGATTAATTTCACTATGTTGTTCCATCCCTGAATATATCCCTTGAAAAAATTACTCTACTTTTTATTCTTCCAGGCATCGGATCTCGATCTATTTTCTTTTTCTTTCTCTTCAGCTTTCTTTCCTTTTTCTCCAAGTATTTTTTTATATCCAGTAAATGTTTATTATGTATCTCTCTTTTAGGTCTCCTCTTCATCCTTTCCTCAGCAGTATATCCTTCCCTATCCCTACCACACTCAGGACAGACTCCATTGTAGGGAAATTCCCTATCACAAATAGGACAGGTCAAAATTATATCATACTGAGTATTCATTATGAATATAAACCTTCTATCTTTATCCTCTCCTTCAAAGCTTGCTCTTCCATTACTTGCCCATGAAAAACTACTTTTTCTTCTTCTTCCAAATAATCAATTCCAATTATATATAAAAATTCACTTGTAATAAATTCATTACTATAGCGAGCCCCTTTAAATATCTGTGAGCCTCCTCTCGCTAAAGAAACCAAAGCACTCCATTCTCTTAATTGCAACCACTCTTGAGATTTACTTAAAACATCTATGACTATTTTACCAGTTATAAAATCCGATTTTGTAATTTCTCTTTCCACAATCTCAAGCTTCACTTCTTCCTCAGGTGTCAGTTGCTTAAGTATTTCCACTAAAATATTCCTTATATCCACAAGAACAAAATAAGATTCCTTTAGCACCTTATTATCAACCGAATTCACTTCCATATCCTATCCTCCTAATTTTCTCAATTTCCATTTCTTCCTATTGCAATGATTAATTACTGTAGATAATTTCCATCCTTTCATACATTTTACAATAGGTGCTGTCCTCCTTACTACATTATCCCTTACTACTATTCCAGCAACGAAATCCATTCCTCCTCTTAATCTGCCTTCTATACGAAAAACCATTTAATTAAGTACGCCTCCTAAGTGGGAAGACTATTATTATACTTTAATCTAATGTACTCATTAATATAATTCTTCAGAAAATTAAAGAATAATTTTGCTGATTCATCAGCATTTCCTGAGAATTTAAGTTCCCCCGTACTCCAATTTAATTTACCTACTTCCTCGCCATCATCACTACAGAAAACTACTATATTGGTTGATGTATATGAAGAGATATCAATTATATTAGATATATTAGAACTATATAACCTAATATCACCTTCATCCATAATCCCCTCCTTAAATTAATTATATACTCCATTAAACATGCAACTGTATTTATATGGAGTTCCTAAATCTTTAATAAATGAGAAGGAAGGTAGCAACAAGCCCCTGGACAAACTCATTGCCACCTTATTATCCTTCCCACAAGGAAGGAAATATAACAAATTCCCGGGACTCCCTAACGATCAGGAACCGTCTTTTCTTGCACTTGGGCCTTAAGTACAAGTTTCTCATACCCTCCCTCAAAGGATATAAGAATTTTCCCCTCACAGATAAATATTCTCAGCACCAAAAAAACTCTGCAAGAGATTCCTTCCTTTACCAACCATGCTTATCCAGAAAATCTAAAATCTTAAGAGGTATAATACATCCTATTACTATACCTAGTGCTGACAATCCTAAGAAACTCCAAAAACTTTTCAAGTAAATACCTAATCCTCCCCCACAAATAAATCCTATAATTATTCCCATAAGCACCCATCTTAATTCACTCCGATCATGATAAGACATCCTTAATCTCCTTCCCATCTAAACCCATTTTAATTTTCCTTACCAGATTACTTATCTTTGTTAACTGTACATTAATAGCGGTTAGGATTAAATTCATTCTTTCTAAATTCTTATATACCTGTATTAGATTGCCAGATATCCCTATTCCCATAAGAACGAAGAAAATCAAAAAAATTATCCCAAGTATTATCATTTTCTTTTATCCTCCTTCTAATCCCAATATTTCTGTTTTTACTCTAGGCCAATCTGGCTCCCGTAACATCTTGCCCTTTCCACACTTATTACATTTATATTCCTTCTGCGGAGGATACGTATCAAAGACACGATTAGAAATAGATTCTACAAAAACTCCCCCACATTCACAAACAGGTGCTTCATAATATTGTTTTATTCGGAATGTTCTTTTTTCTATTTTACTTCTTCTCTACTACTGATTTACTAAGAATACTTTCTATTAATTTCTTTTTCTTAACTTGTGTCTTCTTTAATCCTTTCATAACCTTTTCCAGGAAAGGAACTTTACTTCTCCAGAGTTTTTCAAACAATGCTAACTTATTTATTTTCTTCCATTTCCTATTTACCATCTTTCTTCTCCTAAAATATGTCCACAATCACATTCCAAATCCCCATTAAAATTGCATCTGTATGCATGTACATGAAAATTATCATTCCCAGGATCTCTTATAGCTTCTTTCATATCAGCTATATCCCTCAATAATCGTTTATATTCTAAATCTATTACCTCCCCCATACTCCTGCCCTTTTCTGTATTCCAAAGTTTAACTTATTAAAACTTCCCGAACTTGCATCAACCATATCTTTCTTCCTGCTTCCAGTTGGAAAGAATTCATGCTGATCTAAGAACTCTTTATTCCAATCTCCTCTTACCAGTGCTACATTCTGTACTTCTACTTGAGAGGCATAATTCTCTGCTCTAATCTCTTTACTTCCAGTAACCCTATCAGCCTCAACTCTAAACCCAGCTAAATCTTTTACTGTTCCTTCTGCTGATTCTTTTCCTCCAGATCCCGGTTCCTGCTCAGTATAAACATAAACACTTACTCCATCTAATGCAGCAGTTTGTTTAATTCTTTCGTTCCTGACACCTGCTGACCACTGACCAGATACTACATCCTCTATGATAAATTTAGGCCCTACCCAATCCTTTCTCATCTGGTACATTAATACTCCGGCTGTTAAAGATCCTCCTCCCTCCGTCGCTGCTTTATCCCAATATCTCACGGACTTTAAAATAAATCGTTTAGGAGGTGATTGAGAAATAATTTTAAAATTCTCCACTTTAAACATTCCTCCACCCCTAGGATTAGGTCTCTGCTGTAATTGTCCTGCTCTTGCATATTCAGTCATTCTACTTTCTAAATCTTTTAATACTTCATCCGGATATCTCCCTTTATCTAATACCTGCCCCTCCTTAGTTCTGGGATCTTTAAAAGATAAAGGAGTTTTTGTCTGTAAATGCAAATCCCTTTCTTTCTCATATCTTGCAGGAAGAATTAATGTAACTAGATTCCTTATCTCTCCTCCTTTATGCTTCTCTATTAAATGTCCTGTAAGATCATTGTGGTGAGACCTTTGCATAATTATTACATAAGCCCCTGTTTTTTCATTATCTAATCTAGTGGACATCGTCTCATCCCACCAAGTTACTACGTTCTCTCTTTGAACATCTGATTCTACTTTATTAACATTATGTGGATCATCCGAACCAAGTACATCTCCTCCTTCACCGGTACCAATTCCTTCTACAGATGTAGCTACTCTATATCCTCCTTTACTATTATCAAATCGCATTTTCTGGTTTTGATCAGAAGTAATCTTAAACCTATCCCCCCATCTTTCTTGATACCAAGCAGATTGAATAAGTCTCCTACTTTTTAAAGAATCCCTTGTCGAAAGACTTTGTGCATAACTACTCCAGATATGTCTTCTATGGGGATAATCCTTTGGCCCCCATTCCCAAGTAGGCCAAAACACAGATGCTGTTAATGAATTATGAGTTAATATATTCTTTTTCCCCACATGATATAGACCATCTTTATTTTCTATTATTATACAATGCCCTACTTCTGGTCTTTTTGCTATTCTTACTTCTTTTATCCCAATTCTTCTAACTACAGGAAAACCCACGGGTCTTTTATATTTTTTAACTATAGGTAATTTTGAAGTTACATTAAATCCTATTGAATAATAAATATTATCCGTATTAGGAGGATTATCATTAATCATAATATATGGTCTATAACCTAAAGATAAAGCAATATCATAAATATCTTTGGCTAATCTTTTATGAATTGTTCCTATTCTTATTCTATAACCATCACAACAACCATCAGTATCAATTAAACCGGCAAGTATTTCCTTTCTTTGTCTTATAGAAGCATATTTATAAATCTTAGGAATATGTTTATTTTTTATAAGATTTAATTTTCTTAACTCTTCCAAAACACCTTGATAAGAAAAATAATAATGTTTGGAATTGGAATTCTTACTAAATCCTTGTTTATTATCTAAAATATTAGAAGGCTTAATCCCTCTCTTTTTTAACTTTTTCAAAATTGGTTTTATTACTTTACTATTATGAGTAATTCTAGGAGCTTTATAAGAACCATCTCCCAACCATAATCCCAAGAAATAGGGATCAAGGGGCTGTTTCTTTTTTTTAAATTTACATTGTACTGATAAAGGCAACTGAAATCTTGCTCTAGTATTTCCACTTTTAAATCTAGAAGATAATAAACTTTTTGTTTCCCGTGTAATCCATTTCCTAGATGATCTATCATAAACAGTCCAAAGATGCTCCCCATTACATTTAATCATTTCTCCATTATAAAATTCCACTTCATAATCAGCAATCCCTTTACCACTAATCTCTATTATTCTAGTTGGTTTACCATCTGATCCAAAAACATAATCCCCTACTTTTAAATCACCGTGTTTGCGCCATCCCCTAGGAGTCAATATGGGCTGATTATCCTTAATTAGTTTAGTATGTCTAGGAGGAATATTTATAATAAGGTAATGAATCTCTCCTCTTGTTACTGCTTCTAAATGCTCACATATAGCCGTTAAATGCCAATTCCAGATTAAGGGATTCTTAGGCTCTACTATCTCCCAAGCTTGTTTTATGTAATGTTCCAAACTCCTTTCAGCAAGAGCCTGATCTATTAAGAATAATTCTGATAAAAATTGCTCTTGATTATATGGAGTTATTATTTTTTGTCTTGGTCTACTCATATCATTGTTATTTATACCAATTCCAATGTAACATCACCATCTATCCTCATTTCAATCCCTCTTTTATTAACTTCATTAGATAATTGCATAGTAGTTACATAAGCTTCAAATGTTATTTTGGAATCTTTCATCTCAATTTGATAAGTTGATTTAGAAAGAGATTCAAAATCCTTCTTCAAAATTTCCCAAGATTCATTATAATCATTATAAGTCTTAGTCCAGTATCTTGGTATAGAAATTGGTTCTAATTGTATAGACACGCTACCTGACTCTAAAGAAGAAACCTCAAATCTTCTATATTCATCTTCTAAAGAAGTAACATCGTTAATAAACCTTTCTCGTACCATATTAAGAGAATCTATTTTTCCTATATTTATATACTTCCTATTAACTTTTCTCTTTAAAATAGGTAACCCAGGTTTGGGATTCCAAACTGCTTCAAAAGTAATTTCCTTCTCTAAAGATCCCACAGGTAATGCTTTTCCTTTAGAAGCATTTATCTTTACTATTGCCTCTACTAAAGGAATACTAACAACAGTTCCAACAGTTCCTGTTCCTAATAACTTTAAAAAACTTCTTCTATTTATCTTTTCCATCTTTTCCTCTCTAAACTGCTTCTTCCGGTATAAACCTATTAAGATATGATACTATCCTATGACAAGTAGGACAATAAAAACGATTAGGACGAGCATTCCTCCCACATCGAAGACAAGGAATCCCTCCCTCCTTTATTGTCTTTTCCTTTCTCTTTTCAACCTTACTTTTACCTATTCGTTTAAGTTCATTTATCCTCTCCCACTTATCCTCTTCCATCAATTCTTGACATCTTTTCCTTTTACATACTTTCTGTTTATTAGCATTCCTTATTGTTACTTTTTGACAGTAATCACACCTAAAATATTTATTCTTATATGTATAATTCTTTTTATTCATGTTCCATAATTATAGAGAACCGCCGAAAAGGCAAGATCTGGTTATTTATAGTTTAAGATTTATAGAACTAGGAGTTCTCTGTATCTTACTCATTCTCATTTCTTGTTTATCCATAATCAGCAGTTCTCTAATCTTTTGGTTATTATCTAATTTATATTTATGCTTTTATGTAACTACAAAAAATCGAAGATGTGGTTCATGTATTTATATTTATCTGTAGGCTTAGGTTCCACCACTCTTCTCTTCTATCTGTTTAGTTTTAACTGGAAGTATCTGTTTATATCTTTCTTGTATTTCTTCCAGTTGACCTTTTGGTATATGTGCTAATACTTTTAAGATCTTCTTTGTTACTTCTTTCTTCTCGTCTACATTAACATCTACATACTTAACATTACGCCACCTAATACGATTTCTATTCTGTAACCAGAAATAGATTGCTCTAACATCTCCAGGAATAAACTTTCTCGTAGTAGTGGTTTGAATAGCAGGAACATATATTACATTACCATTCCTATTTTTTCCTTTCAACTTAATATCTTTAGTAGTAACTTCATCATAATAGAATCCTACTGCCCTTGCTAACAATGTTTTTTCTACATTCTCTGTATCATACAGATCCTTACCTTGTATTATAGCTTTATGAAACTCAGGATGCTTTCTTCTCCATCCTCGTAAATTAGGTATCTTTATACTAAACAGTTTTGCAAGATCCTCTTCTCTTGCTCCCAAATCTGCACATGCCTCATATGCCTGTTTAATGAATCTCTTTCTATACTTAGTAGGTCTTCCTCCTTTATTCTTTTCTACTATTATCTTTTGTTTTTTCTTTTTTTTAGGCATCTATTCCACGCTTCTTTATCTCTTTTAAAAGTTACCTATAAAGACCAACTAAAAAATTCTTTGCAGTATTCTCCTAATAAAAAAGATTAACCATCTCCATTAAAGCTCTACCCATTAGTTTTCCTACTTTTTCTGCTCTACTATTCTTCTGCATTTTTTTTATTCTACCCTTACTCAATTTATTTTTTCTTGCAATTTATCCTCAAACTTATTTAAATAAGTCAGCATAGTTTTTTCATCTTTAAAATCTACTTCTGCTTTCTCTATTTCCTCTAGCGGTCTAACAGTAGGAAAGAAAGCAAAATCCCAATGAAATTCTTTATCCAGAAAATTTAATCCCCATTTCGTTCTAGAAATAAAGAATCCTTTCATCTCCTTTCGCCAGATACCATAAGAAGCATTTCCAGCAGATATTCTGTATAAGTAGCCATCTTTTAAATCAGGGATTTTTATGTATTCTATCTCAGGCATCTTATTTTCTTTCCTAACTTTTTAAAAGAATTCAAGAAACCCACAGATACCTCCCTACACGCTTCCCAAAAATCATCCACGACTAATTCTAACTTAAGAGATTGCCAAGACAAAGAACCTCCAACCACTAACACTAACTCCTCATCAGTTATTTCTTCTTCCGGCCAACCCCATCTTTTTCTAAAAACAGGAATTATTCTTTTATCTTCTTCAGTCAGTTGCATATAGTTCCTTATACTTTTTCTTAAGTAATTGATAATCTCTTCTTCTTCCTATATTCTTCAAAGTTCTAGAAACAACAATTCCAGATCTGTTCCTATGCTCTTGAAGACGATATTTCCTTTCTCTAGAACTATATTCCTCTCCGTAGATTAGTTTTCTTATTTTTTTGCTTAATCTTCCATTCATAAGTAATTTCTTTCTTCCCTTATATATATATTATTATATAATATATATAGGGATGCTTCTAAATTTCCTTATAAAAAAAATTTAAAATCTTGAAGAAAAATAATATATAATATAAATATAGAGCTAGAACCTATTATTTTTATTAAAATATTCAAAAAAAGGGACTAAAAAGCTATAGAAGACGATTCAAGCAAATTGATTAACTTTTTTATTTTTAAAGACCTATATAGTAATCATCCAGACCCAGAAGTAGTGGTTCCTCAAAAGACTAAAGCTTCAAAGATCAAAAGAATAAAAATATAAAAAGGAGTCTTACTTTGAAACATCCTCGTTTCGTTTCTATAAAGTGGAAGAAGGCAGATGAAGAGTATTTCAGAAAATATGGAGAAAGAATAACCAGCACAGAATATGGATTTTTAAAATTAGTACATTTCTTTACTATCTTCTACGATAAGAAGGATTGTTATCTAAATAGTTTTTTAACAGGCTTCGCAGGAACAAAAAGAGTAAAGGATATTAAGGAAGGCAAGATGTTAGCAAAGAAACAACTAAAACTTTTCTCTGAAAAGTTCCTGAGACAGAAGATCCGCAGAAAACGTGGCTAATTATTAAAAGTGAATTATTATTATTATTATTAAAAAAATATATATTATATTATATATAATATAAAAAAAAAATAAAAAAGAAATTTTAAATTTAAATTTCTATTTTAAATTTTTAAAAATAAAAATCTGTGAGAACCCTTATATATATTTTATATATATAAAAGGTTCTCCCAGAGACGTCCTACGGACGTCGGATGGTTTATTTCTTAGATATCTACGGGATTTTTAGGAAAGGATTTAGATGGAAAGAAAACAAAGAAAAAAGAATCTTATCTCTGCACAGAAAAGGTCACTGGAAAACTCCCTCAGAAAGTCCTCTAAGGAAGCAGAAGAGATAGTAGATTACTGGATTAGATTAAGCAGAAAATCTAAAAAAATGGTTACACATTCTATGGATTCCAAAAGAATTTTAAAAATGCTTTTCTGGATAGATAGATATAGATTAAATACTACTAGAGAACATTACCAATCTTTCAAAGTGATGAAGCTCAAACGATCCATAAAGATCTTTAAGAAACTACTTGATGCTAATATCATCGAAGGAAAATTTTCGATTAGTGACTTCCTAAGGGGCAAAGCTGTTTATCTAAAAGATGAGAGGAAAATAGTATATAAAGACCCTTACTATTTTAAGATCATACATAACAGAAAAAAGCTTAAAAAATATCTAGCTCGTAGAGGAAACCCAGAGTGGTATAGAACAGCTACAAAACGACTACAAGAGCTATATAAGCTTCTTGTGCTTGATGAAAAAAGAGTTAGATTTTCACCAAAACAAAAGGATCAATTTGAACTAGCAGGAAGAAGATTAATAAGATATATGATTGGTAATAATAAACTAGATTATTTGAATTACAAAGAAGGAGCGAATTTAGATGACTTTATTCGTGTTCTTATATCAGCACTCAGATGGCATTATAGACAAAAAGGTTTTGGTATAGGACACTTATGCTCCAACTACACTTTTACAGAGATCTTACCAAAGTACATAAACTTTCATAGACCAAGATAATTGATGAAAAAAAGAAAGATAAAAACTAAGAATGAGAAATTTAAAAACAAAGGCATCTTTACTTTTGCGAAACCAGAGAAGAAAGCAGAAATAATAATAGGGAAAAAGTATATTCAAACCGTCGGAGAGAGCAAAGGAAATGTGGTAAAACTTTTAGGATACTATGGCTTAGGAGAACAACTCCATGTATTATCAATAAAACACAACTTCCCTTACTTAGTTCAGAAAAGGAATTTTGAGAGATACTATAAGTTGTATAAGAAAAAGAGAAAGAAAATACGAGGAAAAAACGAAAGAAAATTAGCTTAAATAATTAAAATAAGGGGAAAGGTTAAGTTAAACTTAGATCACCTAATCTCAGCTAAGTTTGAAAGCCTCAAAGGGATATTAAATAAAAACCCTAACCTACTTTGAAGGATTTTATGGATAAAAGATGGATATATGAAAAAAATGGTCGATTGATGATAGTATGGGAAGTTCCTATAAAAACTCCTAATGGGAGGAAGCGAGCAGGGAGAGTTATTTACATCAAACGTCTTTACAAATATAAAAAGAACATAACTTCTGATAAGACCTATGATTAGGA
>Ga0307428_1001860_pt1 | contig 10084 bp, 13 predicted proteins | sample SalMarWE160240MG_FD_202161 | JGI IMG/M metagenome (GOLD analysis project Ga0307428, IMG submission 202161) | Salt marsh sediment microbial communities from the Plum Island Ecosystem LTER, Massachusetts, United States - WE1603-240 | ecosystem: Environmental > Aquatic > Marine > Intertidal zone >...
TCCCCGAAGTACAGTACCCGGGGCTCGGCCAGGATCTTCCGAAACTGCTTGCGCAGGCCCTCCTTCATATGGTGTTTCGACAGGTAGATGCCATACTCCGCGAGCCCGCCCGGTTTGAGGTCCCGGTTCAGGATCAGGACGGTGTGCCCCTGGTCGGCGAGCTTGGCGGTCGCATACAGGGCGGCGGGGCCCGCGCCGATCATGATGACGAGATGGCCTGATCGATTCTTCATCTCCGGATTTCCCCGTCGCGTCTTCCCAGCACACCCCCGATTGACATTACCACAGCCGGATAGCTCGGGCCAGGGCTCGGAACGCAGACTTGTAAAGATCGCGCCTGCAATACTCCCAGTCCCGGTAGCGTCGGACCTTGCGCGCCGTCACCTCCTCCCGATGCCGGGTCAACTGCGGACATCGGGTACAGCAAATGATCTCGGCCTGGAGTTGCCCAAGGGCCGACTCATCCCGCGAACGGCCCCGCATATTCATCCTCCGACTGCCCCCAACGCTTCTGTCGGGTGGTCCATCCCCAACTCGATGACCAAGATCGTGAGATTATCCGTCCCACCGCGGGCGAAGACCTGTTCTTGAAGGGCTTCACCCCCCTCCCGCGCTCCGGAACGTTGCCGAAGCACGGCGGCGATCTCATCCACCTCAAGGACATCGAACAGACCGTCACAGGCCACGACGACGAACCGATGCTCCGGAGTGAGTCGCCGCTCGCCCACGGCTGGGACCGCCGTCACCCCGATTGGACGAAAGTAGCTATCCCCGAAGCTTCGCGTGGGCATCAGTCCCCGCAGTCCGCGGACTACATACCCCCCCGCGATCGCTCCCCCTGCCCCGATGATCCGGGACCGCTCTGCCGCATTGTCTACGCGGTGGGCTTGCGTGAGAGCGATCGACTTTTTGGCCACCAAGACGATTCCGCCGTCCCCGACATGGGCAAAGCTCAGTTCATCGCTGCGGAGAAAGATCGTGGTCGCGGTCGCCCCGCTCTCGACCCCCTGCAGTGCCTCCTCGACGGTGCGGTAGGCCTCGCGGAACGCCTCGGGTGGTGCGACTCCCGCTTCGAGCGCGTGGAAGAAGGCTTCATGAAGCGAGGCCGCTGCCACCTCGGCCGCTTCCACCCCCCCATGCCCATCATAGACGCCTCCAAAGAGTCCCACCCCAGGACGGATCTCCACGACATGGCGATCCTCCATCGCCGGCCGAAAGCCGATCTCCGAGATCTGATGCACCGCGCGAATATGCAGCGGAGTCGAATCGGACTGATTGCGCATCAGTCCCCCTATCGGAGTGGATCGTACGCCCCGTGCCTCACGATACCGTCACCGGAGGTGCGAAGGCAAGGCTTGGGATTTCGGAGATCCCCGGCTATAGTCAGGGTGTGGGTTCCCCTGAAGCGAACAACCGAGAGCTCGTCACCCTCACGTTTCGATCGTTGGAGGCGGCCTTTGCCACGGGAGGGGACCGGGAGGCCACCTCGGCCCTGCGGGAGGCCTTCGGCCGGCGCATCGGTAGTTGCCTGATCGATCTGCCCTCGCCGGAAGAACTGAAAGAGCTTCCCGAAGAGCTTCAACAGCAGGTGAAAGAGCGGCAGCGGCAAGCCGCCCTGCTCCGGCAGAAGCGGGAAGCGGCCGTGCACGTCATCCCCGCGTACCAGCAGCTGCTCCAGCGCTACCGCGCCTACGACGCCGACGCGGGCTCCCCGCAGCGCATCGCGCGGTACTTGACGATGTCGGCCACCACAGTTTTGGTTGGGGGGGTGCTGGGCTATCTCGTAGAGCGCGGGTTCGGCCTCCCGTATGCCACCGTGGCCGGGATCGGCCTGGGGATCATCGCCTTCTTCCGCATGATCCTCCAGACTCTCGGCACGGCCCGCCACATGACCCGCGTGGAATCGGCCCACGCCGCCGAGCTGCAAAGATTGCAGGACGAGCTCTATGCTGCCCTCGAGGCGGTGGATCGGCAGGGGCCCCTGAAAGCGGAAGAGGATCCCAACCTATGACGGAGGCACCAGCATGGTGGATGCCACCCAGCTCGTGACAGAGACGCGCAAGGCACTCGAGGCGGTCGAGACTCGGATCCGCCGACACCCCTACCTCGATGCCCTGGAGGCGGGGCAGATCCCCCGGGACGAACTCCGCCGGTTCGCGGGCCAGCAGCACCATATCATCACGAGCGATCTCCGGGCCATGGCCTTGTTGATCACCAAGGCCGAATCTGCGGAAACCCGGGAGTTCTTTTGGGGGGGCATACAAGGGGAACGCGCGGCCGTTGAGGCGCTTCGGGCCTTCGCCAGGGCCCTCGCGATCCCGCCCGCGGACCTCGAGGCCGCCGAACCAATGCCTGGGGCTTTCGCTTACAGCACCTATGTCGCCTGGCTCGCCCTGTTCGGCTCCTGTGCCGAGTTTGCCGCCGCCTTTCTCGTCAATCTGGAGGCATGGGGGGGAAACTGCGGCCGGATGAGTCAAGCGCTCAAGACACGCTATCAGATGCCGGATGCAGATGTCGCCTTCTTCGATCTGTTCAGCAGCACACCTCCGCACTTTCAGGACCACGCCTTGGGAGTCATTCGGGAGGGCCTCGAGCGAGGAGTTACACCCCAGCAGATACGCCGCGCAGCCCGCCTGCTTCAGGGCTACGAACTGCTCTATTGGGATACCTTGCATCAGGCCTTCACTGGCGAGCCGCGTCGGGCGTGACACGCATCACACCGCCGCCGACGGGCCGCTGCGGGGAGGAAGATCCTGAGGCAGGAAGGACAACGCCGGGGGGGACGCGTCTCCCCGTGTTGAAGCAGATACTGCGCCAGGTCGAATAGGGGAAGCTCTCTCTGGGAGAGGGTCAATACGAGCTGGGGTCTCACGACCCGCCCGAGCAAGGGGAAGTTCAGGGTCTGTGCAAGAGGAACGCTGACGCTCGGCAAGTCCTGTTGGTCGGCGATGGCCTCGACGAGACCTTTCACTCGGTCCTGCTCTCGCCTCAAGACCGCCGACTGGCCTCTGACGGCCTCGACGAGGATAGCCCCCGGGGTTGCCTCATCACCCAGGGACAGGGCCCTCGCCAAGGTCTGCCAGGCAGTGGCATGAACGGCCGCCGGTACACGGGCGTGCAGATGCAGGAGGGGGAAAAGAAATCCTGCCATCGGGAGGCGGTACCGATCCCGGGCATACCGATACGTTCCACCCTCCAGACCGAACAGTTCAAGGCTCGTTGGATACCGATCCTGTCCCGGCAGCCGGCCCCCGAGCAGGGCGAAAGCTTCCCGTAGGACTGGCTCGCCCCCGGTCTCCCGGGCTACCTCGCGGGCGACTTCATCGACAAGCGCCGCCGACGGAAGATCCGAGGCCACCCTCCCCACATCAGGCGCCATCTGCGTGAAGAAGATCCCATCCGCCTCAAGGACGCGCGGCAGATCCCAATCGAGCAGTGACAAGAAGAACCAGGGAACAGACCAATCCGCCATGAACCTCTCGGGCCATAGGGACTTCTCTGTCTGGAGGGCCTGTTCGAGCCGTCTGAGAGGCCGGATACTCTTCAGCAAACTAGAACGGGATTCACGAAACCCGACTGAGGTATCCGTGCCCCAGCTCGCTTGACTCTCGAGGATCTACCGCTTGCCCAGGATAGCGTCCTTCAGGGACTTCGCGATCCGAATGCGCACCACCCGCTTGGCAGGGATCTTGATGGCTTCACCCGTCTGCGGGTTTCGGCCCATCCGCGCCTTGCGGTTTACCAGCACCACCTTTCCAATCCCCGGGAGGGGGAACCCGTTCTTGGCTTCCTTGGCCGCCATGGAGGCAAGCTCATCCAAAATGGCGCTTGCACCTGCCTTGCTAATCTTTGCCTTATCAGCGATCCGTCCTACGATCTGCGACTTCGTCATCGCCTTCGCCATAGTTCCCTCCTTTGCGTTGGCGGTTTTCTCCTCCCCGCTTCCCACCGATCACAGCTATAACCTGTCAGGCTGCGCGAGTCAATAGGTTCTTCTTTCCGGAGACGAACGCCGATCCGAGGGGGTTACCCCTTGGCCTTCGTCGCCTCCAAGGCCTGCTCCAGCTCCCTGACCCGGTCCCGCAGGGTCTTCTGGGTGGTAAAGTTCTCGGTATCATCCCGCATGATGGCGAAGATTCCCTCCACCTGGCCGCCCGTCCCTTTCAGTAACCCAACGGTAAAGGCGATAGAAAGGCGGCTCCCATCCTTCTTTAGGGCCGGGACCCGAAGGACCTGATCGCCGTAGTGGGTTTGCCCGGTCCGCATGACCGTGTGATACCCCTCCCAGTGCCGGGCTCGCTGCTTCTCAGGGACAATGAGATCCAATGACTGCCCAAGGGCCTCGGCTTCGGCAAATCCAAACAACCTTTCGGCCCCGGGATTCCAGAGCTGGATCGTCCCATCTGCCCCGGCGACTACGATGGCATCCGCTGCTTCCCGAACGATCCGCTTATCGATCGACATCTGTCACCTTCCTCCCCCGTCAGTGATGATACCGACTATCAACGATTAGCAGTCAGCGAGACGTCGTTTATCCAGAGCAGACACCGGAGGGCCGACTGCTGGTGAGAGGCGCGCTAGGAAGCCGCGGGGGAGATGCTCACGATATGATGGTAGTGCACCGTGAGTCGCGCGCCCGGTGTAGAGCCATCGGGCTCAACCTGGACGACCAGACCATCGGCCGCCTCGAGGGTGCCCACCAGACGTCCGATGACTGTGGGCCCACCGGGGGCTTCAGGTGCCAGCCTCAGGGTGACTCGTTTCCCGACGTGCGGTCTGATCTCCTCTGGCCTCATCCTATCCCTCCTTTCCTCGCCCTGACCGACCCCGTGGAGAAGGTTCTCACCCGTCGAGATCCACGGCCGCTATGGCATCGGGCAGAAGGAGATACAGTGTCCGCGGAAACTGTGCGCCCAGAGATGCCACAGACGTCTCGACGGCTGCGAAATACTCCTGCTGAGATATTCCTCCACGCATGATGCCGAGCGGGAACACCCCAACCGCCTGACAATCCCGTTTCGCGAGCTCGGTCAGAGCAGCATGAAGACCCGCGCGCACGACTTCTCTCCGGCAAATCGGTTCTGCCTCGAAGTCGTACACCACGACGGTTGCGAGATATTTCACACCCCTTCCCCCCCCATCCTCGATCATGACCGAACCGAGCGACTGTTTCTCTGTGCGCGCCGCCTTCTCCACAGACGCCCAGAGGTCCAGGGGAGTCGCATGGGGGTCCAATTCTTCGGTCACGGTTTGGAGGATACGATGGGTATCCTCGGGAACGATCAGCGCATCGAGGGTCTCGGGCATCTCACGGAATGCCCACTGGACAATTTCTGTGAACCCTTCCTCAGTCGTCACGGATCCGACCCTTATCTTGACCCGCCGCTCCCGGCAATGTCGCTCGGGACCTCCAGGTGATGCCCAGGATCTGGTTTGCCCATAAACCATGAACCGGACAGTCCGTCATCGGTCACGGGGCCCGGAGCGAGGGGCCGCAGGTGCTGATACAACTCAGTCATCGGTCGGCGGCTATTCTTCGCCGCGGTCCGGCCTTTGGAAGAAGCGGAAAGGATCGTCGATCCGAAAGACATCCTGGGTGTAAAAGGCTTGGCCGTATGTGCACCCGATGATGAGGCCAAAGAAGCGCGCCACGGTCTCGAGACGTTCGGGAACACCCTGATAGCCCGGGCGACCGAACTGGGACCGATGCGCGCTGATAGCTTGCAGGGCCCTGGGGAGCTCCTGGTCCACGGGAACGATGAAGGTGGGACGTTCAAAAGGGATCAGGAAGAAGTACAGAATCTTTTGGACCGCATGCGGCCGTCCGGTCGCGGGAAATTTCTCGAGGTGCGCAAAGTTGGCGGCGTGCGTGACGAGGTGACCGGCCGCGATGTGATCGGCATGCCCCCGGCCCCGTCCCGGCTCGACACCGTAATGGGGCGCCAAAACGATCTTGGGGCGATATTTGCGGATCACGGAGGCGACCTGCTTTCGGTTGCGAATGTTATCTTCCAGACGGGTATCTCCGAGATTCAAGCTTTCAAAGACGTCCACCTCGAGAAGCTTGGCTGCTGCTGCTGCTTCTTGTCTCCGAAGCTTCCGGGTGCCGGCCCCCATATCCCCTTCGGTGAGACTGACAATCCCCGTCCGATACCCCTTGGCCTTCATCTTCAACAGGAACGCCCCTGTCCCGATCTCGGCATCATCGGGATGCGCCCCGAAGGACAAGAAATCCAATGTCAGCGCCATCGCCTTTCCTTCCACGGTGCTTCAGCAGTTCACCCAACTCAATCGGAACGAGCCTACTGATAGAATTCCTCGCGACTTCCGCTCACCACTTCCGACGCGATGACCTCTTCTTCTCGCAGGATCTTGAGGACCACCTTTTCGTGTGCCCGCTTCTTCCACAATTCCTCGTACAAATCGCGGCGGGTCTCCACCGTGCAGAAGTCGACGGCGACGATGAGGTCCCCTTCCCGGATCCCGGCCGCCTCTGCCGGCCCACCGGGGACGACCCCCGCCACCATGACCCCTCTTTCCGCCGGTTGCAGATACGCCCCGATCCATGCCCGCACCGGGCGGCTCACGACCCGACCAAATTCGAGAAGCTCCGTGCGGTTGAGCTGATACAGCTCCACCGGAATCGCCACGGTCGCACGTATCACCTCGGAAAGGTTAAAGGAGGCGATCCCGACAACCCGTCCTGACAAGTCAAAGAGGGGCGCCCCGCCGAAACCGGGGTTCTGCACGGTGACCCCGATTGCCTTGTCGAGCATGTACTCCCAGTGCGTGTCGAACTCACCGAGATAGGCGACGAATCCTTCCGACACCCGCCGCTCGACCGTCCCGGTGGCGGCCAGGAGAAAAACCGGCTGCCCGAGAAGAACGTCCATGGAGGAGCCGAGACGGACGGCTGGGAGGTCCTGTGGCGGAATCTTCAGCACGGCGAGTCCACTGTTGAAATCCTGGGCCACTACCTGAGCCTGGAAACGCCGCCCATCCGGAGCCGCGACGCCAAGATGCTTCGCCCCCACGACCACGTAATTGACCGTCAGGAGATACCCACCCGTATCGATGATGACCCCGGTCCCCATCCGCTCTGCTCCCAAGATCAGCGAGGAGGGGTGCTCTGACCCGATCTTTGCCTCGATGCTGACAACGGCGGGGAGAACCGTGTTGGCTAGCTCGGGTGGCGCATCCATAACAGCGCTCCGTGGGGGGACGACATCGCGGACTCATCTTAACAACTTCGCCGAGGGATGCCAAAGGAAAACCCATTCAAAGCCCCGGATGATTGGCCTGATTCATGCAAGAACGGCATTGCACCTGAGAGCACCACTGCCCGACTGTCGCCCCTTCATACATGGTATAATGATCCCATCTGCTGGAGGCGAGATGGATAAGAAAGCATCCCCGTCTGATCAGTTCGTCCTCAACAATCAGCTCCACACGGACGATGCGGACCGCGTGTACCGGATCATGGCCGAATTCGCCGAGGGGTTTGACGTGCTTTCTCGCATCCCCCGGGGCGTGGCGATTTTCGGGTCATCCCGGGCTACGCGGGACGATCCCTACTATCGCGTCGCGCAACGCATTGGCCGCCTCCTGGTCGAGCACGGATTTTCGATCCTGACCGGCGCGGGACCAGGCATCATGGAAGCCGCAAATAAAGGGGCCCGGGAGGCAGGTGGTCCCTCGATCGGATTGAACATCCAGCTCCCCCGGGAGCAGCCGATCAATCCATACCTCACTACCCTCTTGAACTTCCGCTACTTCTTTGTCCGGAAGGTCATGTTCGTCCGGTACTCCGTGGCTTTTGTCATCATGCCGGGAGGATTCGGGACCCTCGATGAGCTTTTCGAATCGGTCACGTTGATTCAAACTCACAAGATCCGCCCCTTTCCGGTGATCCTGGTCGGACAGGACTACTGGCAGGGTCTCCTTGAATGGCTTCACACGACGGTGGTCACGCGGGGGAGGATCACTGCGGAAGAGATGGCTATCTTCACCCTCGCTGAGACGCCCGAAGACGTACTCACCGCGGTCCAAAGGGCCGCCCTTGACCACGAGCTGCCCATACCGTAAAGGCACCTCCGAATCACTCGCATTGCGGTCATTATTGCCGCGGCCACCACCCCCTCCCGATTCCTTTGCTGAAGCCCCGACCGAAACAACACGTCCGAAAAGGGCTTTGACTTTCTCTTGGTGCTTGCTTATAGTTATTTATAGGGGTGGCGCTACGAGATTCAGCTTCGGGGCCGGGTTCGGAGAGGTCATGTCCTATCGGTTCCTCGATGACGTCGCCATCGCCGATGTGGCCTTCGAAGCGGAGGGACGGACGCTCCCCGAGGTGTTCGAGGCCTCGGCCCTAGCCCTCACCGAGGTGATGGTAGACTTGGACGGGCTCTCGCCCGTCTCTGCACGCGAGATCTCACTCACCGCCGGAGATCTGGAGACCCTCCTCTTCCGCTGGCTTGCTGAACTCATCTACCTCAAGGATTCGGTATGTCTCCTCTTCCGCCGATTCCAGATTGCCATCCGGCAAGAGGCAGAGTGGCACCTTCGGGCCACCGTATGGGGAGATCAGATCGACTACGGCGCAATGCCGCTGAAGTTGGACGTCAAGGCCGTCACCTACCATATGTTTGCGCTCAAGGAAACCCCGGACGGGTGGAAGGCCATGATTGTCCTGGACATTTAGGGGACTCTAGGTGATGCAAGCCAAAAAGATCGCCGAGGGCATCTGGGAGGTTCCTCCCTCCGCCAAAGAGGGCATGTTGGTCCCGGCCCGGATCTATGCGACAGACCGGCTCTTCAAGGACATGGATCAGGGCGTGTTCGAGCAGGTGACCAACGTCGCCTGCCTGCCCGGGATTCAGAAGTACGCGATCTGCATGCCCGATGGGCACTGGGGCTACGGGTTCCCCATTGGAGGGGTGGCCGCCATGGATACACGCACCGGCGTCATCTCACCGGGTGGAATCGGCTTCGACATTAATTGCGGCATGCGCCTGCTCCGGACCAATCTCGTCGAGGCCGAGGTCAAGCCGAAGCTCCGCGCGCTGGTAGACGGACTGTTCACCGCAGTCCCCTGTGGGGTCGGCACCAAGGGATTCTGGAGGCTGAATGACAATGAATTTCGCGAGGTCATGGTCCAGGGAGCCCAGGGCGTCATCCGGCGCGGGTACGGCTGGTCCGAGGATGCCGAGCGGATTGAAAACGCGGGCCGGATCCCTGGAGCCGATCCCGCCAAGGTCAGCGCGAAGGCCACGAGTCGGGGCATTCATCAGCTCGGGACGCTCGGGTCCGGCAATCATTATCTCGAGATCCAAGTGGTCTACCCCGGCAATATCTACGATACAGATGTCGCCAAGGCAATGGGGATTGATCGCGAGTTTCAGGTCGCGGTGATGTTTCACTGCGGCTCCCGGGGTTTTGGCCATCAGGTCGCCACCGATTATCTCGACATTTTTGGCCCGGCGATGAAGCGGTACGGGATCGTGGTGCGGGACCGGGAGCTGGCCTGCGCCCCCTTCGCGTCGCCCGAGGGACAAGACTATTTCAAGGCGATGCTCTGTGCGGCCAACTCGGCCTTTGCCAATCGCCAGGTGATCACCCACCGGATCCGCGAGGTCTTCAGTGACGTGTTCAAGCGGGATGCGCGAGATCTCGGTCTCGAGATCATCTACGATGTGACCCACAATATCGCCAAGGTCGAACGGTACCAGGTGGATGGCGAAGAGAAGGAACTGCTCATCCACCGCAAGGGGGCCACGCGTTCTTTTCCACCGGGGCACCCAGAGCTGACAGAGCGGTACCGCTCCACGGGCCAACCCGTGATCATCGGCGGCTCCATGGAGACCGGCTCTTACCTTCTCATCGGAACGGCCAAGGCGATGGAGGAAAGCTTTGGCTCCACCTGCCACGGCTCGGGCCGGACCATGTCCCGCACGGCCGCGAAGAAGAAGGTCCATGGGCGGGACCTGCTGCAGCGGATGGAGCAGAGGGGGATATACGTGCGGGCCGCTTCCTTTGCCGGAGTCGCTGAAGAGGCAGGAATGGCCTACAAGGACATCTCGGATGT
>Ga0307428_1001862_pt1 | contig 10080 bp, 7 predicted proteins | sample SalMarWE160240MG_FD_202161 | JGI IMG/M metagenome (GOLD analysis project Ga0307428, IMG submission 202161) | Salt marsh sediment microbial communities from the Plum Island Ecosystem LTER, Massachusetts, United States - WE1603-240 | ecosystem: Environmental > Aquatic > Marine > Intertidal zone >...
GCAGCTGCTGCCCCAGCTGGTGGAGCCGGTCTTCGCCTTGCCGAAGGACGGTTACACGGCGCCGCTCAAGAGCCCGTTCGGCTGGCATATCCTGCGGGTCACCGAGATCCAGCCCGGCCATACCAAGAGCTTCGCCGAGGTCAAGGAGACGCTCGCCGAGGCGGTCAAACGGGACCGCGCGCTGGACGCCCTATACGAGCTGATCAACAGCGTCGAGGACGAGCTGGGCGGCGGCGCCACCCTCGAGGAAGCCGGCGGCAAGCTCAACGTCAAGGTGGTGAAGATCGCCGCCGCCGCCGCCGACGGCAAAGGCCCGGACGGCAAACCGGTCGCCGGGCTGCCGGCCGCGCCGGAGTTCCTGGACACCGTCTTCGCCACGGACGAAGGCACCGAAAGCCAGCTCGTCGAGAGCGACACCGGCACCGCCTTCATCGTCAGGGTCGACAAGGTGACGCCGCCGGCGCTGAAGCCGCTCGAGGCGGTGCGCGAGCAGGCGGCCGCCGGCTGGAAGGCGGAGCAGCGTCGCCAAGCCGCCAAGGCCGAGGCGGAACGGCTCGCCGGGCTCGTGCGAAGCGGCCGCGAGATGTCCGAGGTCGCCGGCGAAGCCGGGATTCAACTCGGCACCACGAAACCCTTCAATCGGCAAGGAACCGGCATCGACGAGTCGCTGCCGCCGGACGGCGTCGCCAAGGTCTTCGCCGCCCGGGAGGGCGAGGTGATCGTCGCCGAGCGGCCGGACGGCTATGTGGTGGCGCGGGTCAAGCAGGTGCTCGCGGCGGATTCCGAGACGGCCGAGGAGGATCGCCGGCAAGTCGTCGAGGACCTCGGACGCGGCATCGCCTCGGATTTCCTCTACCAGTACGTGGCCGCGCTCAGGGCGCGCCACACGGTGAACATCAACCGCCGCGCCATCGAAGACGCGCTGCAATAGCCCGTGCGGCCCGAGCCCGACCTATCGGCGTTCGCCGAAGCCTACGGGGCGGGCCGGGCGCAACTCGTCTGGCGCCGGCTCGTCGCCGACCTCGAGACGCCCGTCTCGGCCATGCTGAAGCTGGCCGACGGCCAACCCAACAGCTTCCTCCTGGAATCGGTCGAGGGCGGCCGGGTGCGGGGGCGCTATTCGCTCATCGGCATCCGGCCGGACCTGATCTGGCGAAGCCGCGGCGACGCGGCCGAGGTGAACCGGCGAGCGCGGACCGACGCGGACGCCTTCGAGCCCTGCCCCGGCGGCGCGCTCGAAGCGCTGCGGGCCGTCATCGAGGAGTCCCGGGTCGAGATCCCGGTCGGGCTGCCGCCCATGGCCTCGGGCCTCTTCGGCTATCTCGGCTACGACATGGTGCGGCTGATGGAGCGGCTGCCGGACGCCAACCCCGACAGCCTGGGCCTGCCGGACGCGGTGCTGTTGCGGCCGACGGTGATCGCCGTCTTCGACAACATCGAGGACGTGGTCACCATCATCACCCCGGTCTGGCCGAGCGCGGACATCGGCGCCGAGGGCGCCTATGACCTCGCCTGCGAGCGCCTTGCCGCGGCCGTCCAGGACTTCGAGCGCAGCCTGCCCTACCGGCGCGAGCCGGCCGAGCCCCTGGCGGCGCTGCCCGAGGCCAAGTCCGACACCAGCCGGGCGCAGTACCACGCCATGGTCGAGGCCGCGAAGCGCTACATCCTCGACGGCGACATCTTCCAGGTCGTGCCGTCGCAGCGCTTCACGGTGCCGTTCAAGCTGCCGCCCTTCGCGCTCTACCGGGCGCTGCGCCGGCTCAATCCCTCGCCCTTCCTGTTCTTCCTGGACTTCGGCGGCTTCGCCATCGTCGGCTCCAGCCCGGAGATCCTGGTGCGGCTGCGCGACGGCACGGTGACCATCCGGCCGCTGGCCGGCACCCGGCCGCGCGGCGCAGATGGGGCCGAGGACGCGGCGCTGGCCGAGGACCTGCTCGCCGATCCCAAGGAGCGCGCCGAGCACCTGATGCTGCTCGACCTCGGCCGCAACGACGTGGGCCGGGTCGCCGAGATCGGCAGCGTCCGGGTCACCGAGCAGATGGTGATCGAGCGCTACTCCCACGTCATGCACATCGTCTCCAATGTCGAGGGGCGGCTGGCCCCGGGGCTCGATGCGCTGGACGCGCTGGTCGCCGGCTTCCCGGCCGGCACCGTCAGCGGCGCCCCCAAGGTGCGCGCCATGGAGATCATCGACGAGCTGGAGAGCGCGCGCCGCGGCGTCTATGGCGGCGCCGTCGGCTACTTCGCCGGCAACGGCAACATGGACACCTGCATCGCGCTGCGCACGGCGCTGGTCAAGGACGGGGTGATGCACGTCCAGGCCGGCGGCGGCGTGGTCGCCGACAGCGACCCCGAGGCCGAGTATCAAGAAAGCCGCAACAAGGCGCGGGCGCTGTTACGCGCGGCCGAGGAGGCGATCACCTTCGCCGCCCGCCGCGGCTGAGCGAGAGATTTACTATTCGCGGCTGACGGCCGCGCTGAAATCGAAATTGGCGACGTCGACGGTGACCAGCCGCGGCTGTCGGTTCCGCCACAGCATGAGGTCGATGCGGCTGCCCACCGGCGTCGCCGCGACGAGCTGCGGCAGCTCCTGCATGACCCGCACCGGGCGGCCGTCGAACAGCAGCACGATGTCGCCCGAGGCCACGCCGGCGCGCGCCGCCGGCCCGTCCGAGACCACCGAGGCCACCAGCGCCCCGCGGGCCCGGCCCAGGCCCACCTGCCGGGCGAGCTCCGGCGTCACCTCCTTGAGGCGGACGCCGATCCAGGGCGGCCCGGCCGCCGGCTCGGCCGAGGGCGGCGACGTGGCCGGGCTCCGCGGCTCGGCGGGCTGCGCCAGAACGGGCTTGCGCGGCGGCGCCTCGGTGATCCTGGCGAGCTGGGCTTTGGCCGCCTGCTGGCGCGCCTTCTCCTCGGACGCCTTCCGGGCTGCGGCCTCGGCTGCGCGTCGGGCCGCCGCTTCCGCCTCTTGGGCCGCGGCCGCCTCGCGCTGGCGCGCGTCCGCCTCAAGCCGCTGCCGCGCCTCGGCCTCCTTTCCCGCCTCCTCGCGGGCCGCCTCGGCCCGTTTGAGCGCGCCGGCCCGCGCCTGCCGCGCCGCCTCGAGCTCGGCCACGGTCTCGCTCAGCTTGGCCTCCCGCTCGCGGACGGCGCGTTGCTGCCCGGCGACGTAGTCGGCGGCGACGAAGACGCCCGCGGCCAGCAGCAGCACGGCGAGGCCCGTGCCGGCCCAGGCGAGCCGCGCCCGGCCCCGGCCCCGATCCGCGGCGGGCGGCGCCGCGGGCAAGGGCGCCGGCACCGCCTCGATGCGTCCCTCGAGCATGGCGCGCCAAGCCGTCACGTCGGGCGGCCGGTCGGAGAGGTGCACGGCGAGAGCGCGGTCGATGGCGGCGAGCAGGGTCGCGCCGTATTCGGGCCCGGCCGCCTCGGCCGCCGGCACCATGGGGTCGTCGCGCACCCGGTCCGGCGCCTCGGGCGGCCGCTCGCCGGTGACCGCCCGGTAGCAGACCGCGCCGAGGGCGTAGATGTCGCTCCAGGGGCCCTGGTTGCCGCGCACCGTGTACTGCTCGAGCGGGGCATAGCCGGCGGTGACCACGGCGGTGGCGCTGTGGCTGCGGTGCGCGGCGGCGAGCCGGGCCGCGCCGAAATCGAGCAGCACCGGCGTGCCGTCGGTGCGGATGTAGATGTTGCCCGGCTTGATGTCGCGGTGGAGGATGCCCGCCTTGTGCACCTCTTCGAGCCCGTCGAGCAGCGGCAACAAGAGCGCCTCGAGATCCGCTTCCGCGAGCCGGGTCTCTCGGGCCAGGCGGGAGGCCAGGCTCTCGCCCTCCTGATACGCCATCACCGTATAGGCCGTGCCCAGGCCCTCGAAGAAGCGGTAGATCGGCACGATGTTGGCGTGCTGGAAACGGGCCAGGATCTGGCCCTCGTGCACGAAGCGGTCCAGCGCCTCGTGGAACTCGGTGCTGTCCGACGAGGAGCGCGGCTGCACCTCGGGCCCGCCCCGCCGCGCGGCCAGCTCCACCGGCAGGAACTCCTTGATGGCGACGCGCAGGTCGAGGACGGTGTCGCGGGCGAGGTAGGTGATGCCGAAGCTGCCCTGCCCCAGCACCGACTCGATCCGGTACTCGTGGAGCTGGTAGCCGCGCGGCAGCGCGTCGACGTGCTCTTGATCCAACGGCGCCGCCGCCTACACGCCGGCCGCGAGGTCGTCCAGGATGGGGCACTCCGGACGGTCATCGCCGTGGCAGCGATCGGCCAGCACGGTCAGCGTCTCGCGCATGGTGCACAGCTCCTCGATCTTGCGGTCGATGCGAGCGATCTGCGCCAAGGCCAGGGCCTTGACCTCGGCGCTGGCCCGCGCGCGGTCCCGCCACAGCCCCAGCAGGTTGCCCACGTCCTTGACGGTGAAGCCGAGGCCGCGGGCGCGCCGGATGAAGCGCAAATTGGCGAGGTCCGCCTCGTCATACGCGCGATAGCCGGCCTCGCTGCGCCGCGCCGGCGGGATCAGCCCGATGTCCTCATAATAGCGGATGGTCTTGGTGGGAAGGCCCGATTCCTCGGCCGCCTGTCCGATGTTCATGGCCCGACCCCTTCGTGCTTGCTACCCCTTGGGAATATGGGGCCGCGGGCGGCGCCCGCCAACCCGCGCGAGCTACAGCCCCAGCCGGCGCAGCCTGAGCGCGTTGCCGATCACCGAGACCGAGCTCAGGCTCATGGCCGCGGCCGCGATCATCGGGCTCAGCAGCAGGCCGAAGAAGGGGAACAGGACCCCGGCGGCGATGGGCACGCCCAGGCTGTTGTAGGCGAAGGCGAAGAACAGGTTCTGCCGGATATTCCGCATGGTCCCGCGGCTCAGCCGCCGGGCCCGGGCGATGCCGCGCAGGTCGCCCTTGACCAGGGTGACGCCGGCGCTCTCCATGGCCACGTCGGTACCGGTGCCCATGGCGATGCCGACATGGGCCTGGGCCAGAGCCGGCGCGTCGTTGATGCCGTCGCCGGCCATGGCCACTCGCCGCCCCTCCGCCTGCAGGCGGCGCACGATCTCCGTCTTCTGCTCGGGCAGCACCTCGGCCTCGACCCGCTCGAGCCCCAGGGTGCGGGCCACCGCCGCGGCGGTCACCTGGTTGTCGCCGGTCACCATGACCACCTCGATCCCCTCCTCGCGCAGGAGCCGCAGGGCCTCCGGGGTCGAGTCCTTGATCGGATCGGCGACGGCGATCAGCCCAGCGGGCCGGCCGTCCAGCAGCACGAACATGACGGTGGCGCCCTCGGCCCGCAACGCCGCGACGTCCCGCGCCAGCGTGCGGGTGTCGGCGCCGAGCTCGGCGACCAGCCGCTCGTTGCCCAGCGCCACCGACCGCCCGGCGACCTCGCCGCTGACGCCCTTGCCGGTGAGCGAGCGGAAGTCGCCGACCGGCGCCAGTTCCAGGCCTCGCGCCGCGGCGCCGGAGACGATGGCGGCGCCGAGCGGATGCTCGCTGCCGCGCTCGAGGCTGGCGGCCAGGCGCAGCAGCTCGTCCTCGTCCGCAGCGTCGACCGCCATGACCCGCGTCACCCGAGGCTTGCCCTCGGTCAGCGTGCCGGTCTTGTCGACCAGCAGCGTGTCCACCTTCTCCAGGGTCTCGAGCGCCTCGGCGTTGCGGATCAGCACCCCGGCCAGCGCCCCCCTGCCCGTCCCCACCATGATCGACATCGGCGTGGCGAGGCCAAGGGCGCAGGGACAGGCGATGATCAGCACGGCGACGGCGTTGACCACGGCGTAGGCCAGGCGCGGCTCGGGGCCGAGCCAGGCCCAGGCCGCGAAGGACAAGGCCGCTGTCGCCACCACCGCCGGCACGAAGTAGGACGCGACCTTGTCGGCCAGCCCCTGGATCGGCGCCCGGCTGCGCTGGGCCTCGCCGACCATGGCGACGATGCGCGCCAAGAGCGTCTCGCTGCCGACCCGCTGGGCCTCCATGATGAAGCCGCCGGCGCCATTTACCGTGGCCCCGGTGACGCGGTCGCCCACCGCCTTCTCGACCGGCATGGGCTCGCCGGTGATCATGGATTCGTCGACGGCGCTGGTGCCCTCGACGACGACGCCGTCCACCGGCACCTTCTCGCCGGGCCGCACGCGCAAACGCTGGCCAGGCTGGACCCGCGCCAGCGGGATCTCGGTCTCGCTGCCGTCCTCGCCCACCAGCCGGGCCGTTGACGGCGCCAGGCCGAGCAGCGCCTTGATAGCGTTGCCGGTGCGGCTCCTGGCGCGGAGCTCCAGCACCTGGCCCAGCAGCACCAGCGTGATGATGACGGCCGCCGCCTCGAAGTAGATGGCGACGTGGCCGCCCTCGCCGCGGAAGGCATCGGGGAAGATGCCCGGCGCCAGCGCCGCCACGACGCTGTAGACATAAGCGACGCCGGTGCCGAGCCCGATCAGGGTAAACATGTTGAGGCTGCGGTTGACCACCGAGACCCAGCCGCGCACGAAAAACGGCTTGCCGCCCCAGAGCACCACCGGGGTGGCCAGCACCAGCTGGATCCAGATCAGCAAACGCTGGGAGACCGCCGCCTGCAGCGGCTGGCCGGGGATCAGGTCCGACATGGCGATGGCGAAGACCGGCACGGTCAGCACCAGGCTCACCCAAAACCGCCGGGTCATGTCGACGAGCTCGGGGTTGGGCGCCACCTCGCCGGGCACGGTCATGGGCTCGAGCGCCATGCCGCAGATCGGGCAGTCGCCGGGCTCGTCGCGCACGATCTCGGGGTGCATCGGACAGGTGTAGCGGACCGGCGCCAGGGCCGGGACCGAGGGCTCGAGCGCCATGCCGCATTTCGGGCAGGCCCCCGGGCCGGCCTGCTCGACGCTCAGGCACATCGGGCAGAAATAGGCGGCATCGGCCGCCCGCGGGGCGGCCTCGTCGGTGCCGTGGCGGTGCGCGGCGTGCTCCTGCATGGTTCGGCCCCTGATGCGGGTAGGAAATGGGCATGAAACGGGTGTCGTGGCGCTACCGGTTCCATATGGCCCTTCCAGTAACTGGAAGGTCAAGGGCGGGCGCTTCCGTCCCGGCCCCGGATTTGATATAAGCCGGCCGCGCGGCAACGGCGCAACTCTTTACTTACACGCTTAAGAAACGCAGATAACAATTTATAATGTTTCTTTTAATCGACAACTACGACAGCTTCGCCTACAACCTGGTGCACTATCTCGGTGAACTGGGCGCGGAGGTCATGGTGCGGCGCAATGACGCGCTGACGCCGGCCGACGCGCTGGCGCTCGCGCCCCAGGCCATCGTGCTCTCGCCCGGCCCCTGCGACCCGGATCGGGCCGGCATCTGCCTGGGGCTGGTCAGGGCCGCCGCCGGCAAGCTGCCGGTGCTCGGCGTCTGCCTCGGCCATCAGGTCATCGGCCAGGCCTTCGGCGGAAGCGTGGTGCACGCGCCGGCGCCCATGCACGGCAAGGTGAGCGAGATCCGCCACCGGGGCGCGGGAGTCTTCCAGGGCTTGCCGCAGCCCTTCCGGGCGACCCGCTATCATTCTCTGGCCGTGGCGCGGGACGGCCTGCCGGAGGCGCTCGAGGTCACCGCCGAGAGCGAGGACGGCGTCATCATGGGTCTCCGCCATCGCCAAATACCCGTGCACGGCGTACAATTCCATCCGGAGAGCATCGCCTCCGAAAGCGGCCACGACTTGCTGCGCAACTTCATGGATCTAGTACCCAAAGGCGGCGCCGGCGCATGAGCGGAGACCTCACCGACTTCAAGGGGCTGCTGGCGCGTCTGGCTGTCGGCGAGACCCTCGACGAGGCGGAGTCGGAATCGGCCTTCGACATCATGATGTCGGGCGACGCCACGCCGTCGCAGATGGGCGGCTTCCTGATGGCCCTGCGCGTCAGGGGCGAGACCGTGGCCGAGATCACCGGCGCGGCGCGGACCATGCGCGCCAAGGTCCATCGCCTCAAGGCCCCCGCGAACGCCATTGACGTGGTCGGCACCGGCGGCGACGACGCCGGCACCTTCAACGTCTCGACCACCAGCGCCCTGGTGGTGGCGGCCTGTGGCGTGCCCGTGGCCAAGCACGGAAACCGGGCCTTCTCCTCAAAGTCGGGGGCGGCCGACGTGCTCGCCGCCCTGGGCGTCGACATCGACGCCGATTTCGGCCTGGTCGAGCTGGCCATCCGCGAGGCCGGCATCGGCTTCCTGATGGCGCCGCGGCACCACAGCGCCATGCGCCATGTCGGCGGCACCCGGGTCGAGCTCGGCACCCGCACCATCTTCAACATCCTGGGGCCGCTGGCCAACCCCTGCCTGGTCAAGCGCCAGCTCGTGGGCGTCTTCGCCCGCCAGTGGATCGAGCCGCTGGCCCAGGTGCTGGGCAATCTCGGCCTCGAGCGGGCCTGGGTCGTGCACGGCTCGGATGGGCTCGACGAGCTGACGCTGACCGGCCCCTCCCACGTGGCCGAGCTCGAGGCCGGCAAGGTGCGGACCTTCGAGGTCACGCCGGCCGAGGCCGGACTCGAGACCTGCTCACTCGCGGACCTCAAAGGCGGCGACCCGGAGGAGAACGCCAAGGCCACGATCGCGCTCCTGGGCGGCGAGCGAACGCCGTTCCGGGACATCGTCGTCTACAACAGCGCCGCCGCGCTGATCGTCGCCGGCAAGGCCCAGGATCTCAAGGCCGGCGCGGCCATGGCCGCCGCGGCCATCGACGACGGCAAGGCAAGGGGTGTGCTGGACCGGCTGGTCGATATCACCAACCAAGAGGCACCCCCGGAGAGCCCCAAGGCGCCGGCCTGACGGGACGCTGCATGAGCGACATCCTCGCCCGCATCTGCGCCGACAAGCGCGAGCACATCGCCCACCGCAAGGCGCGCGAGCCGCTGGCCGCCCTGCGCGCGGCCGTGGCCGGGGCATCACCGCCCCGGGGCTTCGCCGCGGCGCTCGAGCGGGCCAGGCGGGAGGGCCGCTACGGTCTGATCGCCGAGATCAAGCGGGCCTCGCCCAGCCAGGGCCTGATCCGGCGGGACTTCGACCCGGCCCGGCTGGCCCGCGCCTACGAAGCGGGCGGCGCCAGCTGCCTCTCGGTGCTCACCGACGAGCCCTATTTCCAGGGCAGCGACGCGGACCTGACCCAGGCCCGGGTGGCCTGCGGCCTGCCCACCCTGCGTAAGGACTTCATGGTCGACGTCTACCAGGTCTACGAGGCCCGGGCGATCGAGGCCGACTGCATCCTGGTGATCCTGGCCGCAATCGACGACGCCCTGGCCCGGGACCTGGCGCAGTGCGCGGCCGAGCTCGGCATGGACGCCCTGGTCGAGGTCCATGACGAGGCGGAGCTGGAGCGCGCGCTCGGGCTCGAGGCGCGGCTCATCGGCATCAACAACCGCAACCTCAAGACGCTCGAGATCGACCTCGCCACCACCGAGCGGCTGGCCCGGCGGGCGCCGGGGAACCGCCTGCTGATCAGCGAGAGCGGGCTCGAGATGCCGGCCGACCTGGCCCGCATGGCCCGGGCCGGCGCCGGCTGCTTCCTGATCGGCACCTCGCTGATGGCCCAGCGCGACGTGGCCGCCGCCACCCGGGCTTTGCTGGCCGAGGCGCTGGCCCAGGCGCAAGCGCCGGCGACCAGCGCCTGAGCGGGGCAAAGCCATGGCCGATTTCAGCCATTTCGACAAGGACGGCCAGCCCACCATGGTCGACGTCTCGGCCAAGGCGGAGACCGAGCGGGTGGCCACCGCCGCCGGCTCGGTGCTGATGCAGTCGGCAACGCTCGGGCGCATCATGAAGGGCGGAGTAAAGAAAGGCGACGTGCTGCAGGTGGCGCGGCTCGCCGGCATCATGGCCGCCAAGCGCACCTCGGAGCTGATCCCGCTCTGCCATCCCTTGGCGCTCGAGGCGATCAGCGTGACGCTCGCCTGCGACCCGGCGCGCAACGCCGTCGACATCGAGGCCACCTGCAAGATCAGCGGCCGCACCGGGGTCGAGATGGAAGCGCTGACCGCGGTCTCGGTGGCGGCGCTGACGGTCTACGACATGTGCAAGGCAACAGACCGCGGCATGCGCCTCACCGATATCCGCCTGGTGCACAAATCTGGCGGCAAGTCAG
>Ga0307428_1001863_pt1 | contig 10080 bp, 11 predicted proteins | sample SalMarWE160240MG_FD_202161 | JGI IMG/M metagenome (GOLD analysis project Ga0307428, IMG submission 202161) | Salt marsh sediment microbial communities from the Plum Island Ecosystem LTER, Massachusetts, United States - WE1603-240 | ecosystem: Environmental > Aquatic > Marine > Intertidal zone >...
GTCTAAGAAGTGGTCACCAATGCGCAGGAGTTTCTCAGCGATGGACGTTCGTCCATCTCAAGCACCTCTCCACCCTCGTCAACCGTCCTGCCATCAATAATCACCCTGTTCCTGTCATGTTCCGTGATCCCATGGACCAAGTTCCTGATGGGGCCCCTCACAAGGCTCATGTGGATGGTTTCAAGATCCACCAATACCAAACCCCAACAGGGACAACTGTGTTACAATCAAACACCACAACTCCATCACGGAGAATACGGTGGAATTTGCCGTCAAACGCAATAACTAAGCCCGCGTCTACCCTAGTCCTCATAGATATTTTCACCCACGGCTTTGTGAAGGTATAACCATCATTCCCAAAGTCACTGGGCTTCCTGATTAAAGCTTTAAATCATTTTAGATACCTTCATTGTGATTTCATTGATCAAGAGAGAGACTGTCTACTACATGGAAGGAGGCGCCGAGCACACGGAAGCCACGTTAAACGGCGTTCTCGACGCAGCCAAAGAGCTGGGAATCGAGATCGTGCTCGTCGCAAGCACAAGCGGGGACACAGGAGCCAAGGCAGCGGATCTCTTCAAAGACAGCGGCATCCAGCTCATCGTCGTGGGCCACCAGACGGGGTTCCCAGCCGCAGGCGTCCAGCAGTTCAAACCCGAGAACCGGGAGCGTATAGAGGCTCTGGGAGGCTCAGTGAACCTCGGCACAGACGTACTCACCAACAGCATCAGGCAGCGACAGCGGCTAGGCCACAGCCCCATGAGCATCATAACCCAGAGCCTCATAGCGTTGAAGGTGAAGGTGAACGCCGAGATAGTCGCCAAGGCCTGCGACGCAGGCCTGGTCAACCCAGGCGAGCACGTCGTCAGCGTCGCGGGCAGCCACAGGGGAGCCGACACGGCCGTCTCGTTCCTAGCAGCGGACAGCCCCCACATCCTGGACCTGAAGCCCCAGTACATCATCGTCATGCCGCTGAGCCGCGAGAAGGCGGACGCCGAGTACATGGCGAGGCGCCAAGCAACGATGAAGGACGGGTAACCCCTAAAAACAGGGGCAGCCCATCATTCCCCATGAAGCCTTTCCCAGTTCTACTCACCTTCGACCTCGACGGCGAGACCGCGTTCGAGGAGACGCACCCCGGAATCCCCTACTGGGTCACCCAGGGAGGATACGGGCCCAAGAAGGGGGTCTACAGGATCATGGACCTCCTCGACGAGTACGAGATCAAAGGCACCTTCTGCGTCCCCGGCCTGACGGCGGAGCGGTACCCGGAAGCCATAGAAGAGATAGTGTCCAGAGGCCACGAGCTCGCCTGCCACGGCTACACCCACAGGGGCTACAACGCCCTGGAGCCGGAGCAGGAGCGGATGTGGATAGTGAAGAGCAGGGAAATTCTCAGCGGGTTCACGGACCAGCCGTTGCTGGGGCACAGGACGCCCCGATGGAGGCCCAGCACGCACACCCACAGGTTCCTCAGCGAGATGGGGTTCAGATGGAACAGCGACTACATGGGCGCCGAGGAGTGCTTCTGGAACATAGTCGACGGCAAAGAGTCCAGGCTCCTGGAGATACCCGTCGCCTACAACCTGGACGACTGGACGTTCTACTACGACTGGGGGATGACAGTCGAGGAGACGGTGGACGTGTGGCGCATAGAGTTCGACGCCCGCTACAAGGATCGGAGCCTCTTCTGCCTCACCAACCACCCCCAGGTGACCGGGAGACCGTCGCGGCTTCTGTGCCTCAAAGGCATCATAGAGCACGCGTTAAGCCGCCCAGACGTCGAGTTCATGCGGGCCACCGACTACGTGGAGCGGTACTGGCGTTGAGCTTCGACAGAGCCTACACCTTCATCTACTACAAGGACATGGCAACGGCCTCCTCGTTCTACAGGGACCTCCTCGGGCTGGAGGAGGAGCCGGAGAGCGACTGGGTCACCCTGTACCGCGTCACCGGCGACTACACCATAGGCGTCGTGCAGGACGGCAGAGGCCACCTGAGGGCGGCCGAGGACAAGCCGGTGATCCTCTGCCTCGGAGTCCCAGACGACAGCGACATATGGATGATCTACCGCAGGCTCAAAGACGCCGGCGTCAAGATACACACCACCGAAGTCGAGCTAAGGGAGGTCGAGGGCCGCGTCTTCTTCTGCGAAGACCCTGAGGGATACACAATAGAGATAGTGCAGAGGCCCCGGTCAGGCTAGGTATACCTCGGCCTGCTTATCCGTGGCCCGACGGTACCTCATCTTTATCTTCTCGGTGAACTCGCCGACGTAGCCCGCCTCGACGAGGTTCACGGTGCAGCCGCCGAAGCCGGCTCCAGTCATCCTGGCGCCCACCACCTCGTCCATGTCCATGGTGGCGTCGACGAGGGCGTCAAGCTCCTCGCAGCTCACCTCGTAGTCGTATTGTAGGCTCTCATGGCTGTCGTACATCAGGTCCCCGAAGCCCTCGGCGTCGCCCGCCTCCAGGCACTCTACGGCGTCGAGGACCCGCTGGTTCTCGGTGACGACGTGCCTGGCCCTCTGCTGGATGACGGCGGGGAGCGTGTCCCAGTTCTCCACGAGCGTCTCGGGGGATACGTCCCTGAGGGCCTTCACCTCGGGGTCATGCTTCGAGATGATGCTGACGGCCTCCATGCACTCTGCCCGCCGCTCGTTGTACGCCGAGTCCGCGAGCTCCCTCTGAACCATGGTGTTCACTATGACGACGCGGTGCGAGGGCTGCATGTCGATGAGCCTGTGCTCGTTGGTCCTGCAGTCGATGAAGAGCGCCCGCCCATGCTCCCCCAAGCAGGCGACGAAGTGGTCCATGATGCCGCACTGGACGCCGACGACCTCGTTCTCGGCGCGTCTCCCGAGGTAAGCCGCCTCCACCGGGTCCAATTCCAGCTCGTTCATGCCCTGGAGTGCACGCAGGGTGGCTATGAGCAGCGCGGCGGAGCTGCTGAGCCCCACCCCCAGGGGAACGTCCCCCGTGACGACCATGTCCGCCCCCTTCAGGCTGTAGCCTTCCTCGCGTAGCGCCTGCACCACGCCCTGAACGTAGTTGCTCCAAGGGCGATCCGGGTCGGGCCTCGTGCCATCGACGGTGAACTCCTTTCGCTGCCGGAAGTCGGCGGCGTACACACGGAACCTGTCGTCCGTCCTCGGCTTGGCAGCCACATAGACGTGTCTATCGATGGGGGTAGGCAACACGTAGCCGTCGTTGTAGTCCGTGTGCTCGCCGATGAGGTTTACGCGACCCGACGCCCTGTAGACCGTCGGCTCCCCGCCGTAGACCTCGGTGAAAAGCTGACTGGCTTTAGACCCCATTTTCCTATCTTCTCCACAGCTGGATCAGTATTTAACACCAGACTGCCTCGATGGAGCTGTTGAGGCTCAGCCTCCAGCCCTGAGTGGGGTCAGGAACCTATCCACGGCGTTCAACGCTTCTTCCTCCTCCGTGAAAACAACTAGGTCCAGGTTCTTGTTGCCGTTGAGCATCGCGGAGGGTTTGCGTCCTGGTTCCTCCCGGTAAAGAAGTAGAATATGCTTGCCCCACTCCTCGGCTTTGGCGATCTCGTACCCGACGCCCAAGCTCGGCGCCGAGACCTCGGCCACGAGGGCGTCCGCCTCCCTGAGCCAGTCCATATCCCTCTCGTATATCCACGTGTCGTCGAACCTGATCTCCTCCTCATAGGAGTAACCGAAGCTATGCTCGGTGAGAACCTTCCCGTGGCCGGAGATGTGCCGTATCAGCCTGTGGAACCAGTCCCTGTCGGGCTCGCCGCCCCGTATGCTGCCGGCGAAGTAGACCTTCATGTGTACCCGGGGGACGTGAATACAAATAAAGTGAATGAAAGAGGGGGCTACCACTTCTCCCTGTGGACCCTAGACTCGTCGTACCTGTCGCCCGGAGGCTTATCCTCGGCGGGGTAGCCGACTGAGACGATGCACAGGGGCGTCACGTGGCCCGGTATACCGAGGAGCTCCCTGGTCCTGCTCACGAGCTCCTCGCCAGGGTGGACGCCCAGCCAGACGGCGCCGAGGCCGAGGGCGTTCGCGGCGACGAGCATGTTCTCGGTGGCCGCGCTGCAGTCCTGAGCCCAGAAGTCTGTGGTCTGGACCTCGTTGTCGCCACAGACCACTACCGCGAGGCTCGCCTCCCTGAGCATCTCGCTGTACGGGTGGAACGCGGGTACCCTGTCCAGGGTCTCGCGGCTCCTGACGACTACGAAGTGCCAGGGCTGGCGGTTGTGGGCGCTGGGGGCTGCCATGCCGGCCTCCAGCAGCTTCCTCTCAAGCTCGGGGCTCACCTGCTTACCGGTGTACCGCCTTATGCTCCTCCTGGTCATGATGGCTTCCATCGCTTCCATGATTGCACCGAGACCAAGAGGGGGCTCATGTAACCTAAGCTTTACGTCTCGGGCTCAGTGGCTGGTCTAGGCGTCCCACGCCTCTATGCTGGTCTCGTTGTAGCCCAGCAGCCCCATGATGTCGAAGGGCTGAGCCGTCTCTTGTGGCCCTAGCTGATCCGTCGGCGTCTCCAGTACGCCTGAGAAGTAGATGAGCCCGGCCACCGCCGCCAACACGGCGACTATTATGACGTTTTTATTCCTGATGTAACCGTTTACAGGTCATATCGTGCGTAAGACGATTATCGTGTTGGTCTTCTCTACGCCCTCGATCTCGCGGATGTCCTCTATGACCTTGTTGATACCCTCGATGTTGCCGCCGCTGCTCACCATGACGATGTCGTACTCGCCTGTGACCTCGTAGATCCTCTCGACGCCCGCCAGCAGGTTCACCGTCTTGGACACCTCGTAGGTGGGCGTACCCGGGTTGACGGCTATCATGGTGAGAGCCCGTACGCCGTGAGTCGACGACTTCTCGACGGTGAACCGTTTGATCACGCCCCCGGACACCAGGGCCTGGACGCGGTTCCTGACGGCGCCCTCGCTCAGGCCCACCGTCCTCCCGATCTCGACGTAGGTCATGCGGCTGTTCTCCTCGAGCAGCCTCATTATGCGTTCATCGATCTCGTCAACCATGTATCAAAGGAGACCCGACGCGTTTATAGGGGCTGCGATGAGGGACCCTACCCCTCATAGCCGCAGATGTCCAGCATCATGAGCCCGTATATCTTGGCGAAGGCGACGAGGGTCTCCACGTCGGCCCACTCGTCCGGAGCGTGGGCGTTGCCGCCGCCCGGGCCGAAGGCCATGGCAGGCACACCCGCCAAGTTGGTGAGGTAGCTGGTGTCGTTGCTCCCACTGGCCCCCAGGGGCTCCAGCCTGTAGCCTACTACTTGTTCGGTGGCCTTGGCAGCCGACCTGTACAGCGGGTGGTCGACAGGAATCTCGCTGGGCGGCTTGTTCAGCGGCGACTCGACGGAAACATCGAGTTCAGGGTCGCTGGACTTGAGCCCCTCGACAACGGCCCTAATATCCCGTAATACCTGCTCAGGGTCCATCCCTGGGACGGTGCGGACGTCGCACACCGCCTCACAGTCCTCCGGTATGATGTTGTCCTTGGTTCCCCCCTTGATGGTGGTGCCCGGGGCTATAGTGGGGTCTGGGAGGAGAATGTGCTTGGGGAAGCTGAACTCGGTTTCGTCTATGGAGAGAAGCACCTTGCTCATCTTAAGCACGGCGTTGACGCCCATCTCCGGCCTGCTGCTGTGGGCGGACCTACCCTTGACGTGGATGTTCACCAGAGTCCTGCCCCTGACGGCCGGTCTCGCCATGATGACTCCGTCCCGAGTAGATCCCTCCCCTACTATTGCCGCGTCCACCCCCTCAACATACCCGTTCTCGCAGAGGTACTTGGTGCCGTAGCGGCCGAAGAACTCCTCGTCTGCCACGGCGTGGATGCGGAGGTCTCCCCTGAGCCGTAAGCCGAGGTTGCCCAGGGCCTTGGTGGCTACTATGGCTGACGCTATGGCGCCCTTCATGTCGCCGCTGCCCCTGCCGTAGATCCTGCCGTCCTTGACCTCTCCGCCGAAGGGGTCCACGGTCCAGTAATCCAGATTGCCCACGGGGACTGTGTCATAGTGACCGTTCCAGAGCAGGGTCTTCCCGCCTCCTGCGCCTTCCAGAAGCCCGAGGGTGTTCACTCGGTCCGGCCTAGACTCCACCTGACCCACGTCGAACCCGAGGGACGTGAGCAGCTCAGAGACGTGGCCAGAGACCTCTGTCTCGTCTCCCGGCGGGTTCTCGCTTGGTATGCGGACCATGTCCCGCGTATATTCGATGACGTCGCCGCGGAGCCTGTCAACCTCGTCCATGAGGCGTCTCTCGACGGTCATGGCTCAGCCTCCATCCCGAGGGCCCCGACTATGAACGCCAGCTCGTCCGTGTATTCGTCTATTACCTTCGTGGTGGGCTTCCCCATGCCGTGCCCCGCTTTTGTATCGATCCTTATGAGAGTCGGGGGATCGCCCCTCTGGGCGTGCTGGAGGGCTGCGGCGAACTTGAAGCTGTGCGCCGGGTAGACCCTGTCGTCGTGGTCGGCGGTAGTGACTAGGGTGGGCGGATACCTGTTGGGCTTGAGGTTGTGGTAGGGGCTGTAAGCTAGGAGGGCCTTGAACTCGTCAGGGTTCTCGACGGAGCCGTAGTCGCTGATCCAGCCCCAGCCCACGGTGAACTTCTCGAACCTGAGCATGTCCATGACGCCGACGGCGGGGACCGTGGCGCCATATAGCTCGGGGCGCTGGTTGAGGCAGGCGCCTACGAGGAGGCCGCCGTTGCTCCTGCCGCTTATGGCGAGCCTCGGCGTGCTCGTGTAGCCCTCGGCTATCAGGTGCTCGGCGGCGGCGATGAAGTCGTCGAAGACGTTCTGCTTCATCAGCTTGATGCCTTGATCATGCCACTCCTTGCCGTACTCGGCTCCGCCGCGGAGGTTGGCGACGCAAAGAATACCGCCTATCTCCATCCACACAAGGTTGCGGACGTTGAAGAACGGGGTGATGTTTATGTTGAAGCCCCCGTAGCCGTAGAGGTAGCAGTAGTTGTCGGCTTTGGGCTCCAGTCCCTTCTTATGGGTGATGTACATTGGCACCCTGGTGCCGTCTTTGCTCGTGTAGAAGACCTGCTCGGTGACATAATCGCCTGGGTCGAAGCCAAGCTTGGGCTCTCTGTAGACGGTGTTCGCCCTCTTTTCTAGGTCCACGCGGTATATGGAGCCCGGGTGGGTGAAGCTGGCGTAGTGGTAGAACGCCGTGGTGTCGGTTTTCCTGCCGGTGAAGCCTGTGACTGTCCCCATCCCCGGCTGCTCCACCGCCCAGAGCGGCTCCCCCGTCTTGGAGTAGACCGTCACCACGCTGTGGGTGTCGTGGAGGTGGACGGCGAGGAACTGGTCGTTCACCATGCTCACGGATTCGAGGGCGTCCTCCTTCTCAGGTATAACTTCCTTCACATCGCCGGGTTTCCGTGTGTCTATGGCTACGACCCTGCCCTTGGGGGCGTCTAGGTCCGTGAGGAAGTAGAAGATGTCGCCGTCGTTGGCGACGAACCTGCACTTGTACTCGAATCCCTTCACCAGCTCCACCACGCCGCCGTCCCCCGTCAAGTCCTTGTAGAAGACCTGGTTCTCAGGGTAGGTGCCCCGGGTGACGGTTATTACTAGGTAGCCGCCGTCCTCCGTGACCTGTCCGTGGAACCTCCACTCCTTCTCGTCGTCCCGCTTGTAGACAAGCTCGTCCACGCTCTGGGGGTCGCCGAACCTGTGATAGTAGAGCTTCTGGTAGTAGTTGGCCTCCTTGAGCGCCTCACCCCGGGGCTCGTCGAACCTGCTGTAGAAGAAGCCCCGGTTGTCGTGGGTCCAAGCCGCAGCCGTGAACTTGGTCCACATAAGGTGGTCCCCCATGTCCTCGCCGGTATCGACCACCCTGATCCTCCACTCCTGCCAGTCAGAGCCCGCAGTGCTGACGCCATAAGCTAGCAGCCGCCCGTCCTCGCTCACGTCGTAGCCCGTGAGGGCGACCGTCCCGTCCTCACTAAGCTTGTTGGGGTCAAGGAGCTCCTTGGGCTCCTCGTTGGGGTCTTCCATCCATAGGAGCACCGGCTGGTTCCTGAGGCCGTCGTTGTACGTGTAGAAGTACCTTTCTCCCCGCCTGAATGGGATGCCGTACTTCTCAAAGTCCCAGAGCTCGGTCATCCTCTCCTTGATTCGCTGCCGAGCAGGGATCTTCTCCAGGTAGCCGAATGTGACCCTGTTCTGGGCGTCTATCCAGGCCCTGGTCTCCTCGCTGTCTATGTCCTCAAGCCACCGGTAGGGGTCGGGCATCTCGACGCCGTGGATCACGTCGACGTGGCCCATCCTCCGGCTCGGAGGATAGTTAAACTTAGATTGTCTAGGCAAAAACGCCACCTATGAGATAGGTAGCTGGGTGATTCTTAAAACAGCATCCTAGACGCTGAAGGGGGAGACGAGGGCTTTCTCGGCTGCCTCTCCACCGGAGTACGCCATGGGTGTGCCGTCGGCGCGCCAGCAGGCTCCGCCGTGCATCTGACCCCGCTCGTCCACCATGACACCGTTCATGCCGCCGGCCACCTTGGGCATCTCCATGATCTCGTGGCCCATCATCCTGAGCCTCTCCAGGGTCTCGTCGCCGAAGTCGGGCTCTACCTGTAGCTTCCCCTCCGGCGTCCCGGGGACGCCCATGGTCCAGACCCGGGGGGCCTCGAAGGCCTGCTGTATGCTCATCCCGAAGTCTATGACGTTCACAAGGGCCTGGCAGATGGCGGGAAATATCCTCGTGCCGCCGGGGGTGCCCAGGCAGAGGAACGGTGAGCCGTCCCGAAGAACTATGGTGGGCGCCATGCTGCTGAGCATCCTCTTACCGCCGGCGACGGAGTTGGCCCTCCCGGGCCGGGGGTCGAATAGCCCCATGCAGTTGTTTAGCAGCACCCCTGTGCCCGGCACCGTCACCGTGGACCCGAAGAGGGCGAACAATGTCTGCGTGGCGGCGACGACGTTGCCCTCCGAGTCCATCACGGAGACGTGGGTCGTGTTCTGGCTCTCGGCCTGATACCTGCCTGGGTCGCCGAAGCCGTAGCTCCCAGCCGTTTCACCGATCTCCTTGACCCTCAGCGCCGCGTACTCCTTGGAGGTCAGCCCCTCCACGGGGACGGGGACCCTCCACGGGTCCCCCATGTAACGCTGCCTATCCGCGAAAGCGATCTTGAGGACCTCGGCGAAGAGGTGGACGTGCTCGGCTGAGCCGAAGGTCAGTGCCCCAACGTCGTGGTGCTCCAGCATGTTGAGCATCTGTATGATGTGGGTGCCGCCGCTGCTCCCCGGCGCCATGCTGTACACGGTGTACCTGTCCCTGTATTTTCCGTGCACGGGGGGCTTCTCGGCGAGTTCGTAGCCGCGGAGGTCCTCCATGGTCAAGATGCCGCCGTTGGCCTCCATGTCATCCACCACGGCCTTGCCGAGCCCTCCGCCGTAGAGGTAGCCCGAGCCGTGCCTGGTTATGTCTTCAAGGGTCTCAGCGTACTCCGGCATAACCACCTTGTCCCCGGGCCTGAGCGGCTTCCCGCCGGGTAGGAAGGTCTTGGCCGTGTCCTCGTGGAGCCGGAGGTCGCTCACCATGTTCCCGACGTTGAAACAGAGGTACGGCGTGGCCCTGTAGCCGCCTCGAGCGAGCCTTATGGCAGGCGCCGTCACCTCGCCAAAGTTCAGGCGCCCATGCGTCTTCTGGATGTGCTCCCACGCCTTTAGGGTGCCCGGGGTGGCCACGGCGAGGTGACCGATCATGTTCCTGCGGCCCACGGTCTCGAATATGTACTGGTCCGGCCTCCGCTCCTTCACCGGGGTGTACATCGTCTCCGTGGCGGCCCTGGGCGCGACGGCGTAGTTGTCCAGAGTCGATATCTCCCCCGTCCCGCCGTCGCGGTAGACGAAGAACCCGGCGCCGAACACGCTCACCATCATGGGCTCCGCGACGGTCAACGCGAAGAGGCTGGCCACCGCCGCGTCGAAGGCGTTGCCTCCCTTCGCCAGCATCTCTAACCCGGCCGAGCTTGCGAGGGGGTGGTTCGTCACAACCACTCCTCTGCTACCAACCGCCTCCTGCTTGAACGTCTTCAGGT
>Ga0307428_1001866_pt1 | contig 10072 bp, 9 predicted proteins | sample SalMarWE160240MG_FD_202161 | JGI IMG/M metagenome (GOLD analysis project Ga0307428, IMG submission 202161) | Salt marsh sediment microbial communities from the Plum Island Ecosystem LTER, Massachusetts, United States - WE1603-240 | ecosystem: Environmental > Aquatic > Marine > Intertidal zone >...
TGGCAGCCGTCGCCGGTGAAATATTTGCCCTTGTAGGTCGAGAAGTAGGTTTCAACGAAGCGTTTGTGATCGCCGTAGACGGTGCGCGCCATCGCCGGCCAGGCATCGAGGATCACCAGATTGCCGGAGACCGCGCCTTCGAGCACGTTGCCCTCGGTGTCCACCACGGCCGCCTGCACGCCGAAGAACGGCAGCGTCGCCGAGCCCGGCTTGAGCTTGGTCGCGCCAGGCAACGGCGTGATCAGGATGCCGCCGGTTTCGGTCTGCCACCAGGTATCGACGATGGGGCAGCGCTCCTCGCCGACCACGCGGTAGTACCATTCCCAGGCTTCGGGATTGATCGGCTCGCCGACGGTACCCAGCAGCCTGAGCGTCTTCCGGCTCGAGCCCCTGACGAAGTCGTCGCCCGCGCCCATAAGCGCTCTGATCGCGGTCGGCGCCGTGTAGAAGATGGTGACGCCGTGCTTGTCGACCACCTGCCACATGCGCGAGGCGTCGGGATAGTTGGGCACGCCTTCGAACATCAGCGTGGTGGCGCCGTTGGCGAGCGGGCCATAGACGATGTAGGAGTGGCCAGTGACCCAGCCGACGTCGGCCGTGCACCAATAGACGTCGCCGTCGTGATAATCGAAAATATATTGGTGGCTCATCGACACGTAGACGAGATAGCCGCCTGAGCTGTGCACCACGCCCTTCGGCGTTCCCGTCGAGCCGGAGGTATAGAGAATGAACAGCGGATCTTCCGCCCCCATCTCCTCGGGTGGGCAGTGATCGGACACCTTCTCGGCGAGATCGTGATACCAGAAGTCGCGGCCGCCATGCATGGCGCAGTCGCCACCGGTGCGCTTGATCACCACCACCTTCTCGTCGCCGAGTGATTTGGTCAGGGCCTCGTCGGTGTTGTGCTTGAGCTTGATTTTTCTGCCGCCGCGTAAGCCTTCATCGGCGGTGACGATGAGCTTCGACTTGCAGTCGGTGATGCGGCCCGCGAGCGAATCCGGCGAGAAGCCGCCGAACACCACGGAATGGATCGCCCCGATGCGCGCGCAAGCGAGCATGGCGTAGGCGGCTTCCGGGATCATCGGCAGATAGATGGTGACGCGGTCGCCTTTTTTGACGCCCATCGCCTTCAGCACATTGGCGAAGGTGCAGACCTCGCGGTAGAGCTCGCCGTAGGTGATGTGGCGCGGCGCCTCGTCGGGGTCGTCAGGTTCCCAGATGATCGCGACCTGGTGCTCGCGCTTCTTCAGATGACGGTCGATGCAATTCGCCGCCACGTTGAGCGTGCCGTCCTCAAACCATTTGATCGAGACGTCGGGGTATTCGAAGCTCGTATTCTTCGCGCGTGAATAGGGCTTGATCCAATCGATCCGCTCGCCCTCTTTGCCCCAGAACTTCTCGGGCTTGTCCACGCTCTTCTTGTAGAGCTCCTCGTACTTGTCCTTGTCGATGAACGCGTTTTTTTTCCAGTCCTTAAGGACCTTGTAGACAGTTTCCTCCGACATCGGCTCGCTCCTCCCTACGCATGCGAAGCCCTTTTTCGACATTATGAACAGCCGCGAGCCCGGCGACAATTGGGACACTCAGGGAACGGCCAAATATTTTCAGCTAGGCTCCGAACAGACCAATGATAACACCCATGACCACGAGCACGGCCAGCCAATTGCCGACATCGATGGCCGTGAGCAGGGGCTTCTGACCTTCAAATTGCTGGGTGACCACCGTCGTCGTGGCCACGAACCCGGCCCACACGAACAGGGCGCTGATCACGCCGCCTCTGACCGTCATCACATGCACGTGCCCGATCACGCCGGCCAGGATGTAGGCCATCAGGAGATTGGCGAGCATGGAAAGAATGAACGGCAACGGCGTTGGCTTCAGGTCGCCCTTGGCCTTGCCGAGGGCACGCAACCACATCTTGCCGAACACGGTGTACCACGCCCAGCCAGTGAGGAAGCCAGCGATCGCGGCCAACACCACGGCGAGATAATTGATCGGAACCGGACCCATGTCTCCTCCCGACTGTTGTCAGCGCCCCGCAGCGGACTTAAGGCCGGCGAGGCGGCTCACGCCGCTCCATTCCCTGGCGGTCACTGGCTGCACCGAAAGCCGCGAATTGTTGACGAGCACCATGTCCTTAAGCCCGGGCTGCGCCTTGATCTCGGCGAGTGTCACGGGCTTGGGCACGTCCGACACCGCCGCGACATCGACGCATTCCCAGGTGCCGGTGCCGTCGGTCGAGTCGGGATGCGCCTCGGCCACCACCTCGACCACGCCGACGATGCGCTTCTCGTCGCCGGAGTGATAGAAAAAACCGAGATCGCCCTTGTTCATCTTCCGCATGATGTTGCGCGCCTGGTAGTTGCGGACGCCGTCCCACTCGGCGCCCTTCGCGCCTTCCTTCTTCTGCTGGTCCCAGGACCACGCCTCGGGCTCCGACTTGAACAGCCAATAGTTCATGGTCGTCGTCTCATCCGCGCTCAGGCTTGTTGACGGTCCATAGCCACGGACGGACCTCTACGGTGGCAAACAGACCAGCCTTGGCGAAGGGATCGCCGTCGGCAATTTTCTTCGCGGCCTCGCGCGAGGGCGCCTCGACCACGATCAGGCTGCCATTCATGGATTCGCCGTCATCCTTGGTGAAGGGCCCGGCGAGCACGAGCGTGTCCCCGAGACTTTTCAGATAGCCGACATGGTCCGGCCGATTGGCGAGACGCAGGTCGAGGCTGTTCGGGTTGTCGGTGCAGATCAGAGCGTAGAGCATCGGTCCCCTCGAAACTGGCGGCGAAGGCTAGAATGAGCCGGGGCGGCTGTCTATGGACGGTGCATAGCGCTGTTGCAGTGCAACACGGCTAGGCTTCGGATCTGAGTGGCCGCGCCAGCAAGGCTTCGATGGCTTCGTCGACCGTGGCCAGCCCGGAGATCACCGCATGCACCGCCGACGCGATCGGCATGTCGATGCCGCGCGCCGCCGCCATCTCCACCACGGCGCTAACGGTATGAACACCTTCGGTGACCGAGATCCGCGCCTTGAGCACGTCGCCGAGGGTGCGGCCTTCGCCGAGGGCGAAGCCGAGCGACATGTTGCGCGATTGCGCACTGCCGCAGGTCAGGATCAGGTCCCCCAGTCCCGACAGCCCCGTCATGGTCTCGCGCTTGGCGCCGAGTGCCGTGCCGAGCCGCATCATCTCGGCAAAGCTTCGCGTGACGAGCGCGGCATGTGCGCTCGCCCCGAGCTTCTTGCCGGCGACGATGCCGGCGGCGATGGCGTAGACGTTCTTCAACGCGCCGCCGATCTCGGCGCCGATCACGTCGTCGCTCCAATAGCAGCGGAACGAGGCGTGGCTCAGCGCGTGCGCGAGCGCGCGGCCTTGCGCCTCGCTCGGGGTCGCGAGCGTCAAGGCAGCGGGAAGTCCGCGCGCGATCTCGCCAGCGAAGCTTGGGCCTGACAGCACAGCGGTGCTCACTTGTGGCAGCACCTCGGCGATGACCTGGGAGAGAAGCTGCCCGGTCGATTGCTCGATGCCCTTGGCCCCGATGACGAGAGGCTGGTCGGCACGCATGAGGGAATTAAGCTCGCTGCCGATGGCGCGCAGCTCTTGCGCTGGCGTGACCATCAACACGAGGTCGCAGGCGGCGACGTGACTGAGCTTGGCGGTCGCCTTGATCGCGGGGTCGAGTTCCACGCCAGGGAGATAAAGCGCGTTCCGATGCCTTTCGTTGATCTCGGCGATGGTGTCCGGCTCATAGGCCCAGAGCATCACGTCGCGCCCGGCGCGCCGCGCGCTCACTGCGAGCGCCGTGCCCCAGGCGCCCCCGCCAACGATGCCGATTGTCTGCAACGCCATGATCCGACTTCCCCGAGCTGTCATACAGGAACGGGAGGCCGCCGTCAGGAGCAGCGTGCCGGAGGATAGAACTGAAGCAGAATCAGGCCTTTACCCCGGCACCAAGGGCCGGCGGCGCGTCGGGATCGAGCGGCCAGCGGGCCCGCGCCGGCGCGGCGAGGTCATCGACGAGCCCCCGGGCAAGCCGCTCGGCACCGGCCCAGGCGACCATGGCGGCGTTGTCGGTGCAGAGGTCGAGCGGCGGCAAGATCAGGGCGAAGCTGTTGTCTTCCGCTGTCTTGGCGAGCACGGCGCGCAGGCGCTGATTGGCGGCGACGCCACCTGCCACGACAAGCGTCCGTTGGGCGTCGGCTCCCATCGTCTCGACATAGATCTCCATTGCGCGCTTGGTGCGGTCGCTGACGACGTCGGCCGCGGCCTCCTGGAAGGAGGCGCAGAGATCGGCGACCGCCTCTTCGCTGAGCGGCGCGCGCGCCATGGCCTCATGCCGGAGCGCGGTCTTGAGACCGGCGAGCGAGAAATGCGGCTCACGCCGCCCATGCATCGGCCGCGGCAAGGGCACTGACGGCGTGCCCCGCGCGGCTTCCTTCTCGACGGCAGGGCCGCCGGGATAACCGAGACCGAGCAGCTTCGCCGCCTTGTCGAAGGCCTCACCCAGCGCATCGTCGAGGGTGGTGCCGAGACGGACGTAAGAGCCGACGTCCTTGACGATCAGGAGCTGAGTGTGACCTCCGGAGACGAGCAGCAACAGATACGGAAAGCCGAGCCCGTGGGTGAGGCCGGGCGTGAGCGCGTGAGCCTCGAGATGGTTGACCGCGATGAACGGCACGCCGCGCGCGAGCGCGATGGCTTTCCCCGTGGTGACGCCGACGATGAGCCCACCGATCAGCCCGGGTCCCGCCGTCGCCGCGACAGCATCAATCGCGGTCCAATCGAGCCTGGCATCGGCCAGCGCCTTGATGATCGCTGCATCCAGCACCTCGACATGGGCGCGGGCGGCGATCTCGGGGACGACGCCGCCATAGCTTGCATGCAGGTTGAGCTGCGTGCGCACCACATTGGCGAGGATCGTTCCCTTACCGTCGGTGTCGCGGCGCACGATCGCAGCCGCGGTCTCGTCGCAGCTCGTTTCGATGCCGAGTACGGTGAGAGAGCGGTTGACGGGGCCAGTGGTCATGGCGGGTCTTTACAGATAAGACCGGGCCGATTGAAGGGCCAGCCGGATCAGGCCATTAATGGCGCCTCGCGCCCATGTGCTGCGACTGGGCCCAAAGCTAAGGGAGGCATGAGCTTGCCGAAGCGCCCGCTTCTGATCGGGACCAGAGGGAGCCCCCTTGCTCTGTGGCAGGCCGAGCACGTGAAGGCGCTTCTGACGCAGGCGCGCGGCTTCCCGCCCGGCGCCATCGAGCTCAAGGTCATCACCACCTCCGGCGACCGCATCAGGGACAAGCCGCTCCGTGATTTCGGCGGTAAGGGTCTATTTACCAAGGAGATCGATGAGGCCCAGCTTCGGAGCGATGTCGACATCGCCGTGCATTCGATGAAGGACCTGCCGACTGAGCTTCCCTCGGGGCTCATCATCGGTGCCATGCTGCCGCGCGCCGATGTCCGCGACGCCTTTATCAGCGCCCGGGGGGAGAGCCTTGCCGATTTGCCGGCCGGTGCCGTCATCGGCAGTTCGTCCCTGCGGCGCCAAGCACAAATGAAGCGCCTCCGCCCTGATGTCGAGGTCGTGGATTTTCGCGGCAATGTCGAGACGCGGCTCGCCAAGCTCGAGCGCGGCATCGCCGACGCCACCCTGCTCGCCCTCGCCGGCCTCAATCGTCTTGGTCTTGAGAGCCACGTCACCGCAGTGCTGTCGACCGAAGAGATGCTGCCGGCGGTGGCGCAAGGCGCCATCGGCGTCGCGTGCCGCAGCGATGATGCCGACACGCGAGAGCTGCTCGCGGTGCTCAACCACGAGACCACGGCGACAGCGGTCGCTTGCGAGCGTGCCTTTCTCGCCGAGCTTGACGGCTCGTGCCGCACGCCGATCGCAGGTCTCGCCGAGATCGCCGACGGGCGTTTGCGCTTTCGCGGCCTGGTCCTCAATCCGAGCGGCACCGCGTGGCATGAAATCGAGTTTACCGGCCCTGCGGCCAATGCCGAGGGTATCGGCACCGAGGCTGGCCGCGAGCTGCTCGCTAGGGCCGGGCCGAATTTTCTCGCAAGCTTCGGCGCGCGCTGATGCGCCTCCTCGTCACCAGGCCGGAGCCAGACGCGCATCGCCAAGGCGAGGTGCTCGCTGCCCGCGGGCATGACGTCGTGCTGTCGCCGCTCCTCGCCATCGCGGCCATGCCGGAAGTGGACCTCGGCCTTGACGGCGCCCAAGCGCTGATCGCCACCAGCCGCAACGCTCTCCGCGCCCTCGCCTCTCATCCCGAGCGCGCCGCGGCGATTCGTCTGCCGCTGTTCGCCGTCGGCGATGCCACGGCGAAGGAGGCCGAAGGTCTTGGCTTTGGCGCCGTGACGGCCGCCGCCGGAACGGGCGAAATGCTGGCGCGTTTGATTGCTGACACGCTCGATCCGGGCGACGGCCCGCTCGTCAATCTCGCTGGCGAGACGGTTGCGTTCGATCTGAGATCGGCTCTTGCGGCAAAGGGCTTCACCGTGAAGCAACCGGTGCTTTATCGGGCGGTCGCGGCGCCCGCGCTGAGTGAGGAGGCCATCTCGCGGCTCATGGCTGGTGACATTGACGGCGTCATCCTCATGTCGCCACGGACCGCGGCGATTTTTGCCGATCTCGTCCGGCGCCACGGCGCGGTAACGCAAGCTTCGCGACTGATTTGCTATTGCTTGTCGGCGGCGGTAGCACAGGCGGTGAGGCCGCTGGGCGCCACGACAATTGTGGCGGCGGAGCCGCGCGAGGAAGAACTCCTTGCGCTGATCTCCACGGAGGCGGCATCCTCGTGAAGAACCGATTTTAGGAACGAAGACATTCTGATGGCAGACCCCTTCGGCGACCCCAACGATCCCGACGCGCCCAAGCGCCCCGCGCCGACCATTGAAGGCACGGCAACCGAGATCTCCTCCGAGCCGGCTGCCGGCGCGGCGGAGTCCGAGGCCTCGGAGTCGGCGAACGGGGCCGAGAGCGACAATGGATCTGGCGAGCAGGCAGAGCCTTCTGGCGAGAAGGCGCTCCCGCCGCCACGAACAAGCGCCGACGAGCTCAAGGGCTTCTTCACCCATCTCGCCGCCGGCCTCCTTGGCGGTCTGATCGGCGTCATCGCCCTGGCCTTTGCCTGGAAACTGCTCCCGCACGGCGGCGGCGAGAACGTCGAGATTGCGGCGTTGCAAGCGCGAGTCGACAAGCTCCAATCGGCCCCCGCGCCCGGCGGAGACGCCAAGGCGATTGCCGCGCTCGACCAGCGGATGAAGGCGCTCGAGAACCGCAAGGTCGCGCCACCACCTGATCTTTCGGCGTTAACCGCCCGCGTCACCCGCCTTGAGGAGTCCTTGGACAGCTTGGCCAAGACCGCAGATCAAGGCGGCTCGGTCGCCGATGCCGCTGCACTTGACGCCAAGGTCAACGACATGGAGCAAAGGCTGCAAGCGAACGTCGCCTCCGTGCTCGATGCGCAGAAGACGGAGACCGGCACCGAGATCCAAGCGCTGCAAGGAGAGCTCGCCTCGCTCAAGGCGAAGCTCGGCGCCCTCGCCGAGGCGAAGCTGGGCGATCAGCCTGAGCTCGGCTCCGAAGTGACCGCACTCGACCAGCGTATCGCCAAGCTGGAAAATGCCATGCCTGGCCTCACCAGCACCGTCGACCGTTCTGCCGCCACCGCCAAGTCCGGTGCCTTGGCCATCGCCTTTGCCAATCTCAACGACGCCGTGAGCGCTGGACGCCCCTATGCCGCTGAGCTTGCCGCCGTGCAGCCGCTCCTGCCCGATGCGGCGAGTCTCGATGATCTGGCAACTCACGCCTCGACAGGTATCCCGACGCTTTCCGAGCTTACGCAGGACTTCATCGCGCTCGCCGACAAGGCTGCGCCGCCACCTCAGGCTGGCGGGTCGTTCGTCGACAGCGTCATCGCCAGCGCCAAGTCCGCCATCACCATCCGCCGCATCGACGCCACCGCGACCGGTAACGAACCTGATGCCGTGATGGCGCGCGCTGAGGATGACCTTAAGCAGGGCGAGCTCGACGACGCGGTGGCCGAAGTCGATGGCCTGCCGCCGGCGGTGCGCGACACGTTTGCTGGCTGGCTCGAGAAGGCGCATGCGCGTCTCGCCGCTGACGAGACCCTGGCCAAGCTAGAAGGCACCGTGCTGCTGTCGCTTGGCGGCGCCGAAGGCGGCAGCGGCGAGGCGTCGAAACCATGATCCGCATCCTTGTCTTTATCCTCGTCATCGTCGCGGCGGCATTGGGGCTTGCCTGGTTCGCCGACCAGCCCGGCTCGATCACGGTGCAATGGCTCGGCTATGAGATCAAAACCAGCGCCTTTGTCGGCGCCCTGGTGTTGATTGGCATTGCCGCCGCGCTCATTCTTGCTTGGGCGCTGTTCCGCTTCATCCTCACCCGTCCCGCCGCGATGTCCGCTTACTTTCAGGAGCGCCGCCGCAGCCAGGGCTTTGAAGCGCTGACGCGAGGCTTGCTCGCCATCGGCGTCGGCGACCGCGCCCAGGCGCAGCGCTATGCGGGCATGGCGCGGCGCAATCTTCCCAACGAACCGCTGACCGCTCTGCTCAAAGCACAAGCGGCGCAACTCAAGGGTGATCGCGCCACGGCGCGGCGCGCCTTCGAGGGCATGCTCGATCGTCCCGAGACCGAGCTCCTCGGCTTGCGCGGCCTTTATCTCGAGGCGAAGCGCAGCGATGACACCAACGCCGCGCGGATGATCGCCGAACAGGTGGTGAAACGCGACCCGGAGCTTGCCTGGAGCGTCAACGCCTTGTTCGACATGCAGGCGCGCGCCGGCGACTGGGAGGGCGCGCTGAATACGCTCGCCATTGCTCGCCAGCACGGCAATGTCGAGGCCGACGTCGCGCTTCGGCGCCGCGCCGCGCTGCTGACCGCGGAAGCGCGCGATCTTGAGGCCTCTGCACCGGCGAAGGCGCTCGCGCTTGCGAACGAAGCCTTGCGGCTCGCGCCGTCCTTGGTGCCGGCGGCCGAGATCGCCGGGCGGCTGCTCGCATCCAAAGGCGATAGCCGCCAGGCGAGCCGCCTCATCGCTCGCACTTGGAAGCTTGCGCCGCACCCGGACCTCGCCCTCGTCTATGCCTTCGCCAATCCCGGGGACTCGCCGCGCGAGCGGCTGAAACGGGTCAAGCATCTCGCCAGCCTCACGCCGGGCGACATCGAAGGCCAAATCGCCATCGCCATAGCCGCGATCGAGGCCCGCGACTGGCGCGAGGCCGAGGCCGCACTCTCTCCCTATCTGCAAGATCGGCCGCCGGCCCGTGTCTGCACCCTGATGGCGCGGATCGAGGCCGGCGAAGGCAATAAGGGCCGCGAGCGGGAATGGCTCGCCCGCGCCGTGCGCGCGCCACGAGACCGCGCCTGGATCGCCGACGGCTACGTTTCCGACCGCTGGCTGCCGGTGTCGCCGGTGACCGGCGCCGTCGATGCCTTCGAGTGGAAAGCGCCGGTCGATGCCATCGGCAAGGGCGATGACACCCTGCTCATCGAGGAAGGTCTCGAGACGCCGGAGCCGCCGCCGCCGCCCCCGCCGCCCCCGCCGCTCGTGGTGTCGCCACCGACGCAGATCGAGGACCAAGCCCCGCCCCCTGACGAGCCGCCAGCGAAATCCCCCGCATCGTCAAGTGATGGCGCGTCGCCGCCGCGTGTGCCGGTGGTCGAGATCAAGCCCGCCGAGCCTGTGCCCGAAGCTGAAGCGTCAAAGCCGCAGCGCCTGGACCTCGGCGCGCCGCTAAGGCGCGAGCCCGAACTCTATGTGCCGCCGCGGCCCCCGGACGATCCCGGCATCGCCCCCGCCGATCCCGACGAGAGCACGGCCTTGTTGGAGCGGCTTCGCACGGCGCAGATCCGCTGAGCGAGGTCCGCGCAAGCCGCGCGACCTTGCAACGCCGGGGCATTGGCATTAAGCACGTGGCGCAACATCTAGGCTTATAAGAGCCCGCGTTTATTCGCGTTCGGGCCGCAATAGCTCAGCTGGTAGAGCGGCGCATTCGTAATGCGTAGGTCGGGGGTTCGAATCCCTCTTGCGGCACCATTCTCACTTTCA
>Ga0307428_1001867_pt1 | contig 10072 bp, 7 predicted proteins | sample SalMarWE160240MG_FD_202161 | JGI IMG/M metagenome (GOLD analysis project Ga0307428, IMG submission 202161) | Salt marsh sediment microbial communities from the Plum Island Ecosystem LTER, Massachusetts, United States - WE1603-240 | ecosystem: Environmental > Aquatic > Marine > Intertidal zone >...
TCTGTCGAAGCTGATAGGCTTCGAGCTTATAGAGGTTCCCGGCGCGACGGGTTTTGTGGATACCAATTACCAGGGCAAAGCAGCGGCGGCTATCGAGGCCCTGGAGAAATACGACCTGGTCTTTGTGCACATAGAGGCCCCCGATGAGGCCTCACATAGCGGCAGTGTGGAGATGAAGGTCAAGGCCATTGAGCAGATTGACAAACTTATCGTGGGGCCGGTTTTTAAGGCTCTCGAGAGATACGAAAACGGGCGCATACTTGTCGCGCCGGACCACCCGACACCAATTCGAACATGCGCACACTCGGCCGAGGCGATTCCTTTCGCAATGGCCGGCGCCGGCGTCGGCAGTACATTCGAGGCCGATTTCAGCGAATCGAACGCTGCAAAATCAGGATTGAAAATTGACAACGGTTTTGAACTTATGGAGTATTTTCTGAAGAGCTAAAGTGATTGACCGAACAAGGCAAATTCCGTAAAAAGGTGAAAATGTTAGACCGAACAGGTAAAGTATGGCGATAATAGTACAAAAGTTTGGCGGCACTTCAGTTGCGGATGCCGATAAGATTCGGCGGGCGGTTCAGCGGGTAATCAAGGCTGTAAAGAGCGGCTACCAGGTTGTGGTCGTAGCGTCCGCTCGCGGCAAGCAGACCGATGAGCTTATTGCCGACGCCCTTGAGCTGAATCCGAATCCCCCAAGGCGTGAGATGGACCAGCTGCTCAGTACCGGCGAGCAGCAGTCAGTTTCGCTTTTTGCGATGGCGCTGGACGCGGCGGGCCACAAGGCCATCAGCTTTACGGGCGGGCAAATCCGAATGCTCACGGACAGCGACTACACAAAAGCGAGGATAAAGAGCATCGACGCCAAGTGCATTCACGAGCAATTGGACCAGGGCAGAATCGTCATTGTCGCCGGCTTCCAGGGGGTCGATGAGAACGAGAACATTACGACACTCGGGCGAGGCGGCTCGGATACAACGGCGGTTGCACTTGCAGCGGCATTGAAGGCCGAGCAGTGCGAGATATACACGGACGTCGATGGAATCCACACGGCCGACCCCAGGGTTTTCAAAAACGCTGCCAAGATGGACGAAATAAGTTATAATGAAATACTCGAGATGGCAAGTCTTGGCGCGAGCGTTATCTATACACGCGCGGTCGAGTGCGGCAAGAATTATGACGTTAAAATTCACGTCAGAAGCAGTATTGAACAAACAGAAGGAACAATAATCACTCACGAGGTTCCACAAATGGAAGGTGTAGTAGTATCAGGCGCTACGGTTCAAAAAGATATGGCCAAGCTGACTCTTGTCGGGGTTGACAACAACCCGGGCAACGCAGCCGAAGTATTCGCTCAACTGGCCCAGGCCAGGGTGATTGTCAACGACATAGCGCAGACGGAAGTAAGTCCGGAAAAGGCGAACCTGTCATTTACAATTCATATTTCGGATTTGCAGGCCGCCGAGAAGGCCGCCGAACAGATAAGGCAAAAGGTGAACTGCGAAAGCATCTTCGTTCGAGACGACATAGCGGAAGTCTCGGTGGTTGGCGTTGGGATGCGGACGCACTATGGCGTTGCGGATAAAATGTTCGGCGCCCTCGCCAGGGCAAAGGTGAATATCGATTCCATTACGACCAGTGAAATCCGCATAAGCGTAATTGTGAATGAGAACGAGGCAGAAAAGGCGCTTGTGGTGGTATGCGAAGCGTTTGACTTGGACAAACCGGCTCAGGCCAGGCCAAAGACGAGCTGACGAGTAGCGTTGGGAAAAAGAAAGCAAACCGGTTACGCAATGAGCAGGCGTCGGCAGAGGATTTTATTTGTTGCGTTTTTGCTGGCGGCTGTGATTCTTATTGCGCTCGACCGAAGCCCCGTCAGCCGAAGTTGGCGGCCGGAGTCGGACGACGTCGGCAAGTATCACGACAAAAACTTCCGCGTGGCAAAAGTTGTTGATGGCGATACCATCGATATAGACGTGCCGGACGGGAAATACGAGCACACGCGGATTCGCTTGTGGGGGATTGACACGCCGGAGAAAAACGCTTTTTTCGGAGACCGCGCGACAAGTTTTACGACAGAGCTGGCGCTTGGCAAGGAAGTTACGGTTTACGTTGACCAGGACAACCACACGAGAGGCAAGTACGGCAGGCTGTTGGCTTACGTTCAACTGCCGGACGGCAGATTCCTGAACGAGGTTCTTGTAAGTGAGGGCATAGCGTATGCGGACCTGCGATTCGGGCACAGTTTTTACAACAAGTACCGGCAATTGGAGGCAAGCGCGCGGAGCCAGCAAAAAGGCCTGTGGGCGCAAGTGAGCCGCCAGCAGCTTCCGGATTGGCTGCAAAGAAAACGGCCGAAACTGCTTCTGAAGTAACCGTTCCAAGCGTTTGAAATTGGGTTTGAATTGGCTTTGTTTTTTTGGGGCCTCCAGGGGTGGTTTGTGTTCGTAAGTGCTTGTTATAGCTGAGGTTACGGTCATTATCACCCCTTCGGAAATTGGCTTTGTTTTGCATAAAAGGTATTGTTTTGTGCGCGCCGGGTTCGTCTTTGGCGGAGGAACCCCGGCCAGAGGCGCCTTATAGGCACGGAGGAGGGTAGCTCGGAACTGGTAGCTCGTATTTGGTGAAGTTTGGCAAGGGTCGCGGCCTTTTTGCCAATTGGTTTTGGATTGGCTTTGTTTTTTGGCGCCTCCTGGGGTGGTTTATCTTCGTAAGTGCTTGTTAAAGCTGAGGTTACAGTCATTAGCAGCCCTCCGGAAATTGGCTTTGTTTTGCATAAAAGGTGTTGTTTTGTGCTCGCATTCATCCGCAACAGCGGAGAAGTAAGTAGAAAGTAGATAGTAGAGCAGGCCAAAGAGCCAGGGGGAGATTTTGGTTCCAGTTTTGGCGTGTTTTGAGTTGAGAATGTGAGCATAGTCTCGATACTCCTTTTTGGGCGCGAAAAAAAGGCGCCCTTCATATTTAGGCCGACCTGCGCGTTTCGTGCGAAAATTCGGTATTTTTGGAGTTCTCGAAGAGCGTAAGTGCTTATATAGACAGGAGTAAGAATTCTTGAGAATTTCTGTTTTTTGTCGTTGGGCGCTTGCGCATTTGGTTGGTTTTTGGGGCGGCCCCGCACCAAATGACGGAATGTTTAACCTGCGCGGCACAGGCCTATTTGGTGCGGGATGGGGATTTGTTTGGATTTTTGGGAATTTTTGGGGGATTTGGTTGCTTTTTGGCGGAAGTTGGTTAGAATGAGGGCACTACAATTAGAGGCGGGCGTGACTGAAAAAGAGATTCGTATCTCGTGAATCGTGAATCGTGAATTGTATTGGGAGAAAGGCGGAGTTGGCGGGAATTGCGGGTTTTTGAACTGTCAAATAGGTAACGCGAGAATGCGCGCGAAACAAGGGTGAAAGGAGGAACGGCATGAAGGATCAGATTCGTGGCAAGATAGTAGAGACTGCCCAAGGCAGGGGAACGATTAATTATGAGGAGGTCGGCAAATTAGGAAATCTTTCGATGGCCAACCCGGACCACCGGAACCAACTTGCTAATATGCTGGATGATATTAACAGGGAAGAGGACAAAAAGGGAGGCCCAATGTTATCTGTGGTTGTGGTAAAGAAAGATAGTAGGAGACCAGGCAAGGGTTTTTTTGAGTTAGCGCGAGAGTTGGGAAGGCAGGCTCCTGATGTTGACGATGAGACTTTCTTTGTTACTGAGTTAAAGAGGGTATATGAGTATTGCAGAAGCACAGGTTGATGTTTTGTGGGGATTGCGGGTTTGGGTCCGCCGGTGGCGGTGCATATGCTGCGGGCCAGGGTGTGCTCAACGGTGACGTAACGGCAATAGAAACATACAGGCTAAGCAAGGGATGGTAAGAAAGAGCTTGTTTGGTCTGGCTGTATGCATATAATCACATAAAGCGAGGTTGGTCTTATGCGATACCAAAAGGTCGTTTTGTTTTTAGTTGCGGCATCTTTGGTGCCGGCAGACAGAGAAGCGGAGAGTTCGCAGACAACGTCTGGACCGGAGTATCGTTTGGTCGCAGCAAAAAGGGTGGGTGTGGAAACCGGCATGATGAGCTGCCAACTTCGAGTGGACAATGTAAGCGAAGCGACTCAATTTTTCTTCAGACCTGGCGGACAGGGTCTTTCGCTGGAGGTGAAGGGAGTAAGCAAGAAAAGTTATTTTGTATCTTGGCAAGAGCAGAAAACAGAGTTTGAATCTCTATGGAAAGAACGGATTGCGCTTCGGCCCAAATGTTCATTTGAGATGCCATTGGCGCAGATTCGGTTTGCAAAGGTTGATGGGAGCGGGGAGCCATTGCGAAAAGGGAATTACGTTATCACGGGTTTATGGAAACGAAGCGATTTTGGAGATGTCAAAGGATGCAGTTTCGAGGTTATTGAGGAGTACGTCCTTGAAACCGTGCCTCTTAAGCCAGCCACTGATGAGTACCCGTTCGGTATCGTTCTTGAATCTTCTTTGAGAGAATACAGAAAGGGTGAGCCGGTGCTGCTTGGTATCAGAATGCAGAACAACGGGGAAAAAGCCCTTAAGCTGCTCAATTTTTTCCATCCCTACGAGGATTATTTCCTCCTGGACAAGTACGATGATGCTGACAAGTTAATTGAGACGGAGTTGCATATATTGAAGGCTGTAACTCCTACAGCGGGCGACGACTGGATAACGCTGCTTCCGGCGGAATCCTTGTCGGTGCACGTTGATGCGAGTAAGGCATTTCCGGCTGCCGCTCGTTATAAGGCGAAGACAACATACCCACGCAAGGCTTTGATAATAGGTGTTGACGGCAAAGCTGCTTATACCGGTCAACACAAGTGGATATCAAATCGTGTTGTTTTTGATATTTCAGACCGACCGGCAGAGAAGCCGGTGGCAGACAACGGCCGGCCACACGTCTGGCTGCTGCTGGCCCTGGGATTAGCGGCACTTGTAACAGGCGCTGGTGTGCTGGTGCTGAGAAGGAAGCGGAAGCTAAGGACGGACAAGTAGAGGACTCGCCAAAGAGCCGGCAGGGAAAACACAATCAGCCTATGGCCCGGCGGCTACAGGTTGTAGTCTTTGATTTTCCGGTAGAGTGTTCTTTCGCCGATGCCGAGGATTTTGGCGGCCTTTTCGCGGTTACCGCCGGTCCTGGCAAGCGTGTCGATAATGGCCTTTTGCTCCAGCTCGTCGAGTGAGACGCCTGCGAGGCTCGTACCGAGCCCTTGCGGTTGGCCGGAGGTCAGTTGGCGAAGCTGGTGTATTTCCTGTGGTATGTCGCGGACGTCGAGACGGGTGGAATCGCACATAACGACCATTGCCCGAATGGAGTTTCTGAGCTGGCGAATATTTCCGGGCCAGTCATAGTTTTCGAGGATGGACAGGGCAGAATCGGTTATGCCGGTGACCTGCGAGCCGGTTTCGTCAGCAGCTTCCTTGAGAAAATACTCTACAAGTTCGCAAATGTCCTGTGTTCTGTCACGCAGCGCCGGCAGGGTAATGCTAACGCCCTTGATTCTGAAATACAGGTCCTGCCTGAATTTGTTGCGTTCTATCAGCTTTGTGAGGTCGTGGTTTGTGGCGCTGATTACACGGACGTCAACCTTGATTGTTTTGTGCGAGCCGACGGGTACGACAATGCCGTCTTCGAGAAACCGCAGAAGTTTTGCCTGCATATTGAGCGGCATATCACCGATTTCGTCCAGCAGCAGCGTGCCTTTATCGGCTATCTCGAAAAGACCTTTTCTGTCACCGGTTGCCCCGGTAAAGGCCCCTTTGACGTGTCCGAATAGTTCGCTTTCAAGGAGGGTTTCGGTCAAACCGGCACAATTAAGCGGCCTAAACGGCTTGTGCCGCCTCGGCGAGTTAATGTGAATCGCCCTTGCGAGCAGCTCCTTGCCCGTTCCGGAGGGTCCTTCAATCAAGACAGAGATGTTTGTGGGCGCGACGCGCTTCAGCACTTCGAATATGCCCTGCATAGCGGGGCTTTCGCCGCGGATGCCCTCAAAGATGAAATCTTCGGGCTGAGCCTTGAAGTGGTCTCGATACCGCTGAACCGACTTCGAAGCCTCTCGGCCTGCCTGTGCGACCAACGTTCGAAGCTGGTCAATATCTATCGGCTTGACCAGATAGTCGTACGCACCGTGTCTCATTGCTTCCTTGCAGTTATCTATGGTTGCGTAGGCGGTTATTAAAATAACTTCGGTTGCGTCAGAGCGTTTTTTCGCTTCTTCCAGTATGGCCAGGCCGTCGAAGTCGTCGTTCAATCTCAAATCGGTGACAACGACGTCAACTCTCCTGCTTCGGAGGATTTCCACGGCGTCGGCGCCGGTGTAAACGGCCAGGGCCTTTGCGCAGACCTTCTCGAGGGCCTCGACAATGCCGTCGGCATGCTCGCGTTCGTCGTCAACAACCAGGACTATGATACCCTCGTCGCTCAAATCAATACCTCACTCGTCCTGAAGCGGCAATTTTATGGTGAAAGAACTTCCTTTTCCGACGTCACTTTCCACAGCTATTGTTCCGTTGTGAGCCTCGACTATTCTTTTTGCCGTTGCCAGACCCAGGCCGCTGCCGCCGGGCCTGGAAGAATAATAAACATCGAAAATCCTTTCCTGTCTATCCGGCTCAATACCGCTGCCGGTGTCGGTAATCTTAATAATGACATCTCTGTCCTGTCGATGCGTCGTTATAATCAATTCGCCACCGTCTATCATAGCCTGCCGGGCGTTGATAAACAGGTTCAATATTACCTGTTTTAGCATATCGGGGTCAACTTTGCAAACCAGCGGCTCGTCATAGAGAACCTGCCTGACGGTTATCGCATTGCTGTGTGCCTGGGGCGTATAGAAATCGACCATATCGCTGAGGAGCTCGTTGATATCGGTGGCGGCAGTTTGGAGTTTGGTTTCGGTAACGTACCGGAGAAAACCTTCGAGGATTTGCTCGAGCCTGTCGGTCTCTTTTTGAATAACGGTTATCTTTCGCAGCGCCCTTGCAAAGTCGCTTCGGTGCTCTGCCTTGACTGCCTCGGCAGTAACGAGCCGCTCCAGCTCTTCAGCGATGAGCTTCAGATTGACCTTGATAGTTGACAGAGGGTTTTTCATTTCGTGAGCAAGTCCGCCGGTCAGCCTGCCCAATTCTTCGAGGCGTTTGTCATATCTTGGTTCCGTCAGGTCAGGTTGGCGGGCACTTTGCAGCTTGTGGCGGGCGGCCAGCCTTCTTCGCCCATACAGCACAAAGATGGCGGCAAGAATCGCTGTCGCAAGAACAAAACCAGTCAAGAAATAGCCCACCTGTCGTCTCCGTTATTCTTCCCGGACTGTCGCGGCATCTGCTGCCGTGACCGACTCGTTTTCCAACAAGCTTCGAATTCGCCGTGGCAACATTATTCGGGACAGCATTTCCAGGGAAGTGACGTTATCCAACCTATTTTCCTGCCGGCCACGGCGCGGACAAACGCATAAGCAGCACCGTTTATGGTCTCGATTCTGCATCATATTGAGAACCCGGGTCGCGCCGCTTTTAACTTAAGGAATCCGGCAACAGTGTTTTGAACTATCGCCGGTTTACTTCTTCGCGGCCATTTCAGCAAGAGCGGCCTTGCGAGAGAGTTTGAGCCTGCCCTGGTCATCAATCGATATCAGTTTTACCTGAATGGCGTCGCCTTGTTTGCAGACTTCCTCGACCTTTTTGACATAGCCGTCGCTCAACTCACTGATATGGCAGAGTCCTTCGACGCCCGGTGTGATTTCGACAAACACCCCGAAGTCCTTGACCGACACCACTTTGGCCCGCTCATAAATGCTGCCGATCTTTGGCGGCTGCGTCATCAGCTCGATGATTTCCTTAGCCTTGAGGTGACCGTCCCCTCCGAGGCAGCTTATGTAAATGGTTCCGTCTTCTTCTATCTCGATTTTAGTGTCGGTTTGTTCCTGAATGCCTTTTATCATGGAACCGCCCGGGCCGATTACTTTGCCGATATACTCAGGGTCGATTTGCATGCTCAGCAGCTTGGGTGCGTATTGGCTCAGCTCGGCCCTTGGGCTGTTGATAGCCTTTGACATAGTCTCCAGGATTTTCAAACGAACCTCTTTTGCCCGCTCAAGGGCCTCGACCATAATATTGTGGGCAAGTCCCTCTGCTTTTATATCGAGCTGTATTGCCGTAATTCCGTTGACGGTGCCGGCGACCTTGAAATCCATTTCGCCGAAATGGTCTTCTTCACCGGCGATGTCGGTAAGCAATTCATATCGGCCGTTTTCGTCGCTAATCATACCGATGGAAATTCCGGCGACGGCGTCACTCAGGGGCACGCCGGCGTCCATAAGCGCCAGGGACCCGCCGCAAACCGAGGCCATTGAGCTGGAGCCGTTCGACTCTGTGATGTCGGATATAACTCTAACGGTATAGGCGAACTTCTCTTCCGGTGGCTTGACCTGCTTCAAGGCCCTTTCGGCCAGCGCCCCGTGTCCGATTTCTCTTCGTCCGGGTCCGCGCATCGGCTTGACCTCGCCGACGGAATAAGGCGGGAAATTGTAATGAAAAGTGAAGTTCTGACTGTACTCATCCAACAAGCCGTCTATAATTTGCGCGTCCCTGATGGTACCGAGCGTGACGGTTACGAGCGTCTGGGTTTCTCCGCGTGTGAACAAAGCCGAGCCATGGGTTCTCGGCAGAATGGCGACCTCACACTCAATTGGGCGAAGTTCATCGTAGGCCCTGCCGTCAGGCCTTTTCCCGTCCAGGAGCAGCTTACGAACAACGTCCGCCTCAATCTTTCTGAGGATTTGTTTAACCATTGATTTTTCATATTTCGGCGAGGCCGTTTCCAGTGGCGAGCCGGCGTGCTCAGCTTCCGGAGAGACGTCGGCGGAACAATATTGGTTGATGACCTGCTCGAACAGCTCACTTGACGCATCGTTACGCTCGCTCTTTACCGGTATCTGCTTTAGTTCATAAAGCTTTTCGCTTATTTCGGAGGAAATCTTTGAAGAGACCTCCGGGTCGATTTCTAACGGCGGAGGCACTTCCTTTTCGACGCCGGCCTTTTCCCGGAGCTCTTCTATCATTTCGCAGACCTGCCGGACGGTTTCCTGTGCGGTCAGAACCGCATCGGCAATGACCTGTTCCGACAATTGCCTGGCGCCGACCTCTATCATATTCACCGCGTCTTTGCGACCGCAGAGCAGCAAGTTCAGGTCGCCATCGCTGATTTGGCTGTGCGTGGGATTAACAACGAGCCGGCCGTCTATCCTGCCCAGTCTGCACGCGCCGATAGGTCCGAGAAATGGTATCTTGCTTATGGTAAGAGCGGCGCTGGCGCCTATCATCGCCAGGATATCCGGGTCGTTTTCACGGTCGGCGCTGAGCACTGAGGCGGCAATCTGGACCTCCTGAATGTAGCCTTCCGGGAAGAGCGGGCGAATCGGACGGTCAATCATACGCGCGGTCAGAATCTCCTTGGTGCTCGGCCTGCCCTCGCGTTTAATGAACCCGCCGGGGAACTTGCCGGCAGCGCTTTGCTTTTCGCGATAGTCCACACTCAGAGGGAAAAAATCAATATCCTCACTGCGAGGAGGTGCCGTTACCGCCGCAACAAGGACCACCGTATCGGCGTACCGAACAATCACGGCGCCGTCGGCCTGTTTGGCTACCTTGCCGGTTTCGATAGATAAGGTTCTGCCGCCGATTTCTCTTTCTACTGTGTGAACATCAAACATACATTTTCCTTATTATATCAACAGTTTTTCATTACCGATGCGCGACCTGGAAACGAAACACACAACAATCACAGGTCGCAGCTTTTATTTTCGCAGGCCAAGCCGGGATATAATGCTTCGGTACCGGCTGGCATCCTTATTCCGCACGTACTTGAGCAACGCCGACCTGTTTCCGACCATTTTCAACAGCCCTCGCCTCGAAGCATGGTCTTTCCGGTGAGCTTTGAGATGCTCGGTGAGCTCTTCAATTCTTTTGGTCAGCAGTGCGACCTGGACCTCAGGTGAACCAGTATCCCCCCCGTGTGTCTCAAAATCGACGATAATCTCTTCTTTCTTCTGCTTCGTTAGCATTGTTCCAA
>Ga0307428_1001869_pt1 | contig 10071 bp, 8 predicted proteins | sample SalMarWE160240MG_FD_202161 | JGI IMG/M metagenome (GOLD analysis project Ga0307428, IMG submission 202161) | Salt marsh sediment microbial communities from the Plum Island Ecosystem LTER, Massachusetts, United States - WE1603-240 | ecosystem: Environmental > Aquatic > Marine > Intertidal zone >...
TATTTGAAAAAAATTTGATTTTTTTTAGAATTTCTATTGACGTCGTACGTATATTGGTTAGAATGATAACAATTCGTGGTCAAGCGGAGGGTTAATATCCTTGCTTGGCCGCTAAGTATTTTGAGAGATATGCAAAGCTCTTTGACAAGTTAACAGTTAAGCCAAACCAGCTATTGTTGGAAATTTATTTCCGACAGTTGCTAAGCAGCGAAAGTGCAGCTCTTTCGGCGGGATACGCCCTGCTGATATGAGCTTAAAAATTGAAGTACCAGAAATTCAGCACTTTCGGTGCGTATGCTTGAAATTGTTGAGCCTTTAACGACGATCCCCCGAGAAATCGGGATTCGACGATACAAATTGAAGGGTTTGATCCTGGCTCAGAACGAACGCTGGCGGCGTGGCTAAGACATGCAAGTCGAACGGACTGGTCAATTTATTGAACAGTTAGTGGCGAAAGGGTTAGTAATGGATAGGTAACATACCCTGTGCTTTGGGATAGCGTCAGTTACTTCGGTAACTTTCCGAAAGGGGCGGTAATACCAGATAATATCATTTGTCGATAGGCAGATGATCAAAGATTTATCGGCATAGGAGTGGCCTGTCTCCTATCAGCTTGTTGGTGAGGTAACGGCTCACCAAGGCAGCGACGGGTAGCGGGACTGAGAGGTTGACCCGCAACATCGGGACTGAGACACTGCCCGGACCTCCACGGAGGGCTGCAGTAACGGATATTGTGCAATGGGCGAAAGCCTGACACAGCGACGCCGCGTGTAGGAGGAAGTCTTTCGGGATGTAAACTACTGTCAGGGGGAAGAAAGTGCGCTTCGGCGTATTGATCTAACCCAGAGGAAGTCACGGCTAACTTCGTGCCAGCAGCCGCGGTAAGACGAAGGTGGCAAGCGTTGTTCGGTATTACTGGGCTTAAAGCGTGTGTAGGCGGAAAAGTAAGCGTCTTGTGAAAGCCCCCGGCTTAACCGGGGAATTGCGTGACGAACTACTTTTCTTGAGGCAAGTAGGGGTGCATGGAACTCTTGGTGGAGCGGTGGAATGCGTAGATATCAAGAGGAACGCCAGTGGAGAAATCGGTGCACTGGGCTTGTTCTGACGCTGAGACACGAAAGCGTGGGGAGCGAACGGGATTAGATACCCCGGTAGTCCACGCCGTAAACGATGCCTACTAGGTTGTGGTGGTTCTGACACCAGCACAGCCGAAGCAAAAGTGCTAAGTAGGCCGCCTGGGGAGTACGGTCGCAAGGCTAAAACTCAAAGGAATTGACGGGGGCTCACACAAGCGGTGGAGCATGTGGATTAATTCGAAGCAACGCGTAGAACCTTACCTGGGTTTGACATGCTTGGATGCTTGCCTGGAAACAGGTTAAGTTACCTTCGGGTGAAACTTGCACAGGTGCTGCATGGCTGTCGTCAGCTCGTGTCGTGAGATGTCGGGTTAAGTCCTTTAACGAGCGAAACCCTTACCGTTAGTTGCCAGCGGGTCATGCCGGGGACTCTAGCGGGACTGCCGGTGTTAAACCGGAGGAAGGCGGGGACGACGTCAAGTCATCATGGCCTTTATGCCCAGGGCCTCACACGTGCTACAATGGCGATCACAAAGCGACGCAAGACCGCGAGGTGGAGCAAATCGCAAAAAGGTCGCCCCAGTTCGGATTGTAGGCTGGCAACTCGCCTGCATGAAGTCGGAATCGCTAGTAATCGCGTATCAGCTATGACGCGGTGAATGTGTTCCTGAGCCTTGTACACACCGCCCGTCAAGTGATGGGAGTTGGGAGTACCCGAAGTCGGTTTGCTAACCTAATTTATTAGGAAGCGGCTGCCGACGGTAAGCCCGATGACTGGCACTAAGTCGTAACAAGGTAGCCGTAGGGGAACCTGCGGCTGGATCACCTCCTTTCTAGGGATATACTAGAACCCAGCCTGGGGCTCTCGCTTTCGCGGGAGACTATTAAACAGGTCGGTGTATGTCAGGCCTTTCGCTGCAAGCTTAACTGTTTCTTGATATTGAGCCCTGCGTTTCGACGCGGGGCTTTTTTTATGCGCAACAAGAGTTATAACCGCGGAGTACGCCGGGATCGCAGAGAAATAGTCAATTACAATCGAAAATCGAAAATCGTAAATCGTAAATATCAAGCCCCCCTACCGCCTGCCCTCCGGCACCAAAGATATGCCTTCGGCTACCAGTTGATCGGTTCTGAGCCCTTTGATACTCCTGCCCTCAAATAGAATCTCGCCGGTATCAATTCTGGCTAATACGCCACTTGAGGTTGCTTGCAAGACCTATGTAAACTGCTTAAATGGATTGAAGTTGCAACGAAGCAATCGAATAAGAGCGAGGGAGTTCAAAAAAAACCCTAAGTTTGAGTTACTGATTGTTGACGGGTTACTACACAAGCTATATCATATCGTTGTAAGCGTACCCTTGGTGTCAGCATGAGTTGTTGCATGCTGAATGTATCAGTTTCATACGAGCGCAGGTATTAGGATATAGACAAATGAGAAATGAAAGACGCGACAAGTTCGAGATCAGATTGGCTAAGTTCTCGACGGGCGACTACGTCCGACTTGCCATTTTGTCGGGGGCGTTCATTGCGATAGGCTACCTATTTGGACTGTTGTTCACAACGCTGTTTGGGTCAGGCTTTGGCGTGATAAATGCATATGTCCAGTGGTTTTTCCTGTGTCTGTGTATATTGATCATCGGCAAGATCGGCGCGTGTTCCATAATACTGTTTGTGTTCGCAGTTTCGGTTGTTCCGGTGCCGATATGGGGCCCACCAGGTCCTCACAAGATTGGATTGGCAATAGCAATATCTCTGATATTCGAATTAATCCTTCTTGCGCTGCGTAAGAGGCCATACATCGCGATCATTGTCGCGGCACCTATCACCATACTGCCGATCCCTTTTTGGATTCTCTGGATTAACAAGCTTCTTGGGCTGCCTACCGAGAAGTTCGAATCGCTGGTTTTCAAAATGGCAATAGTTGGCTGTGTACTGGGTTTCCTCGGAGCTCTGTCCGCCATTCCTGTGTTCAAGAAGCTTAGGTCGCGTGGCATTGTAGAGGGAACGGCCTCATGACATGCCCAGAGACGGTCATCAACGTGTCGGGCCTCGCGTATTATCCGCCGCGCACGGACCGTGCTCTTTTTTCAGGTGTCAACCTTGCCTTTGAAGTAGGCAAGCTTAGTCTGATTAAGGGTCGAACCGGCACAGGTAAGAGTGCACTGCTGTTGTGTCTGTCCGGGATTGTGCCGACGTACCGCGGTGGCCGAGTAGAAGGCTCAATCGACTACAACGATAAGTACGTTGACAATATCCCCCTGCCTATAGTTTTCGAGAATGCAGAAAGCCAGATACTAAGTCTCGATATCTATGATGAACTCAGGCTCTCGTTGGAGAAGCCTGATAGCTTGGAGAACAACCCACTTGTAATGAAGTACTTCGAGCTTACCCGGTTCGCTCCGACTTCAGTGTCCCCGTTCCAACTCTCGGACGGACAGAAACAGAAGCTCGTTATAATTGGCCTCCTGCTTCGGCAAACAAATGTTCTTCTCCTCGACGATCCAATAAGCATGCAAGACTATCCGACACGCTTTGAACTTGGATGTCTCTTGAGAGATCTCAAGAATGAGGGTAAGACTATCATTGTGGCCTCAGACAATATGGACGTATACTGCCCCTATTTTGACAGTATCCATGTGATTTCTGAAGGTGGAGTCATCTCCAAGGAGACATCTGTCAACACAACACACTCCATCTTCGTTCGGGAGTCGTTGCCAAGACACCCTGAGTCTGGGCTGAGCAATCTGGAAGAAAGCAGTCAGCCTATAGTTGAATGCCAGGGAGTCTCGTTCACTTATGGAAACGGTACCAAGGCAGTAGAGAATCTTTCATTGAACATTCAGGCCGGTGAGATCGTTGGGATTGTTGGCCAGAATGGGTCGGGCAAGAGTACGTTAGCTCTGCTCTTGAGCGGTTTCCTTAAACCATCAGCCGGACAGATTCGAGTAAATGGTCTGAATATACAACATCTCAATCCAGTGCGAATCTGTAGGAACGTCGCGGTTGTCTTTCAGAATCCACGACATTCCATCTTCATGGAAACAGTCGCTAAGGAGCTTTTGTTTGGCGCAAAGAACATTGGAAGACTGCCGAGTACCCAAGATGTCTGTTCGGTCATACAGAAATATGGGCTTGCTGGACTCGAAGAGGCCGATCCAGTGAACCTGAGTCTCGGGCAACAGAAAGTGTGCTGTATTCTAGCTGCTCTTCTTATGAAACCAACTGTCTTGGTGCTGGACGAACCAGACCTTGGACTTGACGAGGCTACTCTTATGATGTTGCTTAGCGCTAGCCTGTCACCGGACTTCGGCGTTAAGTCTGTGGTTGTCATTAGTCATAACATGGACCTAGTACGGTCCTTTTGTGATCGCGTTTTGGTGCTGTCAGCAGGAAAAGTTGTCGCTACGGGCGAAGCTTCATTGGTTCTCGGTGACAACGCCATTATGCAGGAGGCAAACCTCGCGTGGCCGGTGCCTCATGGAGAAAGAGATGCAGAGTACTAGCGAAAGAATCCAACGTGCATTGCGAGAACTCGATGCCCTGACCAAGGTCGTGTTTCTAGTTACAGTAAGTCTGCTTGTATTTCTCGTCGAAGGCTACGCACAGGTGGCATGTCTTTTCATCCTTGTTTCGGTAATCGCATTACTTGCAGGCTTGACGTTACACTCACTAAAACGATATGCAGGCTACTTCACCGTTCTATACGCGGTACTCTTCGCAGTAACGTTCTACGCGGAGCGTAATGCCCGGTCAGCAGCATCGGTATCCGGAGTCGTGTTTCTGAAGTGGGTCATTGTTCTCATTGTGACGTTGACAGTTGTGTTCACGACTAATCCACAAGATCTGATCGCCCGGCTGGTCTCCCTTAGATTTCCGAGATCACTCGCCTTTGTGATTGGCCTTACACTACGATTTTTCCCGTTCATACGTAATGAAATCAGGCGGGTAGCCATGGCACAACAAGCACGCGGCTGCGACCTGCGAATCAGCACGCTTCGGCTGTACCGCCTTCCGTTTGTTATGGCTCGTATCTTCATGCCGCTCATGATCTCCTTGCTCAAGTTCTCAGATGAGGTAACTGTGAGCATGGCATCAAGGGGCATTACCATAGAAAGGTATACACAGAGAAAGCTGCGCCGTTTAGACCGTCTTGATATTGTAATACTTGTGGCAAATCTTCTGGCTCTCGGCGCAGTTCTATTCTTATGAATATCACAGGAGGACACTAAATGGAAGAAACGAAAGACATTGAACTGTTGATGAATGAGGTTCGGTCGAGAGTCCTCAGTTGTATCGACGGGGAGCTCGTAGATATCGGGCAAATAAAGCACTTACTTGAGAGTGCTCAGGCGACTGCGGTTTATGCACGTCACAACGTTTTGAGAGGGAATATCTTTTATGTTGAGAGAAACAAGATGCAGATAGTCTTGAGGAAGGAGTGTTTCTTTCTATCGGGTTCGGAGCAATGGAAGGACCAAAAGGACAGCCATCGACCTGGAGGTCTAATCAAGTCAATTATCGAGCGGACAGAGCCCAAGTTTCTGCGGCTTAGAGTGCCGGTTCTATATTTTGAAGGCCAAAACAAGCCACAATATGAGGCGGACGATGAGGAGGACGATAAGGAACTGGCCCTGATCAAGGTGAGCGAAAAGGTAAAGCGAATCCTTAAAGAAAACGGTGATGAAGGGAGCTTGACACAACAAGAACAAATAACACTTGATGGGTTCATGAAATCCAAGGCGGAAGCGCTTCATCGCAAGATGGATATTGTCATGGACTTCATTCATCCTTATGGTCTCCTGAGGCCCATGTTGGAAAGGAACGTCAGATATCTCTATCTGATCCCAAGCGTTTTTGGTGACGTCACAGTTGGTGGAATGGTTATCAATGTTGATGGCCATTTGTCCAGAGAAGAGATTAATACCTTCGCTGAACTCTCCAAGTGGGCGCTCATCCCTACATACCTGAATGAGGTATGCGAGAGAGAGGCAGAAGAAAGAAAAAAGATTCTAGCGGGAGCTCGTGAACGGATTCCGCCGCGATTGCTTGAATTGGTGACAGATGTCCATCGCAAAGATCCAGCCAGTCATTTCAACGACCTTATCTCTGATGATTTGGGAGATTTCTTGCCTGCCATACAGAGCATAGCAGAGACTTCTGTCAGGGCATATGTACGTGATACCCTAATATCCATGTGGCAGAGAATCGTACTACCTCCCTGCCGAAAGACAGAAGTGAAGGAGTATTTCAAATTTTACTCAGAGCACGAGATGATTTTCTTCAAAAAGACCGGGTACAGGGACCACCTAGTTCATCAAATGGTAGTTTATCTTGCAGGTCTTTGCGTTATCCGAAATCTGGGTGAGTATCGGGCCACATGCATCGAAGCCTTCAAACAATACTTCAAGACACTTGCTATGCACAAATTTCGTGGCCAGGGTAGTGTCACAAAATCTATCAACAAGTATTTTCGCGAGTTGAACGATGAACAACAGGAGCGTCTGATACGCTGGAACTGGTTCGTCACCGCCACGTTTCACGATATGGCCTATCCGGTAGAGATGTCAGAGTTCTGGGTCAATTATGTCATTGGGCAGATGTTCAATCCTGAGACGCGCGCGGTCATAGTCGAGCAAATTGTGAATGCAGCCAAAAAAGAGAAATTGCCGAGGCCGTTCGGATCAGGGATCGCTTCTGACATCCAAGGACGACTGATGGAAAGGATAGATCATGTCTGGGTGAAGGAAGAAAAGGATAAGGTAAATTGGTTACCTAAGTTTCTCGACTATTTCCCAGAGAGAATCGCGCCTGGCAAACAAATTAGCGTTGCAACTATGATCCAACTCCTAACCAATGCGGAGCACGGACTTTTCAGTTCATTCGTGCTCTACTCTAAGTTCCTATCTCAGGAGGAGAAGGACGATACACCATGCTGGAAGACGATCTTTAAGAACGCAGATACCGGAAATGGGGCACTGTTTCGCCTGTCTGTGATCCTTTCCATTGTTCCCATCGCATTGCATTCACAGAAGGTCTGGGAACCCCTGGGGCTGAAAATGGTTTACAAGAATTTCCCGAATGCGTTCATTCTGGCGTTTTGTGACTTGCTACAGGAGTCAAACAGAGAAGAACTCTTCCTTGATGAACTACATGTACCGGGCCATGTGACGTTACGAAGCTTACAGGTCAAAGACACGTCTGCGACAGCCGTGCTGGAATACAAGGAAGACGCCTGGAAGGAATTCCGAAAGAGATACGAAGATAAGAAGTATCCCTCTCAACCGCACGAGCTTGTTCAGAAGCATTGGGGTCAGGGATCGGTTCAACTCAAGATATTTCATTGTTCGTCTGAGCTCTTTGAGGGGTCCAAAAAGACGATAGACGAGTTCTCCGATGACGATATCGAACAGTTTACGGGCAGGAAGCTGAAGAAAGTTCAATTGGGAGGCCATTAGACCATGCACGAAATAACGATATCAGCTCCGACAAATTGGGATCCGATGCTGCTACACCAGTATGCACGTCTCAACTCCGCGTCGAATTGCAGGAATAGAATCTATGAGGTTTATGCGGCTGCCTGTGAAAATCCGATTGGCGGCGGCAGACCAACAATAGCATTACCATTTACCACCTGTGAGAGCATAGAATCGCATGTATTAGAAGCACAAAGACTTGGCTTTGAATTCAATTACCTCTTGAACGCGCCCCAGTTTGACAACAAGGAATTCACAAAGCATGGGTATGACGAGATATGTGGGCACATAGACTGGCTAGCAGGTCTCGGCATCAAGAAGGTGACAGTGGCGACACCTCTGCTTCTGGAATTGTGTACGCAATTTGGCATGAGAGTTGAAGTAAGCGCCGTAGCGAATGTTCACACTTGGAACGAATTCAGTAGGTGGTGTGAATTAGGGGCTGACTGTGTGAATCTTGGTCCAGAGCGCAACCGAGACTTCGATTTCCTGCGTACGCTTGAGCGTGCAAAGGTAAAGATCCTAGTCAATGAGATCTGCCTGCTCGAATGCCCAGCCAGATCGTACCATAACAACTGCGTTGCCAACGCATCGCGCACGGAGAGCAGGAAAGGGTATATCGACTACTGTATTCTCTACTGTGCCTGGCAGAAGCTTCGACGTCCAATCGAACTAGTGAAATCACCGTTCGTTCTTCCGACGGACGTGGGTTTCTACAAGGAAGTGGTCAGTAAGATCAAATTGTCTGATCGTAGGCTTCCAACGGAAAAACTGACAAGGATTGCAGCGGCCTATACAACAGAGGAGTATGCGGGGAATTTCTTCGACATAGCGTCAATGCCCATTCCTGAAAAGCAGTTGCTGATGAGGCTGTACGCAGCGGCTGGCGAGACGGGCATCGACTGGGAGAAGGTCAGGTACCCCACGATGCACTTAGATGCAACTGAATTCGGTGGTCGATTCTTGCGATACTTCCTTGAGGGTCGCTGCAATCACTGCTGCAATTCGTGCGGCTATTGTGAGTCCTGGTCTGATCGAATACGAGTGGAACACCAGGAGGAATTAATAGATATCCTTCGACAGTTGAGAAGGAAAGTCGTCGAAGGTAACCTGCAGATGGATGATCCGGATTCAGCAGCAGATGAAACGAGCAGGAGCGGTCCAGCCAGCCTCGGCCGGTCAGGCGCGTGCCCAGATCGCGTGGGAAGAATCCAGCTTTGATCTTGGCTTGGTACTACTAGTCGCCATGTGAGAAGCATCAATGACTTCTGGCCATGAACTTACAGAACTGTTACTCCGACTTTGGATGGGAGGGTGAAATCCATCTTTGGAGTCGTCGATTGTCAGGATCACAATCCCGATTTTTATTTTTTTAGGTTCAGATTGTTTTTTTGAGCAGGCGAGAGGAAAAAAGACTGCCGGAATCATCACGGAAGCGCATAGAACAACCGACAGATTCAAGGTTTTTCTGAATAGTCTCATTTTTACTACCTCCCTTCTTCCTTTTGTGCACAATCGAGGTGCACTATGAACAGAACTCACATACTCACGTTTGATTTAGCCATTACAACACCATCTCGCCGGGGCTTGTACGACACCTCGTTGGGAAAACCACAAATCTTCAATACCTCACATAAGGCAGCAATTATAGACGTCAAAAGCAGACAATCAAAGGCTTTTAAGCTCTTTTTAGCAATTTCTTAATGAATAATGTAAAAACGAATACCTTACTTCTTTCCTGCTAAAACCACCGTTTTTAGTCTTTATTTCCACAAACTCGGCAACAATGTCTCAACATCATCCGTTCAATCTATAAATACAGCGATTGAAACTCGAAAATGTTACCTACAATTTTTCAAGAAAAGTGATTTTTTGAATATTTTTTCAGTTTCTAATTCGCTTACAAAGCCTTGAACTTGAAAATACCAACCTTTCGCCTTTAAATCAATTGTAGGGGAATTCCGAGGACATCATACTTAATTCACGTTAAGAATCTGTGAATATCCAAGTAAATCAGTGTCCATTTTTCCGTCATTTTGGTATTTCCTCAAAAATATCTCTTCGGGACACGGCCCTCACAAGGTGTTAATATAACTCCGTCGGGCTCGGTAAATCAACAAATAAAAGGGAAATATAAAAGATTTCTTGACAAAGGCCAATAATGTGTTATATTTGATGTATTATATAAAGATTGGAAATCTTTAGGCCCCAGACGAAGACAACTAACCTTTAGAACTTTTCCGTACAACGATTTACCTGCGAAGGAGCAAGGATGGCTAAAAAACTAAAGACTTCTGCTGACGGCAGAAAATGCGCTTTTCCGCACTGCGATAATATCTTGAGCATCTATAACCATTCGGACTACTGCCATATACATCGTGAAAAAAAAGCGTCCCTGAAGGAATTGATCAAGATTCCATATCACCATCTTGCATAAACCGATGCCGTTTTGATTTACTCCGGCCTCTTTTGGCCGGTATCAATCGTCAATCGCCAATCGAAAACCTGTCCTGAGCAAGGTC
>Ga0307428_1001872_pt1 | contig 10064 bp, 17 predicted proteins | sample SalMarWE160240MG_FD_202161 | JGI IMG/M metagenome (GOLD analysis project Ga0307428, IMG submission 202161) | Salt marsh sediment microbial communities from the Plum Island Ecosystem LTER, Massachusetts, United States - WE1603-240 | ecosystem: Environmental > Aquatic > Marine > Intertidal zone >...
ACTGGTAAATAAATTATCATTTATTATGTGATTTATATCACAATATGTTGTGTAACATACAATAATATGTTGTGTAACATACAATAATATGTTGTGTAACATGTGGGTAATGTTATACAACATAGGATTGTGGTTCTTTATGTTGTAAATTTGGTTAAACATTAAAATTATGGTAGGAACAAATTGGCTCGATTACGAAGAGATGCGAAGGTTCACAGTAAACGCTAAGGGGGTTGAGACGCTCCGTATGAAACAATCCCGGTTCGTTCGGATGGTTGCATTACTTATATCATTTGCAGACAGCAGAGGCTACGAGATGAGTTTTGGTCCCGCTTTTACATCCCAGGGTCATGTGGAGGGTAGTTTACATTTTTTAAGGCTGGCAATTGATTTGAATGTATTTCGTGAGGGTAAATATATGAAGGTTCACGGTGATTATAATGATTTGGGAGATTTTTGGGAGAGTATTGGGGGGATTTGGGGCGGTCGATGGGGGGACGATAATCACTTTTCGTTGGGTTACATGGGACGCAGGTAGTTTAAATTTAATATATATAATCATGAAAACAATTTATCTTAAAAGGTTAAAAAGCGGTAATTACAGGGTAACGGACCGTAAAGATTATACAAGAAAAGCTTCAACAAAAAGGGAACTTTTATCATTGTGGGATCTGATTTATACCGGACGGCCGAGTATATATGATCATAAAAGTAGAGTTTTTAGGCAAGCGGCTATTATAAAGGCCGTTTATCGACTATCACAGACTTATTATGATTGGAGTGAATTTGATAAATTTTACCGTGATCATAAGTAAGGGGGGTGTTGGTATGAATATGAAAGCAAAGAATGAAAAAGCATTTCGTAAGTTAAGAAAGCGATACGAAAGTATTACGCTTGAAGAAATTGAGGGTGTAAGTTTATGTTATGGTAAATATTTAGGGCGAAAGGTTGCTAATAAATTGACAGGATTTGGGAGTGTGAAAAGTTGTACATTATGTCAGGGGGTAGAATGCAAAGAATGTGTATATGGTTCTGTGTTGGCTTGTTGCAATGGTAGAAGCAGGGAAACATATTATGCAATAGCTCAAGCTATTTTACCAGAGGTATTATTAAAAGCATTCAGGGCCCGGGCGAAGCATATGCGAATGTTATTAACTTAATGTTATACAATTATGGCAAAAAAAGAGCACAAAACAGCGGAGCAAGTGATTCATGAGGGTGAAATTGAACTTGAATTATTCGCGTTACGAAATTTAAAGGCAAATATTGAAAGCGGAATTTTCGTTCATATAAGTCCTGAATTAATGACAATTTTACAGGGTCGTGATTTCACGGGTGAGTAATGGAAGCCGATAAAGGACAGGTTCGGCTGTGTATTCGAACTGGTAAGAAGGTTACATTAACAGGTCAATGTTTGTTTGTATTACACGAACGTTGGATAGTTGAAGTTATTCATATGAACGGGTTAAAGACCTGGGAGTATGAAGATGAACTTGAAGAGATAATCAAATGATTATTTATATTTTTTATTATTATTAATTAACAAAAATTGGAGGTACAAATGAATTCATACAAAGAGATGTATGAAGATGCATTTAAAAACGAGAACATCAAACAGTTAACCGCTGTTTACACGAAGTTCGAAAAGAAGGGGGATTATGTTTTGGGAGCTTTTATTTCTAAGGCCCCTGTCACTTCGACGTTGGGGGGAGGCGAATATAATCAATATCTTTTTGAAAGTGACGAAGGATTGATTAAATTTGCACTTGGACGTTCATCTGATAATGAAATTGGATCCGTGTTAAGAGAAGGGGGTATTTACCGGATTGAATTTATGGGACAGGAAGAGATTGCAGGGGGTCGACGGGTGAATAAGTTCAAATGTGAGGAGGTTGGTTTTTCCGAGTCTGTGAGTGGAATGAATGCAGAAGTAAAAAAAGATGGCAGGCAGGACGACAAGAAATAAGGTTAGATTTCAGGCGGAGGCTTGTTTTATTGACCTTAAGAAGGCGCAAGTACATTTAGTACAGATTGCAGCGTTGGCCGATGACCGGAGTGATTACATTGACAAACATTTACCGGGGTTAGTAACAACGTTGGAGTTGTTAATAGAGATGACAGAACAATTTCGTGAAGGGATGTAATTATGATTGTAGAGGTTGTAATTTATTTAAAGGGGTACGGATTAATTCGTACCTCTTTTTTTATGATGTATAGAGATAAACAACTATGTATATATATGAATTAATACATATATAAGATATGCCAATAGAGCGAGCAGCGGCAAGGTTAATTATAGGTAATTTATTGCCGACGGGTGTAAGTAAGAATGTGATTATGAGGGCTATTCGTGCGGAGGGTCATGGGTATAGGACCAAATTAATGTCCAGAGATATTGATTTGTTAGCTGGACGTTATAAAAATGAGTATTATGTAATGAAGTTGAATGTTAACGAGGTTGTGCCTCAGTATCTTATGAATGAAACTGATTTGAAGAGGGCTTTTAAGTACCGTGTACATGGTTATGGAACGTATGAAAATGTGATAACCGGCGAGAAAACAGTTGAAAAGGCAAGTTTATACACAGATTATCTTAACAAAAAAGAGGGTTGGGCCACGGATTATGTTGAATCATTCGAAGAAAAATATAAAGTGAGGGATAAAAAAATCATAGGATTTGAAGTGGGCAGCGTTGATCACAATGAAGATTTTGGATATTAATTCGACACGCTCATTAACCTAAATTATAAACAAAATGTTTGAAATACAAGATTTTAAGGTGAGAAATTTACCGGTATTAAAAAACAAATTTATACCAGGTCGGTGGTTGTTTTTTGATAGTGAAACATATATAAAAAAAGAAGAGGGTATAACAAATCAGTATTTTTCTATGGGATGGACCTGTTTTTGGGATCGCTGGTCCAGATACTGGCCTGATTTTTATACATGGACTTTTTGGGAAAGTGAAGAGTATTTTTGCAAGTATGTTGAACGGTTGGCATCTACAACAAAACAGTTGTATCTGGTGGGACACAACATATTTTTTGATTTACAGGCTTGCGGATTTTTTGATTATTTTACTCGTTGGGGCTGGGAGTTGGATTTCATATATGACAAAGGAATGACATATATCTTACGTTGCAAAAAGAATAAATGGACATTGACTGTTTTATCGACCACTAACTGGTTTGACCAGAGTTTGGTAGATCTAGGGCGAATGTTAGGGTTAGAGAAGTTAGACATTGATTTTCAAAAGGCAACTAAAAAGCAATTGAAGGTATATTGCCGTCGTGATGTTGAGATATTAGTGAAAGCAATGGATTATTACATCAGATTTATAGGAAAGCATAAGCTGGGTAAATTAAGCATGACAAAGTCCTCGCAGGCTTTCACGGCGTATAGTACTCGTTTTATGTTGCATAAGATTACGATACATCAGGAACCAGTGGTAACGGAACTTGAGCGAATGGCGTACATCGGAGGGCGTTGTGAATGTTTTCGAATTGGTGAACAAAAGGGAGGGCCATTTGTCAGTCTGGATGTGAATGGGATGTATCCTTATGTAATGGCAAAATACAAATATCCCTGGCAGTTAGTTGAGTTCAACAAACATATGCAAGTATCTAACTATGTAGATATATTAACTAAGTATAATGTTATTGCTGAAATAGAAGTTGACACCCCGGAGCCTGTTTTTGCTGTTCACATACGTAAAAAGACTATTTTTCCAGTGGGTAAATTCATTTGTTACGTTGGTACAGAAGGTTTTAGGTATGCAATGAAACATGGGTATATCAAAAAGATTATCAATATTGCTGTTTACAGGTCGGCCGATTTATTTTCACATTATGTTAATTATTTTAACCGGATACGGAGTGATTATCAAAAAGATAATAACAAGATAATGGTAAAATTATGCAAATACATGCACAATTCATTATATGGTAAATTCGGACAAAAAGGAATAGTAAGAGATGCTTACGAAGAATATACAGGGCGTATGTATTGGAAAGAAGAAGTAAAAAACATTGACACCGGAGAAACAACCATATTGATCAAATTAATGAACAGATTAATTATTCAATATCAAAGTGAGGAGGGGGAAAAAGCTTTCCCGGGGTTAGCAGCACATATAACAGAAAATGCCAGATTTCTGTTATGGGATATAATTAAGTCAACAGGGCGTGATCGGGTGCTTTATTGTGATACGGATAGCATAAAGATTCGTCAGTCCGATATGAAATATGTACAACACGAAATTGACGAAACGAAACCCGGGGCCTTGAAAATTGAAGAGAAGTCTGAGACACTTATAATTGACGGAGCCAAGAATTACCGTACAGAAAAAAAGCGACATATCAAAGGGATCCCGGAGAAAGCAATTGAGGTTAGCCCTAACGTTTTTCAATTTCCCTCGTTTAAAAGTCAGGATAGTCACTTAAGAAAAGGACAGATAAGAGGAGCAATGGTCACTGAGATGACCCGGAAATTAACGGGTAAATACGATAAGGGACGTGTCTTAAAAAGCGGAAAAGTTATCCCTTTTGTTCTTTAATTTCCCGGCTTACCTTTTTCGCCGCCTCGGCAACTTTTTTCATATTCTCAATCCGGTCCGGATCGGGTATTGACACCTTTTTGAATCGTTCAGTCAGGTTTTTTAATGTATCTTGTATTTTTGTCATAATATTAATTAATTTAATCAGTTACTTTATACGATAATTCAGTTAGATACCTTTGTATATCTTCATTATTATAACCTTTTGATTTCATTACAACTATGTAATATTCAACAGTGATAAGTCCTTCTAATAAGAAACGACCAAGATCGGTTCGTGACGGTATTTTACCAAGATCAATTTCAAAACGTGTAATAATTTCATCAGTATATCCCAAAACTTTCATTTCTTTTCTAAAATCTACTTCAGTAATTAATCCTTTAATGAAGAAACGACCCAGTTCTGTTTTAGTTGGTTTTTTAGCTATCTCTGTTTCAATTGGAACTTCTTTAATCGCTTTCATTTCAAACAAATAACAATCAATATGAAATTTTGAATATCCCAAAATAGTCATACGTTCTATATATTGATCTTCAGTAATTATACTTTTTTGCAGCCATTTTTGTAATTCTGCTTTTGACGGCATACGTTGTGTGGCTGGTTCTTCTTGTTCTAATCTATTAACATATAAATTAATTGACGACGCGCTATAACCGTGTCTACTCATTAATTGTCTATATTGATCTTCTGAAATTAAACCATTTAAGAAAAAATCAGATAACTCACTTTTAGTGGGTAATAATTCATATTTGTATTTCTCAATCGACCAGTTGGCTATAAAAGCATCAACTTTATTTGCTTTCATACCCATTGAATTGAGCTTGCTTTTCGCTTCATTCGTTGTGTAAGCATTAAGCATATAACTCTCACGGATATTATCAAAAAGTATATCCTGTGTTTCCTGTTCAATTTGAAAATCGGTATAAGTAGCATAATAATCGGCTAGTTCCGGACTGTAATCTTGCTCGGTCAACGAATTAATCACGTCCGCTCTGTCAATTAACCCCTTTTTGTATGCAGATAAAATAGTGCTTCGTGTGAGTTCCTTTTCGTGTGAGGCGTTGTATTTTACGGTAAACTGAGCCATTTTCAGAGCTTTTTCCGGATCATATCCCTGATCAAGGTATGATCTGATTAACTCTTCGTCTGATAAAACACCATGATCATGCATTCGCCTGGTATCAACACGGGTATATGGCATATAAGCTATTTTAGTCAGCTTATCCCTCCAGAACGAGGGGATCTCAACGGCACGAAATAATAAATCCAGTGTATCTGTATCAATAACACCACGGTGTAACATCTCAAACCCCTGACCGATAGACGGTTGCTCCCAGTGAGCGTACCAATATTTCTTGGCCCAGTATTCAGATATACCTTGCTTTTTTAACCAGGTTACTTGTTCACTCGGAAATTCCTGATCCAATCCAAGTTTTGAATACATATCCGGTTCAAATGCTTCTTTTGCAACCATTGTAAAAAGATCGCCGGGACCTGGAATAACTTCCCATGTTTGTACAATTTCTTTGATCCGGGTATCGGTATAACCAAGTTCATGCATCCGTTCGTATAATGTTTCTTCGGAAATTATTTCACGAAGGTAACAGGTACGTAATGTACCTTCGTCAACGGTACGATAATAAGATAATATGATGTTATCAATTTGTGTGTTATCAAACCCATGTTTTTTAAGTTCCGCACGGTTTTCCGTCGCACGTTTAGGATCAATAATCATTGAACGAACCAGATTATCAATCGGGGCCGGATGTGGTGTTGTTTGTGCTTGGTTATAATATTGACGGTCAAGATCATAAATGTTCATTGCAGATTCAACTTTACCGGTAACAACAGCCAATTTACTGAGAAACATTTCAAACAAATTTAAAGGGTAAGGATCTTTAAACAGTGATTTAATTATTTCAACCGTATCCTTGTCAATTATTTTATCTTTTGCCAGTTTATCACACCAGTCATTCCAATCAAATTCAGTCGGCCCCGGCAATTGTTTATGTAGTTCAATAGCTATGTTACTAATAATTGGTGGTAAAGCTGGTATTATTTTGAGCCACGCCTGCGACACCAAATTCCTAAACCATGACTTTCCCATTTTTTCCGTTGAATTTTCAAGTCCCATCGTGTATTTTTTTATTCATTTGACTAATAATCACCAACAAACCATGTCTCGTGTTCTTCTGCTACAATTTCGGGTAACGTTCCACGTGGAACATCTTCTATGTTCATAAAAGCAGGTGTAACAACCTCGGTTTCAAGAAGTTGGCTAATACTTTCAAGTTCTTTAATAATGTCCTTGTCTGCTACTTCATAAGCATCTGTTTGCTCTTCAAACAGACGGCTTGTAGCGTCATCGAGCCGCTCTTCCTGTATTTTTCTTGCCGCCTCTTCAAGGTTATCCATACGCAGCATCAAATCGCCTGGTCTGTTAAGGTCATCAATAATCAAACTTGTTTTTTCCCGGTATTGATCCAACAAGTCATTTACTAGCTCAAGATTCTTATTTATATTACTGACAGCTGGTAACAAAGTGTCATCAATTTGATTATCAACCCATTCAAGTCCGTCAATTAATACAGAAGGTATATGATCGCTAACGAATTTCGGCAGATCATTTTTTAACTCCAGAAGGTCATCAATTGCATCATTAGCTAATTTTACCCCGTCCAATGCACGTTTTGCAGTAATATCAAGCCAATCACCAATTTCACACCACCATTCATTAACTTCTACACGTGTTTTCTGATTCTCTTTCCCAAATACAGTATCAAACAAATCAGCGGGATTAGTTTCAATTGAAGTAATATATTGCGAAAATGTTTCTAATGCGTGTATTGATTTTTCAGCGCCACTAACAACTAACCATTCGTATGATTCACTTTTTAATCCGGCTAATACATTCATTCCGGAAGTCGCTACATTCATCATATGACTAAGTCCATCAACTCCCATTCCCAGTTTTTGCGAATATTCACTGACAACCCCAAAAATTTCATGCATTTTTGCACGAAACGCGGGCCAGATTGTTGATAATATTTCGGCTGCTTTAATAATGTCCCGAACGTGCAAAAGATCAACTATCCATTTCACACCCTCATATACAATTTTGAATACTCCCCAAATCGCCAATAAAATAGCAAAAAACCCAGGCGAAGCATGAAACATGGCACAACAATAGTGATAATTGGCACTATGATATATAACCAAAAAACAGCGGGTTAGCTTAACGTTAGCCTTTTCAATTCGTAAACTAACCCGCTCAAAGAGATGACCCTTTAAATTACATACTTCGATCTCATCTAATGAGATGAACCCTTCGTATAATCCTAAACTATACGATATTAAAGAATCAACTTTTTCAATTGTTTCACCACAATCATTTGATGTCATGTCAAACGCTTTAAAACAATCTCACGCATCTTTTTGGCATCTGTAATTTTTGCCTTCAATTTGCTCACATCAATACCCATCTCTTCGAATGCTTCAATATCAGCCGTGGCCGAATCCAGTTCGGCACCCATTGCATCAATATGCTTCCGGGCTTCCGCTGTTAGCGTAACCAATGGATCAACTTTGTCTGCCATAACATTAATCGTTATCGGTAAATTCGAACAAATTGTCTAACAACCTGACAATAAAATCGTCAATTTCACTGTCAGGGTCATCAATGGCTTTCAGAACCAACTTTCTCAAAAGTAGCTTGTACGCCATTTTTGCCAATGTCCATAATGCGAATTTTTTCATAGTAATCATTCCTTTCTTTTAATTGTTTGATTTTTCGAATCATTGCCCATTTATTGAGCTTCGTCGAAAGTGCGAACAAGACGCTTGCCATAGTTATTAGAACAAAACCCAGATGCGCGTCACGTTCCAATTCAATCATAATTCCAATACTCACCAAAATTAAGCAAATTAATTGTAATATAAAAGCTATTATTTTCATTTTTATAATGTATAAGTAATTACTGCTCCCCAAATTTCGTCGTCGGTATCCATACTTTCGACCAGCAAAAAATATGAATATTGCCCATTGTCAATAATAGCATAACTAATTGTAATATCCTCAGTATTAACATTTTGTGAACCCATTTCGACATATGTATTATCAACAGGCTTATATCGTCTCAATCTGAATATTTCTGCTTCGGCTGCTTCATTACCATACACAATAACACCACTAATTGTACAACCTTCGGGTATGTTAACCTGGACCATCAAACTAATATCGTCCGCATTAACAACTATTTTTCCCGTACCCCATTTAGTTACTTCGTCCGTATCAGGACTCCCGGTCGTAAAAGCATTACCGGAACAACTCCAATGTAATCCACCGTTAAGATTACACGCTGTTTGCGCCTCCAGATCAGTATATTTCGCATGATGAGCCGCTGCTATTGCTGCGTGTGTTGCTATTTTACCATCAACATCTGGTGCTACTTCACGCCACGCAACCCAGTCTTCCGTATCATAATCGGCGTATCTTATTAAAATTTTATCGGTATAATCGTCACCCCCAACCGGAAAAAACATTTGCCCTGCTCCATAATTTGCGATAACACTAACACCTCTGAAATTCATTACAACACCATATGAAGGCCAATCGTGAACCGCATTAACATATGAAATTGAAAAACCATAATCGTAACTAGTTGGTAAATCGTCACCCTGCCACGTAAAATTGGGGTATGGAACAATTAAATCATCGGAATGATGTGCATTTTCATTTGCCGCATGGTCAAAACTCCACTCACTGGTTGCCGCCTTTTTGTCTTCGTCCTCAGTTGGAGGGTTCTCCAACATCAACGCAGGATCCATCTTGAGCTTACCGTTAGCATCACAGATCATTTTGACCCACTTTTCGTTGGTATCGTCCCATCCGTATAGATAACCCCCCGGCATATTTTTGTTTTTTATTCTGTTGTAATAATAATCGTCCCGTTCGGGTTGCATGCTACCTTAACCCACTTTTCGTTTACATCGTCCCATGCATATATATAACACCCCATATTATTTGACTTTTATACTTTCCTCAAAAATCCGATAAATCCGCACCAAAAATATGCATCACGTATATCTAAACTGTAAATCGTAACTTTGAAAGTTTCCCCTGTATTAATTATAATAGAACCACTTGACATTGAAAGTAAATTATAACAAGTATCAAAAGCCACAGTAAAACTACGATCATTAGATAATGTTATCACTGCTCTATTAACACCGGGACTATCACATGATACATTACCTCCCATAACATATAATGTATATCCATCAGGAACTACATAAGATGCAAGTATTTCAATGTCGCCCGCTAAAATATTAAAAGCGCCGGCCAATACCCAATCTGTTTGATTATCACTCGAAACTGAATGACCAGGTAACACACCACTCCAATAATCAGGACGTCCGCTTGCCATATCATAACCCCCCTAACTTTTCACCTGCCTCCAATATTGCCCTCTGCTTCATTCGCTCTTGTTCTAAACTTGCCTCTGCCA
>Ga0307428_1001874_pt1 | contig 10060 bp, 8 predicted proteins | sample SalMarWE160240MG_FD_202161 | JGI IMG/M metagenome (GOLD analysis project Ga0307428, IMG submission 202161) | Salt marsh sediment microbial communities from the Plum Island Ecosystem LTER, Massachusetts, United States - WE1603-240 | ecosystem: Environmental > Aquatic > Marine > Intertidal zone >...
TGAATGGCTTTGGACATATGCAGTGTATAAATACCACTACGAGCATCAATCTTTTCCAGATCGAACGGTATTACATTACCTGACATATCATAGTATTTGGGATCTTTAAGAATGGTGGTCGGCCCGCGTTTAATTTCCTTCATCGCTTCGGCACCTGAGTTAGTACCCTCAGACAGCCAGGCGCATTTGATAAGTCGCTCATCATCTATTTGTAAAATCTGGATACCGGAACCTTTGATAATCTGTCTTTGTGCCTGCTTTTCCGCTTCAATCCACTTATAAATTTCCATCACGTCGTCCACCAGTGGATTATCAACCGCGACAACCGGATTTTTGTCCGGCGAGAGGATCGCCCTTCGCCCAGCCTCGATGGCTACGCTTGCTGCTTGCGTCTCGGCGATGACTTTTCCTTTTTGAACTCTTATTTCTGTTTTCTGTGCGGATGTGATTGTTTGGAACACCAGAAGAACTATAGCGCAGAGTATTGTTAATTTTACTTTCATTATATCTCTCCTTTCTGCCTCGTAGGGTGTTCACAGCACACCATTTCCAAAGTTGGTGGGCAATGCCCACCCTACATCACTATTCGTCGGTTACTGTTACAGTGAATTCCGTTCCCAGCGCCTCCACCCGGCCGTTTGGAGTGCTGATGAAGAACGGGCCATGAGGACTTTCCAGGCTGGCGGTGCACTCGCCATGCTCAAGAAAGAACTGAGTCTCATCGTTATACAATTTCAAAATCAGCATGCTGTTTTGATTCAATTCAAGCGTAGATTCTTCGTCCAATCGTAAGGCACAAGCTGACTTGGACGTTGAGTGAAACGTATCGCCAAGATATATATTTGAGCCGGCATCCAAAGCCTGCCAAACATCGGAATCTTCATGCCTGACCAGCACGGTCCCCTCAATCTTGCCGACGCTTATGGGTACCCGAGCCGTCAATGGTGTCCGCGCGGATTTACCTGCCCTGCCTATGGTAAATCCAAGGAACAAACCAACAGCTAACAAAATCCCCGCGGCGATGGCGGCCCGCTTGCCGGCGAAGAATGCCATGCCATAGCGGGCAGGACGCAGCCGCAGATTTGGCTCTGCGGAAAGCCTGGCTACCAGCGACTCCCCGGCCTTTTCGGCAACCAACGGCGACGACAATGCCTGCCTGACGACATCCTGCAGCAGGACACAACGCTCGAATTCCTCCCGGCACGATTCGCACGTCTCGGCGTGAGTCTTTAGCTCAGCGAGATGTCCGTCAGTGATTGTCCCATCGACATAAGTTAGGATAAAATTTTTGTATTTTTCACAGGTCATCATGATTCGACCTCCTCTAAAAGTGGAGCAAGGTCCTTGCGTAGTAATTTATAAGCCCGGTGCAGCCGGACTCTTACGGTGCCCGGGCGTTTGCCCAATTGCTCTGCAATCTGCACGGTGGAAAGATTCGCCACGAATCGCATAACGATCATTGTGCGGAACTTCTCAGGCAGCCGCCTTACCGTCTGCCTTACGAAGTGAATCTGGTTTTGCGTCAGGCCTGGGTTAGCCGTCATCGCCGGCCGCTCATCCAGAGCTTCAATGGGTGTTGCCCTGCAGCCGAACGCTCTTCTGTGTCGAACGGTCTTTCTGAGGCTGTTCGAGCACTGCTGTGCGGTGATTTTGCTAAGCCACCCGGCAAGACGGGACGGATCCCTGAGGCCGGCCAACTGTGCGTACGCCTTCAAAAAGCTCTCCTGGGCGATGTCTTCCGCTTCGGCGGCGTCGGAAACTTTGCTCAATGCCAATGCTACCACCATATTCCAGTACCTCTCGACGATTGCCCCGAACGCCGAGGTCTCGCCAAGCAACGTCGATTTGACAAGTTGCTTGTCAGTCTCGGTAGTCATTGTGGGGCTTTCAGGCATAAAATGCTCCTATTACAATTATAAGTCAATTCTACAGTATAGAACGCAAAACTACCAATAGCGCTACAGACAAACCGTAGCATGTTCGTTTTTTCTTAGGAAGCCTGGTTTTAGGAATTCATCAGACGTGGCGTCCAGTTTCCGCCATTATTCATGAATACTTGATGTTGCAGTGACTAAGCCGCATACAATTTGAGGAAATCGGGTGTCTGTTATTTTTCATTCAGCTTTGATCTTGCCCTGCTCGGCAACGGTTTGTATTGCCCTGGCGATTTCATTGGTATCACCAAGATAATAATGTTTCTGCGGTTTTAAATCATCACTGAGCTCGTATATCAATGGTACACCGGTTGGGATATTAAGCTGAGTGATCTCGTCATCACGTATATTGTCCAGATATTTAACCAAGGCCCTTATGCTATTACCATGGGCGGAGACCAAAAAAAATTTTCCCTTCTTCAATTCAGGCACCATTGATTCGTGCCAGTAAGGCAAGAATCTATTGACAGTGTCCTTCAGGCATTCAGCCACTGGAATGTCTTTGGGGTCTAAGTCTTTGTATTTCGCATCCTTGCCGGGATAGCGTTGATCCGTCTTCTCCAGTATGGGAGGTCTGACATCATAGCTGCGCCTCCAGATATGGACTTGTTCCTCTCCAAATTTTTTTGCTGTCTCCGCTTTATTAAAGCCCTGCAAGGCCCCGTAGTGTCGTTCATTCAGACGCCAGGAGTTCACGACGGGAATCCACATTAAATCCATCTGTTCGAGCACAATCCAGAGCGTCCTGATTGCCCTTTTTAATACGGATGTAAAGGCCATGTCAAAGGTGAAATGCTCCTGCTTAAGGATGACTCCGGCGTTACGGGCTTCGCGTACTCCCTGTTCGGTTAAGTCCACATCGGTCCATCCCGTGAAACGGTTTTCCTTATTCCACGTGCTCTGTCCGTGTCTGATGAGAACCATGCGTATCATGTGAACGTCATCTCCTTATTTTGCCTCGACGATTAATTTGACGGCTTGATGCTCGTCGGCACCGATCAAACAAACAAACTTCCGCCGGAGCTGCTTTTCCATCCGCGTAAATTCCGCCTGGGTGTTCTGCTTTAAAGGTATCTGACCGCCGGCATAGGTTTGGTGGCCTCCACCGGTTCCTCTCCTAGCAACAAGATGTTTCACAATCGTCTCAGCTTTATTGGCCTCATCAGACGTACGCAGGGATATCAATATTTTACCTTTGAATAGGCCCATGCACATAGTCCACGTTGTCTTGTCCTCGCGCAACAGTAGGTCTGCCACCTCACCGATCATGTCCGGATTGTCGATTTGGCCTATTGACGTGACAATGGCATTTCCGTAGATTCGGGCGTTTTTCAAAGCTTCGGCAAGCATCTGAAAGTACTCCTTTGGCACACTACCGCGTTGAATCTCACTGAGCATTCTTTTATTGGCTAACGGATAGAGCCACTCAATCGCTTCGATATCTGCCTGGGTTGCTTCTCTGCCGAGGTCCTGTGTATCGGAACGAATCCCGTAAAGTAAGGCCGTCGCCAAAGGCGTATCGGGTATAATCTGAGCCTCATGCAGATACTCGGAAAGTATGGTCGATGTCGCACCAAGTCCACTACGAATATCAGTCAGTTGTGCGCTTCTGGTGGAGCGGCGACAAGGGTGGTGATCAATAACGATATCGGGCGCCTGTGTTTCGGGCAAAGAATTATTACCGGTGCCCGGTTGTGTATCGACCATGGCGATAAGATCAAACTTCTGAAATTTAATATCGTTAAGCTGATGTAGATTGAAGCCCAGATAGTTAACCAGAGCCCTGTTTTCGCCACGTCCGACTGTTCCGCTGTGGGCAATTGAGCATTGAACGCCAGAGGTACTGTTGGCGAATCTGCGAAGAGCAACCGCCGCGGCAATGGAGTCCGGATCGGGATTATCCTGCATCACGATGAGCAAATGCCTTTTGCCCTTCAGCAGTCGAGTAAGTTTTTCGACTCTCAAGCGTGTTTTGGAAGCTGGTTTCATTGTTTGTCCCTGTGTTAATCGTAGTTAACGTTTAATGGCATACTTGAAAAGTTCCAAGTATTATTGAGAAAAGCAATTTCCGGTTTTGTCCGGCTGGAAATATTATCCCAAGAGTGAATTTAAAAGCAAGAGAATATCACATTCCCTACAGCGGATTACATATGAAGTTGACTGCGAAAAATATCCTGTTTGACACAGCACCATGGATTCACTATTCTGATTCCACCTTCATGGTAAACGATACGGTTACATATAAAGGTAGAAGCTGATGGTTCAAAATAAAAGTATAGAAGCTATTTCCCGGGGAACAATCATAGTGTCTCTTCGGCGTTCGTTGCTTCTCATTCTCGTATCCATCGCTATGGCAGGCTGCGGCACGACATCATATCTGGCGGACATCTCCTATATGGATGAGTATTGCGTCGAGCCGATAGATGCGCCGGATCCTTCTCTGGACGGCCCTTATTCATATCGCACATATTTCTACGGAAGTGGTGACGACAAACGTCGCAAGGAATATGGTAAGGGCGTCGATTTCAAAACGGAGCCAGTGGACGCAAACCCGTTCATGGATTTCTTCGATAAAATTCCGCGATACTGGGGATTCGACTTTAACAAGCTGCCGCTCAATGGCCGGGTATGGTTTCCGGATGGCGCCGGGCCTTTTCCGCTCGTTCTGATAGTGCACGGCAACCACAACATGAAGGACTTTTCCGATCCCGGCTATGAGTACCTTGGCAAGCTGCTCGCCGGGCGGGGTTTTATCGCCGTGTCTGTGGATGAGAATTTTCTGAATCAGAAATTCGGCGGCGAAAACGACGCCCGCGCATTTGTCTTACTGGAGCATCTCAATGTCTGGGACACATGGAACCAGACTGAAGGCCACATATTCGAAGGCAAGGTTGATATGGACAGAATCGCGCTGATCGGGCATTCCCGCGGCGGAGAATCAGCCGCTCACGCCGCGGCGTTCAACCGGCTCGAACGCTACCCCGACGATGCCAATGTAAAGCTCGATTATAATTTCGCTATCAGGTCGGTCATAGCAATCGCACCCTGCGACGGGCAATACAAACCGGCGGGACATCCTACAGCGTTAGAAAATGTGAACTACCTTGTAATACAAGGCGGGCACGACGCTGACGTGGCAACATTCATGGGACTGCGACAGTTCAAACGCGTACATTTTACGGATGATAACTTCTGGTTCAAAACAGCAGTCTATGTATATCGGGCGAATCACAGTCGATTCAACACGGCCTGGGGCAGTTTGGAAGCTGGCCCTCCGGTGGGCTGGCTCATCAATGACAAACCGATAATGGACATGGAAAGCCAGCGTAAAGTCGCGAAAGTACTCATTTCCGCATTTCTCGAAGCAACCCTTAATAGCAGAGATGAGTATCTACCAATGTTCAAAGACATCCGTAAAGCCGGCCCCTGGCTGCCGGAGGATATTTACGTAAACAGATACGAAGACTCCAATTTCAAAGTCATTGCCGATTTCGAAGAAGATTACGATGTCACAACCACGACTATCCCCGGCGGAAGGCTGCTGGGCGAAAATCTCAAGACGTGGAAGGAAGCCCACATCCCCTACCGCACCAAAGGCGGCTCGACTCAGGAAAACTCCACCGTGGTTCTTGAATGGGACAATGAGAATGGACAAGACCCAAATTCGGTCGAGCCTGCAACATATACTATCGCACTGAGTTCTGAAGTCGCAGGTGACTTTGATTTGAATCGAGATATGAGGTTTGTCTTTTCTGTCGGAACGGAAAAAGAAGACCAGCGTGAACCTCTCGATTTGACGATCGAACTTCGGGACAGCGGCGGAAATTGTACCGCCCTGCCGCTCAGTTACGTAGGGCCTGTCCATCCGGCCCTGAAGGTCAGGCTGGCAAAATGGAAGTGGCTGGAGAAAAAACGCATCGAGAAGTTCTCGGAACGAATCCTCCAGACCTATGAAATGCCGATTCATAGCTTTATTGAAAGCAACTTTTCATTCGAGCCGTCCGAGCTTGAGAGCATCCGGTTTCTTTTCGACCGCTCTGATAAGGGCAGCATCATGCTGGATGATATAGGATTCTCCATGTAAGGTGTGCAATGCACACCATTTGATTCTAATGTTGGTGTGCCGTGCATACCCTACCAAGTCTATGACTCCTTACGGAGAATGACAAGCTACAGCATTTTCTCTGCTATGGCTCACCCTCACCCTCTAACGTATATCCAAGTCTGCCCCAGATCGCCTTTTGCAACCTCTGCAGGTCATACATACCGTCCTCGGTTTGCGGTTCGTAGTTCCTGACTTCCAGGATTTCAAAGAACAGACCATTAGGCCTAAGCAATAGCTGTCGAGGCATGTTCACAGTCTCGCGACCTTTCCATTTCCAGCACTCGGCGTGCCCGTCCGCCATTGAAAGAGTCACACCGTCATTATGGTGTATCGGAGGGGGGCTGCCATTATACCAATGGGGATAAAGATAAGGAACGCTGAAATCCTCATTGCCCGGCGTATAGCCATTATCCATAAAGACCGCGCGCTGGCCCGCACCGGGACTTATGATATCCGTCTGTCTGGTCAATCGCAGCACTGTTCTGCCGACGCGCAAGCCCGCGCCATTCGGCAATTGCGTTCCTTCCATGTAGCAGCCATTTGCGGAGGCGACAGTGGTGTATGTAACTGCGTGGCCGGCATGGCCCCGTGGGCAGCGGTAGATGTCGACGTCCTTGAGGTATGGCCACAAGGTGCCTTTTTTTGGATTCTCTATCAATGCATCACGGCTCTCTGGCAAGAAAAAGGCCATGCCTACCCAGCTTAAATTAACATTGCCCGCCTTCCCCGACTCAATGAAGGCTGTGCCCCAAACGATCTTATCATCATGTTCGGTGGCATAGGCAACCCACGCGAGGGTGAGTTGCCTGAGATTGCTCAGACAGACCATACGGTGGCCTTGCTCTCTTGCGCTGCGCAGCACGGGAACCAGGATCGCCATTAGCAGAGCAATGATGGCAATCACCACTAACAGCTCAATGAGCGTGAAGGCCTTTGGATTTACGATTGATGAATGACTATTTACTATTTTTACTTTGTGACGGCCCATGGTTTTGCTTCCCAGCGTACCGGCTATATCATGCGCACAAAAATTCCCTTATTCATCCTGAACTCAATCTCTCGCCGTGTGTCTGTCCCTGCCGCTTATTCCAAAGTTGCCCGTCAAACGGCACAATCTATTATTCTTCTAACGACTAAATACCAACGACCAACTACTATAGTCAAGCTCTTTCCGCCGCGGATCGACCGTTGCAGTACTATTACTATTCTACTATATTAGTGTCATAAGTGGCCCAAAGTCAGCGGATTTTTTCGATTTTTTTTTAATTTCTTTGTACGACCGCGGTTTTCGGCGGTTTGAGCGCCGATTTTGCCTTCTAATCGAGACTTATTTATAGAAGTACAGAGCAGCTCTGATAAGTATGATATTTGATAAATGAGAGACCTTGAGGACCAAATTCTCGTTCAGCGAGCTTTGCAGTCGGATCCGGAGAGCTTTGGCGAATTGTGCCGGCGTTATTATGATTCGCTGGTTGCCGTGGCCCGTTCGATTCTGCCGGATCGTCACTTGGCGGAAGATGCCGCTCAGGAAGCATTAGCGGCGGCATGCAGGGATCTTGCTAAACTAAAAAAGCCCGAGCGTTTCGGCCCCTGGGCCGGGGCGATCTGCAGAAACGTGGCGAAGGATATGCTCCGTCAGCTCCGGAAACAGCAGGAACGTACCGAGGCTAACGCCGGGAATGAGCCGGATTACCAGGAAGATGATCGTAAGGCGATTTTAGACCAGGCTTTGCAGCAACTGCCGCAGCATCTTCGAGAAGCGATATTCCTGAGATATTACAACGAAATGAGCTACGAGCAGATGGCCAGAGTCCTCGGAGCCACGGAACAGATGATTGACGGCAGGCTTCGCAGGGCAAAGAAAAAAATCGCTGCGTATTTAATGAAGAAAGGCTTCAGAAGGCAATAAATACCATGAAGCACGACAAGAACAATAAATGGCTGGACCCCCTGCTGTCAAAGCATGTGCACCGCGAGCCGGCGAACTTCGATTTCCAGAAGTGGGCCCACAAGCATCCGAACGAGGCCCGGTTGTTACAAAGCGGATATGCTGATTCCAGCCGGAATGCAAAAACCACAGTTCAGAATTTATGGAGATTTATCATGGAAAGTAAAATAACACGATATTCAGCCGCGGCAGTTATCGCATTGGCAATGACATTGGTTTTATTCGGCCCCTTCTGGGCGCCGGGAAACGGCAACGTAGTTCTCGCAGATGTTCAGCAAAATGTCGATGAAATTGAGACATTGATAATACGAGGCACAAAAACCTTTACGCGTCCGGGCGAGCCCGGCAGCGTTTTAGAATTCAACGGGATGAAATGGGAATTTGACCTCGTGAAATATTTTTCACAGCAACATGGCTTAGTTGAGGAAGGATACATTGGGGACAAATTGATCTACCGTTTCACTTTCAATCGGCCGAAGCGACAAACCCTTCTTATTCTTCCTCTTTATAAAAAGTATGGGATATTTGCATCTACGGACAAACAAATGCTACTACTGGAGAACGGGACTCCCAAAGGTATTATCAACTTGCTTATGGCGGGCGATTATAAGGAATTGGGACGAGAAAATATCAACGGCGTCGAAGCGGAGGTTTTTGAGTATCAAGATCCCGGTACCTTCAAGGAACTCTTGCCCAAGGTAATTGCTGATATACAGAATATAAAAGGTAAAGTCTGGATTGCAATTAAAGAGCAAATACCGGTCCGCGTAGAAGGTGACCTGGCCATTGGCAAAAGCTTTATGACCATGTTCCAGGAACTGAACCTCCACGAAGTCAATACGTTTGGGGACTATAATATCGAGCTTGATGAAGACATCTTCGACACCAATCCACCCGAAGGTTATACGGAAATAACGCTCAGCGATATTCTTCCGTTCATTCCAATAGAGGCCAAGGCGGGCTTTGCCGGTTTGGGCATTGCCCCTGCCGGCCTTATCTTCTGGAAAAAAAGAAGAAGAAAGAGAGCCAAAGCCAATCGGCACGAATAAAAACCTTTCGCAGCAAGATATAACCGGCCTCGATTCAAAAGCCCTGTCTTCGAACAAGGGCTTTTTTGGTGCACAGAGCATGTTCGGCATACCACAAGCCGGAATTTACAGTGAAAATTCTCATCCCTCAAAAACAGTCAAAATGAGCCTTAAAGTGGTTAACTAAAGGAAATTGTTGGATTTTATTCACATTTTTTGAAAACAATCGTAACGAATTTCTGCTTCTATCGTCTATATCATGTAGGCGAACGATTTTTATGAGTGAAGAACAAAAATGGACCGAGCTGGTTAAGCTGGCGCAACAGGGTCACGGTAATAGTGTCGATTTACTGGCCCAAAAAGCTCAGGGGAGGTTGCGCGCGTACGTTTATCGTGTGACTTTGGATTACGAATTAACCGAAGACCTGTCTCAGGAGGTATTACTACAAATGCTTAAATCTCTTGATGGTCTCAAAAAAGCGGAGAGTTTCTGGCCCTGGATGTACCGGATTGCACAGAGCAAAATACAGCAGTATTACAAGACCAAGCGTAAAATGGCACCGACTTCCGAACCGGCCTTTTATCAGGATTTTCTTTCTCACCGTGGCGATTATCAAAAGGACGAAGGACTCCAGCAATTAGTCCACAAGGATTTATCAAAAAAAGTAATGGCTGCGATGAAACAAGTCAGGCAGCAATACCGGGCGGTTCTGTCGCTGCGCTGCTTCGAGGATTTATCGTACTCGGATATCGCCGTGACCATGCAGTGCAGCGAGGTAAAGGCACGTGTTTTATTCTTCCGCGCTAAAAATGCTCTCAAAAAAGAGCTGGATCACCAAGGTCTGAGCAAGAGCTTACTATTGATGAGCTTGGGTCTATTCGGCAGACTGACGGCCCCGGCGGAGGGGAGCGCGTCAGTTGTGGCAGTCGCCGCGAACACCACGCAGGTCGGCCTGACCGCGGCGGCCCTTGCCACCGCCAGTTCGAGACTCGGCCTGACAATATTAGCGACCATAGCAGTGGTGCTGATCGGTATAGGCGGCAT
>Ga0307428_1001875_pt1 | contig 10060 bp, 7 predicted proteins | sample SalMarWE160240MG_FD_202161 | JGI IMG/M metagenome (GOLD analysis project Ga0307428, IMG submission 202161) | Salt marsh sediment microbial communities from the Plum Island Ecosystem LTER, Massachusetts, United States - WE1603-240 | ecosystem: Environmental > Aquatic > Marine > Intertidal zone >...
CATGTCCGACTTTTGGTCGCTCCAGTTGACTGGGAAAACCCCGCTTGGTTTCAACCAACAATCGGCTACCCGGAAGGCTATGCGTTTTCAGTTTTTTCCGCAGGGGATGGGAGTATCTTTTCGTCAAGCTACGAGGAGGACGCTGCTCACCCAAAGAGGTACGAGGCACACCCGGTCTCTGGCCTGAGAAACTGCCGGAAAATCATCTTTCCCTCTCACTTCTTCGTCTCTTCCGACTAATTTCAGGGCCTGCTGAGCAGGCGCTCGGCGTCAGCGTATTTTCCCTGGGCCCGGTACACTTCGGCGAGATCGCTGACGGATTGTGCCACATCAGGATGGGCGGGGCCAAAGGCGTTTTCCAGGATGGCGAGGGCCTGCTTGTGGAGGTCCTCGGCTGCGGCATATCGGCCCTGGATCCGGTACAGAGTTGCGAGATTGCGTAGGGTGGCGGCCACATACGGATGGTCGGGTCCGAGCGCCGCTTCGCCGACGGCCAGGGCCCGTTTGTACAGAGGCTCGGCCGCCGCATAGTCGCCTTGGGCATCGTACAGGCCCGCCAGATTGTTGAGGGCGAGGGCCACATGGGGATGGGAAGGCCCGTAGGTCTTTTCCATGATGATGAGTGCTCGTTTGGAAAGGGGCACGGCTGCAGCATAATTCCCTCGAGCCCGATACACGGCGGCCAGATTCGTCAGGTCCCTCGCGACATCAGGGTGGTCTTTGCCCAGGGCCTTTTTATCAATGGCGAGGGCCCGCTGGGCCAAAGGCTGGGCCGCACCATATTTGCCCTGGGCGTGATAGAGGAGCACCAGGTCGTTCAGTGACGTTGCGACCTCTGGATGGTCAAGTCCCAGGGCCTGTTCCCGGATGGCAAGGGCCCGAGTCACGAGGGGCTCGGCTGCCTTCTCTTTCCCCTGGGCGCGATAGAGTTCGGCCAGATCGCTCAAGGACGTCGCCACGGCAGGATGCTGCGGCCCAAACGCCTTCTCTGCACCGAGGAGGGCCTTTTTGGCGGCCTCTACGGCTTCTGAAAGCCGCCCCTGTTGATAGAGCGTCACGACCTCGAGACGGAGGTCCCTCCACGCTGCTTCCTGCGCGTGGGCTGGCACCGCGAGGAATGCCACCAACACGGTCAATAGTGCCTTCTTTGTTAGTCGTCTCTTCATGATCCCTGCATCCGTCTCGCTGCTGCCGCGTTAAGAATTATTCAAGAGTTGTACCTTATCGGTCAAATCAATAATATAGATAGTTACGATAGGAATATACTATTAATTAGACGCGAGGTAGGGTAGGCTAGAAAGTGTCACTGCGTCAAAGATGGGGTGGCTGCTACTGTTCTTGAAGGAGGTGGTCGATCGCTTGGCGGAAATCCTGGGTGGGTCGGGCGCCGCTGATCATAACGCCCTGAATCGTTCCGTTAGGTCTCGTCTTTCCTACGAAGAATGAGGGGGTCCCTCGCACGCCGGCCGCTACGCCATCTTCGAGGTTCTTCTGGACCGTGGCTTTGTACTTCTCGGTGTCAACGCAGGTCGCGAAGGCGGCGGAGTCTAGGTCGAGACGGCTGGCATATGTCTTGAGCTTGTCGACCTCGAGCGCTTGCTGGTTTTGGAAGAGCAAGTCGTGCATCTCCCAATATTTGCCCTGATCTCCAGCGCAATGCGCGGCTTCAGCGGCTTTACGGGCATTCGGATGAATCCGGTCGAGGGGAAAATCACGGAAGGCGTATCGCACCTTTCCCGTCTCAATATACTCTGCCTTGAGGGCAGGCAGCGTGGAACCAAAAAATCGGCCGCAGAATGGGCACTGATAGTCAGAGAACTCGACCAGGGTGACCGGTGCGTCTTTTTTCCCCTTGATCGGATGACCAGCCACGCTCACCTCGGCGACGACGCGGCGTGGTTGGTTCGGTTGCGCGGCGCGCCGTTGGAGGAATTCGCGAAGGAGCTTCAGCTCTTTTTTGACTTCGTCAAGCTCGGTTCTGATCTGCTCGAGATCGCCCTTCAGTGCACGAAGCTCGGCTTTGGATGCCGCTTCCGACTGGGCGAAAGCGGGCGAGGTACCCGAGGCGGACAGCAAACCGGCGATGAGGATCGCGAGCAGCGTGGTAAGGAAATAGCTTCGCCTCATTCTCTTCTCCTTTTCTGCACTGCAGTATCCATGATTGAAAAAGGGGTGTCAAGATTTCCATGCGCACGCGATGGTGTCCTTCCCGGCGTGCTTGGCCTTGTAGAGGGCCGCATCGGCCAGTTTCAGAAGGTCGTTGGGGTCCTCGTTGGAGTTCAAGGGGTAGCAGGCAATCCCTTGGCTGATTGTTAACTTGAGGGAGGCCTCGATCCCGCGAAAGACATGGTCGCGGACGACGCACTGAATGCGATTCGCCTCCACCATGGCACCCTCCGCATCCGTTTGCGGGAGAAGGAGCACGAACTCTTCGCCCCCGTATCGGGCAAAGATATCGCTGCGCCGAACGACCAGCTGGACTACCGTCGCAAGCTCCTTGAGCACCGAGTCCCCTCGGGCATGACCGTACTGATCGTTGACCTGCTTGAAGTTGTCCACGTCAAGCATGATGCAGCAGAGGCCGTGCCCATAGCGCCGTGCCCGTTCCACCTCCTCATAGAGTTTGCGGAACAGAAAGCGCCGGTTATACACCTCCGTCAGATCGTCGATCAGCGTCAGGCGTTCGAGGTTCATCTTGGTCAATTCGAGGCTTTCAAAGAGATGGGCGTTCTGCAAAGGGATCGCACTCAGTTCGGCGATGAACTCACAGAGTTCCACCTCGCGGGGGGTAAATGGCTGCTGCGCGCGGGCGCTTCGGAGGACGAGCGTTCCCACCACCGTGGCGCGCAGGTTGATCGGCGCGACGAGGATCGAGCGAAACTCCAAACCCACCAGGGCATCCCGGACCCCAGCCATGAGGGGGTCCTTGGTGACGTCCTCGACGATGACTGGTCGGACGCGCCGGACGGCTTCCTGAATCTCCGGATAACGTTCCAGGAGAATGGGGAGATGGGTGATGCTTGAATCATCGGTGGAGGCGACGACGTAGCCCTCGTTTCCTTCGCCGATGACTACCAGAGAGCAGCGACTGGCATCGATCAACTGAGCGCTCCGCTCGACGATCAAGCGGAAAATTTCAGGCGACCGCAAGGTGGAAGCGACGGCCTTCGAGAGCTCGAGGAGCGATGCGAAGTCCTGCTGGCGCTGCTCGAGGTCCTCCCAGAGCTGCCGCGTGCGGAGGTGAGCCTTGACGCGGGCCAAGAGCTCGTCGGGCTGTACCGGTTTCGTCAGATAATCGCTGGCCCCCGCATCCAGGCCCTGGATGCGATCCTCGAGACCCTCCCGAAAGGTCAGGAGGACCACTGGGATGCTCCGGGTGGCTTCGTTCCTCTTCAGGATCCGGCAGACCTCTAGACCGTCAAGGTCCGGCATGATCACGTCGAGGAGAATCAGGTCCGGGTTCACCCGATAGGCAAGCGCCAGCGCCTCCTGACCGCTGCTCGCCTCCACGAGATGGTAGCCCTGCTCCTCCAATTGTGTGCGAATCACCTGTCGGAGCTGCGGCTCGTCATCCACGATGAGGATCGTTGCCATCCGTTCTCCGGCGAGTCAGCATTGCATCCCGCTAGACCAGCACCTCGGGCACTTCCATTTCTGCTTTGCGGAACGCCGCCAGAAAAGCGTCGACCACCTTGGGGTCAAAATCGGTCCCGGACCCCTTGGCAATAATCTCTTTGGCCTCAAAGGGTGACATCGCCTTTCGATAGGGGCGGTCGCTCGTGAGGGAATCGTAGACATCCGCGACCGCGATGATACGGGCTTCCAGCGGGATTTCTTCTCCGCGGGTGGGGTGGTACCCTGAGCCGTCGAACTTGTCGTGGTGGGCCAGAATGATGGGGATCACCCGGCGCAGAGATCCGCCCACGGGTTCCAGCATGCCGATGCCCTTCTCGACGTGGCGTTTCATCTCGTGGAACTCCTCCTCCGTGAGCCGCGCCGCCTTGTAGAGTAGCTCCCGGCTGATGTCGAGTTTTCCGATGTCGTGCAGCAAGGCGGCAGCTCGCACGTCTTCGATCCGGTCAACACTCAGCCCGAGGTAGCTCGCGAGTTTGGCCGCATAGATCGACACCCGGTACGAGTGGTTCTGGGTGTACTTGTCATTGGAAATAAATTGGCGAAGGATGAGGAGGAGGCCGTGGTAGGTCTCGCGAAGCTCACGGACGCGGGCCTCGTGGTGCTCGGAGAGCGTGCCCATGGCGTACGCCGTCACTACCAGGATGCTGCCCCAGGTGGTGATGTCGTACCACTTCTCGTCTGGAAGAGTGTTCGAAAACATCTCGGTGTTGAAATACATGAGCAGAATCACGACGAATAGACTGCCGAACGCGGTCAACACGGCGTGGCGTCGCCCATACCAATAGGCGGAAAACAAGGTGGGCAGGGTGTAAAAGCCGAGCACCATGCGGTGCGAAGCGATTAGGAAGTTCAAGGCACCGGCAATGGCGAAAATAGACAGAATAAGCCACAATTCCTTATTGACATCTACGAAATGACCCAAGACGATCTTTTTCATTGACCCCCCTACGTGTCAAGCGGTGGGTGACCGACTCACCGAGACTGCCATTTACCGTGCAAGGAGAGTGCCGGTTTTCTGGCACCTACCTCCCCGCCACATGAAAAAGATAACTATTTGAAAATATAGGAAAAAGTGGAGAGGGCGGGGGGGTCCCACGCCGGGCCAGAGCACGCGAGATTTAAGAGGTGGGGGGAAGACTCGGGTTGGAATTCTCTGGCAGGGCATCAGAGAGGTGTCGGGATATTTTTCGTAAGGTCTCGAGATACTCCAAGGCCTCTTCGATGGTGGTAACCATCTCGGGATTATGGTGGGTAGCGGCCCTAAGGAGACTCTTCAGATGCGCTTGCAGCGATTCGAGTGTGGCGCTGAATTCCTCGCCAAAGTTCGACATGACGAGGTGTACGGCGAACACCCTTTCTCGTTCTAGGACTCTGGCGTGTTCGATGATTGCCGCGGCGTGGAAGGAGATTGTTTCAAGCAGTTGCAGGTCCGCTTGGCTAAACGGGTGCCCATCGGTTCGGTTGAGCAGCTGGACGACGCCAATGATTCCTCGACCGGTCTGTAAGGGGATACACAGGAGTGTCCGGGTAACGAAGCCGCTCGCCTTGTCCACCCCGCCTGAGAAGCGCGAATCGGCGCTGACGTCGGGGACGAGGAGTGGTTTCCCGGTTTGGGCCACCCATCCCGCGATGCCCTGGCCGGGCGCGAGCCGACGTCCGACGAGCCGATGCGCCACGGGACCGAGGGCAACCTCGAAAACCAGTTCTCCTGTGGCCTCGTCCACTACCAACAGCGATCCCGCCTCGGCCTGCAGGGAGGCGCTCATGCGCGCGAGCGCGAGCTCGAGAACCGTATGCAGATCATGGGCGGAATTGAGAATGGTGGCGACGTTCTTCAGCGCATCGAGTTCCTCGATCCGTCGCTCGAGTGCCGTGACGTCCTGGGTGGCCTGGGGTTGATCCATTTTCTCCGTTTCTTTCTGCGGTTGTCACCAAAAGGTGCCCAATTCACAGTAGCAAGTGATATGCCAGGCTCCCGGCGGCCCAGCCCTTTCGATCCGGAATTCCCGGGACTTTCTATTGACCCGATACGAAATATCAGCTACGCTTCCCCGTGGCTGAACGGGCCGAAAATGACGCAACTTGCCAAACTCAAGGCAAACATCACTGAGGATGTGCGCCAGTCCCTGAAACGGGCGGCAGAGGCCGGTGAAATCCTGCCCGTCGAGGAGGGGCCCGAGGTGAGCTGGGAGTACCCCAGCGAGTCTGCCTTTGGCGACCTGGCAACTCCGATCGCCTTTGCCCTTGCCCGATCTTTACGCCGCAAGCCTCGTGACATTGCTGAACTTCTTCAGCGCTGCCTGGATCTCGATCCCCGTGTCGTGGACCGGGTCGAGGTCGGCGGGACCGGCTACCTCAACCTATTCCTTACCAAGGGTTTTTGGCAGCAGGTAGTACCCGAGATCCTTCGAGCGGGGGGGCAGTATGGTCGGAGTCGTGTAGGAGCCGAGAAGAGGGTTCAGGTCGAGTTCGTGAGTGCGAACCCGACTGGACCGCTGCACGTCGGGCATGGCCGCGGGGCCGCGGTGGGGGATGCCTTGGCGAATCTGCTCGCCGCCGCGGGATTTGCCGTGGAGCGGGAGTTTTACATCAATGACGCCGGAACGCAGATCGAGATGCTGGCTCGATCGGTCCTGGCCCGCTATCTGGAAGGCGCGGGTGTGGAGGTGGTATTTCCCGCCGAGGGATACCACGGGGAATATGTCAAAGACCTCGCGGCGACCCTTCGTGAGGAGTGGGGCGAGAAGTTCGTGCATCTTCCAGAGCGGGAGAGTTTGCCGGTCATCGGCGAGTTGGCGACCCGCCTTATGTTGGAAGAGCTCAAAGGAGATCTCGAACAGTTTGGAATTCGCTTTGACTCCTGGTTCAGTGAGAAGGCCCTGCTCAGCCGGTGGCGTCCACCGGATCGGTCTCTGCCGGTCCAGACGCTTCGGGATCTCTTTGGCGAGCATGTCTATGAAGCGGAGGGTGCCGTCTGGCTGGCCACATCTAACTTCGGGGATGACAAGGACCGCGTCCTGATCCGGGCGAACGGGGAACCCACGTACTTTTTCTCCGATTGCTTTTACCATCGGGATAAGTTCGCGCGAGGCTTTGATCACCTGATCGATGTCTGGGGAGCCGACCACCACGGCTACATTCCCAGAGTTGGGGCCGCGTTGCGAGCCCTGGGGTACCCTGCCGAGAGTCTCCATGTGCTGTTGGTTCAGATGGTGACCGTCCTTCGGGGCGGCATACCTGTTCCCATGTCGAAGCGAGGCGGAGAGTTCGTCACGTTGGCCGAGGTCGTCCAAGAGGTTGGACGGGATGCGGCTCGCTTTATCTTCCTGACGCGCCGCTCGGACAGCCCGCTGGATTTTGACCTTGAGGTTGCTAAGGCGCAGTCGCTGGAGAACCCGGTCTACTATGTGCAGTACGGCCACGCACGGATCAGCAGTGTCCTCCGTGAAGCGGAAAAGGCCGGGCTCCCGGGTCCGTATCTCGACGCGCCTGTAGAGCTCTTGGACCTGGACGAAGAATTCGCGCTCTTAAGGCAACTTGCCCTCTTTCCCGAAGTGGTGGAGTCGTCGGCCCTGGCGTACGAGCCGCACCGGATTCCCGCGTATCTACAGAATTTGGCAGGGGAGTTGCATAGTTACTACAATAAATATCGGATCATCGGTGAGGACCGGCCATTGAGCCAGGCACGCCTCGCGCTCGTATCGGCAATCCGAATGGTGCTTGCGAACGGCCTCGGGCTCCTTGGCGTCGCGGCGCCGGAACGCATGTAGGGTCCTCACGGTTCACAGTTGACAGTTCACGGCCTGAGCTTTAGGGTCTGACCGTGAACCATGGACCGTGAACGACTCGACTGAGCCCGTCGAAGTCTGTAAACCAAAACGGGGGGAGCGATGGAAGAATTTGGCCGGATGAAACGACTGCCCCCTTATATCTTCAGCATTGTCAACGAATTGAAGACCAAGGCACGGGCGCGAGGAGAGGACATCATCGATTTTGGCATGGGGAATCCGGATCAGGCAACGCCCGAGCATATCGTCGACAAGCTCTGTGAAGCGGCCCGGAATTCCAAGAACCACCGCTACTCCGCCTCGCGCGGGATCACCCGGCTGCGGGGGGCCATCGCCGATTGGTACCGTCGGCGGTATAACGTTGAGATCGATCCGGAAACCGAGGCGATTGTGACCATCGGGGCGAAAGAAGGGATTTCCCACCTAGCTCTGGCTATTGTCGAGCGGGGGGATGTAGCGCTCGTGCCGAACCCCACATACCCCATCCATGCGTATTCGGTCGTCATCGCCGGTGGCGATGTCCGGAACGTTCCCTTGGGACCCGGGATCGACTTCTTTGAGAAGTTGCAGGAAGCCTACAAGGGCTGCTGGCCTCCGCCCAAGCTGCTCATCGTGAGCTTTCCCCACAACCCGACGACGCAAGTGGTGAACCTGCAGTTCTTCCACCAGGTGGTAGAGTTTGCCAAAGCCCATCGGTTGGTCGTGGTCCATGACTTCGCGTACGCCGATCTGGCGTTCGATGGATACCGACCCCCGAGCTTCCTTGAGGTGCCGGGGGCGCGGGACGTCGGGGTCGAGTTCTTCAGCCTCTCGAAGAGTTACAACATGCCGGGGTGGCGGGTCGGCTTTGCCGTCGGCAATCGTCAGGTCATCGCGGCGTTGGCCCAAATCAAAAGCTACTTGGATTACGGCCACTTCCAGCCGATTCAGATTGCCTCTATCATCGCGCTAAACGGCCCGCAGGACTGTGTGCAGGAGATCGTGGCGATGTACAAAGCTCGCCGGGATGTGTTGGTGGACGGGTTGAATCGGATTGGCTGGCCGTGTGAAAAACCCCTCGGGACGATGTTCGTTTGGGCGAAGATTCCCGAAGCCTATCGCGGCATGGGATCCTTGGAGTTTTCGAAGTTTCTGCTGGAGAAGGCCAGGGTGGCGATCTCACCGGGGATCGGCTTCGGCAGTCTGGGGGACGAGTATGTCCGCTTTGCCCTCGTCGAGAATCAGCACCGGACCCGCCAGGCGCTACAGGGTATCAAGCGGGCGCTCTGAGAAAGGGGAAAAGAGGCTTTGTCTGTTGCCAGGGCAAGACGCGTTGGGTATAGTGAAATCATGAGCGAGCAGCCGGACAAGTTCCGGGATGAGTGCGGCGTCTTTGGCATCCATGGGGATTCAGAGGCGGCCAACCTCACCTACTTGGGCCTGTACGCCCTGCAGCATCGGGGACAGGAATCGGCGGGAATCGCGTGTTCCGACGGCAAGACGGTCCACCTGGAGAAGGCGATGGGCCTCGTGGCCGATGTGTTTACCGAGACCCGACTGCGGCGGCTCCCGGGAAGGACCGCCATTGGGCACGTGCGATATTCCACGACCGGCTCGAGTCAGCTCAAAAACGCGCAGCCCTTCTTCGCCGGCACCCATCGCGGCTCCCTCGCGCTAGCGCATAACGGCAACCTCGTCAATGCCATCCGGGTTCGGGCGAAACTTGAGGACCAGGGTGCGGTCTTTAGCTCTACCTCTGACACCGAGGTCATTCTGCATCTGGTTGCCCGGTCTCAGGCAGACAGCTTGGTTGATGCGGCCGCCGAGGCACTTTCGCAGATGCACGGGGCGTATTCGTTGGTCCTGATGAACGAGAGCCAGCTGCTCGGGATCCGCGACCCGCGGGGATTTCGTCCCCTCTCGCTCGGTCGGTTCAAGGAAGGGTACGTGCTGGCATCGGAATCCTGTGCTTTTGACCTGATCGGGGCCACTTTTGTTCGGGACGTGGATCCGGGAGAGTTTCTCCTGATCGATGACACGGGGGTGCACTCGTACTTCCCATTGCCGGTGGTGACCCCGTCTATGTGCGCCTTTGAGCACGTCTACTTTTCCCGCCCCGATAGCCTGGTCTATGGCCAGTCCGTCTCCCGGATCCGAAAAGAGCTGGGCCGCCGCCTGGCCCAGGAAGCCCCCGCCGATGCGGACATCGTGATTGCAGTCCCCGACTCGGGTGTCTACGCCGCGCTCGGCTATGCGCACGAGGTTGGGCTGCCTTACGAGCACGGGATGGTCCGAAACCACTACGTGGGCCGAACGTTCATTGAGCCCCAGGGTTCCATCCGGCACTTCGGCGTCAAGATCAAGCTCAACGCCGTTCGAGAGGTACTGGAAGGGAAACGAGTCGTCGTGGTGGATGATTCAATCGTCCGCGGGACGACCAGCCGGAAGATCGTGTACATGCTCCGGTCGGCCGGGGCACGAGAAGTGCATATGCGGATCAGCTCTCCGCCCACGGCCTGGCCGTGCTATTACGGCATTGATACCCCAACGCGCCGAGAGCTCATCGCCTCGTCGCATACGGTGGAGGAGGTCCGACGGTACGTGGGGGCAGACTCGCTGGCGTATCTCAGCCTGAATGGACTCCTGGCGGCCGTCGA
>Ga0307428_1001876_pt1 | contig 10056 bp, 9 predicted proteins | sample SalMarWE160240MG_FD_202161 | JGI IMG/M metagenome (GOLD analysis project Ga0307428, IMG submission 202161) | Salt marsh sediment microbial communities from the Plum Island Ecosystem LTER, Massachusetts, United States - WE1603-240 | ecosystem: Environmental > Aquatic > Marine > Intertidal zone >...
CACAAAAAACTGTCCCTCAGAGGCTCTCTCATATGCAATCTTTAAAAAACACAGTTCTCTTGCAGGAATCGCTTTCTTTATAATATTATTCCATAAATTTTCTTTGAAATCCGAATAGCTGTTTTCTTTGCCTTTTTCATAGTACTTCAAAAACTGATTCAAATAGAATGGCCTCTTTAATAAACCTAAGAGCTTTATATCTTGAGGGAGTGAAAAATCATACTTTTCGGATAGAGCAGTTAAATCTTTTATATCCAAATTAAAAAGATTAATATTTAAATGGACAATTCGATATATTTCAAAAAATTGAAAATTTAAATCTTCTAGATAGTTATCTCTTGTTGTAAATATTATTTTCCATTTATTATTTATTAAATAGTTTAAAAATTCCTTAAAAGGATCTGTATTTTTTAGGTCTATCAATTTTTCTGCTGAATCAATAACTATGATTTGATTTTCAATGTCATTATGAGCATTAACAAAGTCATGATAATTAGAATCACCAAACAAGTTGTTAGTATTTGCTATATCAAATTCAGTTGCTTTGAAAATATATAAAGGAATTTCTCCTTTTATTTGTTCATAATAATTTTTTATGAGTGCAGTTTTCCCAACTCCTGCAACGCCACTTAGAATAATTACCTGAGCTGAAGATTCTTTTAATTTTTTTAGGTCATCAGTTCTATCAATTTCTATAGTTTGGTCATTGAATACAATCGTTGTCTGTATATCGAAGAGAATGTTTTCTGAATGTGTTTCTTGCACTTGGAGAAAATTTACTATACTCTTATCCAAACTAAAAAAATGCTGAGAAATAATCTCACTATCAACTACCACAAAAGATGATTCAAAAAAGCCAGCAGTCCTCCAGTCTAATTCAATCGATAATTCCTTAGCTTTTGATTCAACATCCTTTTTCCCTTGCGGTTCTTTTCCTTTGTATTGACCCCATTCCTGATTTGTATAAATAACGATTTTGGAGATTTTAGGATAGTCTCTATTAGCCCTATTAATGGTATCAATCAGGTCATCTTTGTGGTTTGATAGGGTGGAACCATAAAATTTAGCCTGCCAACCAATATACTGGCCATCTATTTCGATTGGATCGGTTTCTATTGCAGATTGGTTTTTATAGCGGAAAATACCAAATGGTTTGTTAAATTCCCTACAGAAAAGTAAATAACAAAACCACTCAAAATTAGATCGATGGTTTTCACTGAATTTTGCTCTAAATATCTCCCAATTAGGCTTAATCATATTCTTACTTCATTTCAATATATTCTGAAGCAATGCTCTTACACATAACTGGGCGAGCTGAGCCGAGTCGGTCTAGCGCCGGGAGTCGACGTACGGTCGAGGACGGCGTTAGGCCGGCGAGGCTCCAGCGATTGTTCGAAAGGCCGCCGGAGGCGGCCTGTAGGACAGGCGCTGGGGCGAAGCTCAGCTCGCCCAGTTCGCGGCGTGCCGCGAACGTGGTGCTGACCTGGGTGGGGCGAAGCGACAGCGTAACCCCAGTCAGCGTCCAGCACATGGTTAGAAAATTTTTGCATAAAGCTCTGGATACTCAGATTTATACCAATCAATGAATGATTGAGGATCAGAGCTAAACTCCAAATAAAATTTACTGATCAAGTCATCATATGTGTAAGAATTGCTAAAAGGAACATATTTTGAAGATTCAAGAATGACTTTTATTTTTTGTTTTTTATTCTGCAAAAAAAGTAATGAACGCTTATCAGCTAAATTAAAATACTTTTCTTTGTTTGCATATTTTTTATCTGTATTATTTGGGAGATCTCCAATCAGGTGAAAACATAAGGCAACGAGTGCCATGATAATATCTGGATCAGAATTATTGCTTTGATTAATCTTGCGCTTGATACCTTCAAGACTATCTCGAATTTGCTCACTGTGAATAAAATCAGTTGTTATATTTCTTTTTATAGCGATTTCTAATTTTGTAGATAGTTTGCGAAGAATATGCTTCCATTCTTTCTCTTTCAATTCATATCCATGCCAATTCGTATAATATGAACCAAGAATGTATCGAAGCATATCTTCTGCAAAAAAAGATAGCTTAATCTTATTATCGCTCGTTCTTATAGATGTAAGATCTAAATCCATTTATTTACTTTCTAACTGGGCGAGCTGAGCCGAGTCGGTCTAGCGCCGGGAGTCGACGTACGGTCGAGGACGGCGTTAGACCGACTCGGCTCCAGCGATTGTTCGAAAGGCCGCCTCTGGCGGCCTGTAGGACAGGCGCTGGAGCGCAAGCTCAGCTCGCCCCGTTCGCGGCGTGCCGAAGGCGTGCCGCGAACATATATTGGGCAGAAATAATATATTACAACACAATTAATACAACCAATTATTCAATTATATAAAATACATAGCACATAAGCATCGCCTCCTTTAAAAAAATATTTAACAATTACACAATGTTGTGATAATGTTTTGAAAAGTCATATAATAATTCTGTCTAGCATACCACGGTAAGTTGTACATTAACTCCTTGAATTGGATAGCTTTTATGAATAAAGAAAGCCCAAAGCAATCTACAGCGGCTCAAGAATTTTGGGATGCGTTTAAGGCCTGTGTGGAGGAGAACCGGGTGCCACCTGACCGTTCGCTCTTTTATGTCAAATGGGCGCAGGCCTATGTTGATTTTCTGCCTGGAAAGCGATTGCGTGATCGCTCGCGCCAGGATATTGAGGCCTTTCTTGCCGGCCTGGGTAAACGTCCCGGTTTCGAGGACTGGCAGGTAAAACAGGCTGAACGGGCTCTTCGGGCCGGGATAAGCAAGAAGGTCAGCTGCCATACCCTTCGGCATTCCTTTGCCACGCATCTGCTGGAGGCCCATTACGATATACGCACGGTGCAGGAACTCCTGGGACATGCGGATGTCTCCACCACCATGATCTACACCCATGTTCTGAACAGGCCCGGAATCTCGGTAAAGAGCCCGGCGGATATATGAAGCCCTCCCAAGGAGAGCGCTCATCGCGGGTTCTTGCGCGGCTTTTGAACGCAGATGCAGATAGAAGAACGGGGATGGGATCAGGGAGGCATCAGTCCGGGGTGGGCTCTGTATCGTCAGGGTGAAGATCGTCCCGGTCGTTGAGGCCATGAAAATCCTTTCAGGCGGTCCGCCTTTCTCAGATTATCAGGCTCAGAATCGATTTCTTCCGTTTTCATAGCTTACAAATACAGATTTACTATAGGCAATTGTAGGCATATGTCAATGATAATTATCACCAGCCGTGGTTCAGACACTAAATCTCCAGCTGATTAACTCCATAACTATTTCACCGCAGAGACGCTAAGGACGCTGAGAGAAGTCTTTTTTTCATGTGCCGCTGACCCCCGTTACATAGGCTATCGCATGTAACGGGGCAAGGAGGACGGCACGTGAAAAGGATCTCAATCCTGTCTGCGTGCAACGCACAGGCAGGGATGATGGGTGGTCCCTCTTGTAGGGACATGCCGGATACTGATGGAGTTTATCCTGAGCTTGTCGAAGGAATGAGGTGAAGGGTGAATGTATCCTGAGCTTAACGAAGGACTAAGGGCGAGAGACTCGCTGGGTAAAAAACCCGTCAATGGGCAGGGGAGAGGTGTATCCACATGAAGCTGATACTTTATATGTTATTGATATTATTTTTTAATTTAGCTCATTGAAAATTTCTCTTGACAGGGGGAGGATATAGGATGTTCTAATTTGTATATACGTGGCGGAAGGCATTCATCAGCCAAACAAGGTCTTTCGTGAACGAGAAAAGGCATTGAAACGGCTCGCCTAGTGGGCTATACGGCTCAGCGTTCATCTGCACTGCTACGTGCATACCGTAGACCGGTCATACAGAACCCATGATCAAGAAGATCTTTTATGGATGGTGGATTGTTCTCGCCTGCTCCCTTATCAACCTCTATGTCGGGGGTATCGTCTTTTTCGGTTTTACCGCTTTTTTTCAACCAATCAGAGAAGAGTTTGGCTGGAGTTATACGCAAATTTCCCTTGCCGCCAGCCTTCGCGGCTTAGAGAACAGTATCTTCTCGCCTTTGGCAGGATTCCTCGTTGATCGGCTCGGGCCAAGAAGGCTCATGTTGTGGGGCGCCATTACAGTCGGATTCGGGCTCATCCTCCTCAGCCTTACCCAATCTCTTGCCATGTTCTATGCCTCTTTCATGCTCATCGGATTTCGGGCGGGTGGATGTACCGCTGTGGTCACCATGACTGCCGTCGCCAACTGGTTTCGCAGGAAAATAGGGTTAGCTCTCGGTGTGCTGGGCTCTGGTATTGGCGCCGGTGGATTAGTGGTTCTGCTCATCGTTGTCCTCATCGATCTCTATCAGTGGAGATCTACTCTGATCATCCTCGGGCTGGGAATGTGGGCTCTAGGGATACCGTTATCACTTGTTGTCCGCAATAGGCCAGAGCATTATGGCTACCGTCCCGATGGCGAGGTATCGAGCCCTTCTGTCCAATCCGACGAAATTCAAGAAAAAGGAGTGGAAATTGGCCTCAGGGAAGCGCTTAAAATGAGGTCTTTCCTATACCTGAACATGGCGGAGGTTATACGCGTGATGACTCTCATGGCAGTGTTCACCCATGTCATGCCCTACCTCACCAGTGTGGGGATACCACGCGCCACAGCGGGGTTGGTTGCAGGGTCTATCCCCTTGATCGGCATCATTGGAAGATTTGGCCTCGGCTGGTTAGGGGATGTGTTCGATAAACGGTATGTGATGGCCGTGGCAATTGGCCTTATAAGTTTAGGGTTGCTTGCTTTCAGTTATATGGACGTGAGATGGGCAATTGTTCCTTTTCTTCTTCTTTTCCCTATAGGCCATGGAGGAAGCATGGTGGTAAGGGGCTCGATTTTAAGGGAATATTTCGGAAGAGATTCATTCGGGAAAATGATCGGGGTTATCATGGGGTCTGCTGCTGTTGGAGGGATCATAGGCCCTATCTTAGCTGGATGGGTGTTTGATACTGTGGGAAGCTATCAGCCTATTTGGCTTGTCCTTTGTGGACTAACCGGCCTGACAACGGTTTTGATAGTGAGAATCAAAAAGTCAGCTTTCTAGACCCTGTTATTGCTACGCATTTTGTCATAAAAAGAGGGTGGTTGGACTTTATTGAGGGGAAGGTATGCTATTATTTTATATTAGTATAAAGAATCGTTATGGGCGATAGATTTCTAAAGATCCAGTAACGTATAGAAAGGAGGATAACAAATGCCTCAGAAAATACTTATCCCGTTGGATGGCTCCAAACTAGGTGAGACTGCTCTGCACCATGTTGAAAAACTGATTTCTGCCCTATCAGCCGAACAAAAGGTAGAGGTTGCTCTTCTTCAGGTCCTTAAGCCGCCAACTCGTTTGATCAAGAAACTATCAGATGCGGCCGGTAATGTTGAGCTGCCCTTGACTGAGGAAGAGATGGAGCCTATCAAGAAGCAAGCCCTCGATTACCTCAATAAAGCTGCCCAACACCTCAGAACGAAAGGCGTTGCTGTAAAGTATAACGTCGTAGTCGACCGAACCGGCCGCAGCTCTGCTGAAGAGATTATTAAAGCCGAAGATGCTATCAGTGCCGACCTCGTGGCCATGTCAGCGCACGGACGGCATGGCCTGGGTAGATGGATTTTCGGCAGCGTTACTCAAAAAGTACTAGAGGCAGGAAAGATGCCGGTGCTTATTGTGAGGGCAGGGGAGAAGACAAAGGATTAGACCAGCAATCCAAGGAGCGACCTCACTCTATTAAATCATCCCTTTCTTGTCGAGGATGGTTATTCGCATTTGCGATCTGTGGTTCAGGCGCTACATCTCCATCCTGATGAACGCCCTATTTATTTCACCACAGAGGCACAGAGGGCGCTGAGGGAAGCCATTTTTCACGTGCCGTTGACCCCAGTTACATAGGCTATCGCATGTAACGGGGCAAGGAGGACGGCACGTGAAAAGAATCTCAATCCTGTCTGCGTGCAACGCACAGGCAGGGATGATGGGTGGTCCTGATATGAGGGACATGCCGGATACTGATAGAGTTTATCCTGAGCTTGTCGAAGGAATGAGGTGAAGGGTGAATGTATCCTGAGCTTAACGAAGGACTAAGGGCGAGAGACTCGCTGAGTAAAAAACCCATCAATGGACAGGGGAGAGGTGTATCCAAATTAAGGTAATACTTTATATCTTATCGATATTACTATTATTATAGCTTATTGAAATCTTCTTTTGACAGGGGGAATATAGGATGTCGCTAAAATTCACACATTGATCTTCGCAGCCCACTCCCGGACGTCGGAAAAGTCCCCTTCCTGAATCTTTCGCCGCTTTACCAGCAAAACGCTCCTGACCGTGGCGGAAGCGTTGTCGATCTTCTTTTTATAGCACTCAGCATACCGTTTTTCATCAAAGCCGCGGTAGGTTATGATCACAAAAACAGTCTTGCCCTTTAAATACCCTTTGCGAAGAAGCGTGGTAATGGGCGGGCAATTAATCGTCCACTTAGGCATACCCAGGATGACCACGGGCGCGGTTGCCGAGAACGGTATGATTCTCGTTCCGATTCCAGGCAAAAAAGACAGAAGCAGCCAAATGAGGTAGGGAAAATTGCAGCGGGGCTCAATAGGTAAAAGGTTTAGCTGATAGCGCGAGGAGACGGTTTGAACGATCGTGTCCACAACCTTTTTAGTGTTTCCGGTCCAGGAGAAGTAAATAATATCAATTGCAGGAGGTGTAAGAGGCGGATTCATGGTATCATGCTTTGAGAATAACCTGCGCGGTCTCTTCAGAACTGTCCGCGCTTCTCAAGGTATCTTAGGATACATCTTTTTGAAAAGATCGTCTGCGAGGAGTTTGCCTTCAGGAGATTCGCCATATAAGCCCCTTATGATTCTATATGCCGGCAAAGCACTGTCCCTATTTCCTTTTTCGAGAAGAAGACAACCTGCTTTATACAGGTTGTCAAACGCCTGATATCCAAAAGCTGTGAATATCACAATTAATTGGTTTTAGCTATTGAGAAAATACATGTAGTATGAAAAAATGAGGCATTGAAATTTTCAAGGAAAATGCCAGGATGTCAATAAAGTATGTGTTTCAGCCGATAAAAATAGGACTACTGTCCACCTCTTGGATGAGGAGGCACAATTGTGATTCCATGGATAAAAGGAGAAGGAAATCGTGACGAGCTTTATGCAAGCCGCCGTGGAGATCGCCAGGGAAGCGGGGGCGTTTCTCAAGGAGAGGCTCCACGCCGATCATAGGATTGATTTTAAGGGGGAGATCAACCTGGTGACCGAGGCTGACAGGAGATCAGAGGAGATCATCACCTCACGGATTAAGAACCTGTTTCCGGACCATGATATTATGGCAGAGGAGGGCACCAACATCACGATGGGCTCCGAGTATAGATGGATTATAGATCCTCTTGATGGAACCACCAATTATGCCCATGGGTTCCCCGTGTTCTGCGTGTCCATAGCGCTCCAAAGGATGAGCCAAATTATCCTGGGGGTGATTTACAATCCCATGCTCGATGAGCTCTTCGCGGCCGGAAGAGGGGAGGGCGCCTTTTTGCAGGGAAGGAAGATTCACGTCTCGCATACGAAGCGCCTGGCCGAGGGGTTTGTGGCCACGGGATTTCCCTATGATGTTCGTGAAAACTGCCGGGACGCCCTTGCCTATTTCGATGAGATGATCCCTAAGGCACAGGCAATCCGCAGGCAAGGATCGGCTGCGCTGGACCTGGCGTACCTGGCGGCAGGCCGTTTCGACGGGTTTTGGGAACTGAGACTCAATCCATGGGATACGGCGGCAGGATGGATATTGGTGGAGGAGGCGGGAGGCGTGGTAACGGATTTGTCCGGAAAGCCTTACTTCCTGGAATCACCCTCTATCGTTGCATCGAACGGGGTGATGCACAAAGAGTTGATGGAGGTCCTGGACCAGGCATCGTCTAGGATATGAACCTTTTTATCTTGTCCGCCTTTTTCTTTACCTTCAGGCCTTTTTTCAGCGCGGGGGCCTCTTCGACGACCTTTTCGGCCAGCTTTTCTTCAAGGGCGTTGTTCTTCTGCTCTCCCTTTTGATCCGCCTCCTCTCCCTTGTCATCAGGGCTTATTTCCTTTTTTACGTTTCTGAACTCCCTGATTGCGCTTCCCAGGCCCTTGCCTATCTCAGGCAGCCTCTTGGCGCCGAAGATGAGCACGATAATCCCCCCGATGACGATCAGTTCCGTTGTACCAAGGCCGAACATATCATGTACTCCATTTTTTATAACCTTTCAGGTAGCCACGAAGCCACGAAGATCATATAATTATCTTTTTAATTCATTTTAGATAAAAGGGCAATACTCATAGGCATTTGCCTCGAAAGCGAGAGCGAATCAGACAGGCACGAGATTGCAGATGAATGGTAGGGTATTCTTCGTGTCTTGGTGCCTTGGAGGCTGAATGGCTACTCTTTTTTTAGCTTCTGAATCAATGTGTCAAGATCCCAGTCAACAGGGAACCTGAGTCTTTCGTTATGCCCCTTGTCCTTGTATATGAGGTAGCCCTTATCAAGGCCGTGGAGAAAAAGATCCCTGGTAAGGATCACATCGTCTTTGCAGTACTCCGTGAGCATATCCATCTCACCTGCCTTGAACCACCCCAAGGCCTTCAAACCATCTCCGGACTTTTGCCTCCCGAGGGTCTCCGTGGCCAGATGATCGAGGCTTATTCGGTATCTAAGCCTGTTAAAGATCTCCTCGAGGAGATCGAATGTGGGCAGTTCGCCGAGATCCACGGGCGTATAGGGTTGGAGCACTGCATAATCGAATCGCTTTATATTAAACCCGATCACGAGATCAGCGGAGCTCAGCTGTCTAACCAGCTCCTCCAGGTGATCCTCGGTGAAGGCATAGAAGCGGTCCTCCAGGCTATCGTAGGCCACGGCCACCGATACCATCATAAGGTGTGCGTTTTGCCAACCGCCAACCTCGAGCGCTGAGCGTTGTGTCTCGAGATCGAGATAGATGATCCTCCTCTGGTTCGTATCTCCGGGCGCCTGCTCTTGTTCCGCAGATTTGATCTGAAGGAGTGGTTCGAGTTCAACAGCGGAGATATCGGTCAAGGATATGACCCCGGTCAAGGCGTCGAGCACCATAATAGCCCCCCTCTTATCCAAGGGTTTGTTGCCGGAACCGCATCGTGGGGAGTATATACACGAGGGGCAGCCCTGTTCACAGGGGCATCCTTTAATGAGCTCCAAGGTTGCCTCAAAGAGCTGCACTATGATTTCAAAGCCTCTCTGGGCAAGTCCCACCCCTCCCGGGTATCCGTCGTAGAAGAAGATGGCGGCTTTCCCGGCCTGGGGATGGAAGCTGTAAGAGATGCCGCCGATATCGTTCCTGTCGCACAAGGCAAAGAGCGGAAAGAGGCTGATGGTCGCGTGTTCAACGGCATGAATCCCCCCCATAAAGTGATGGCCCTCCTTTTCGACCATCTTTTTTATGATATCGTCGATCTCGACCCAAAGACCCACGGTCTCAAATGTCTGAGGGGGCAGATCGAGCGGGAAGACGCCGATGAGTTCCTGCCCAGGTATCCTCCTCTTTTCATACCCCGTTATCGTTTCGGTTACCTTGAGATCCCCGAGTTTTGCCACGAATTGTCCCTTTGGCTGGCTTTTCCTGATGCCGAGTATCTCGGTTTCCTTCTCAGATCTAACCCTTGTGAAGTAGTTGAGGTCCGCCCCTTGAACGATCACGTCCTTTCTCTCCAGAACCAGCCGTTCCACGTAGTACGGAGTGGCCCTATGGAGGTAGATCGCTCCGGGATGGCACTCCTTCAGTGCCCTTATGCCGTCAACGGTGCCGATCGCCTCTCCGGTGCTTCCATTGAATATGGTGAAGGTCTGCCCGACAGATCGTATGTTCACCTGCAGATGGGGCCGTTTCCTGGTTGCAAACCACCGCGGTGCGCCCTCGCTCGTCCTGCTCAGTTCCCCTTCTGCTTCCAGGTGACTGAGATGATCCTCGAGATCCCTGGCCCAGAATTGGGTATCATCCAG
>Ga0307428_1001878_pt1 | contig 10055 bp, 5 predicted proteins | sample SalMarWE160240MG_FD_202161 | JGI IMG/M metagenome (GOLD analysis project Ga0307428, IMG submission 202161) | Salt marsh sediment microbial communities from the Plum Island Ecosystem LTER, Massachusetts, United States - WE1603-240 | ecosystem: Environmental > Aquatic > Marine > Intertidal zone >...
GCTGGCCTGCATGTCGAGCGAGACGTTGTCTGCCTGCACATTCCGCTACTTTGTTACTCTCTGCCACCACGCGGCTTATGCTCCAAAAGGCTATGTCTTGTTGAAAAGCAAAAAGATGTGTATAATTTGCGGTACCAAAAGGACTTGGTTATGGTATATCTGGGGTCAAATGTGGTGGGGAATCTGTTCGCGCGATTTAGTAGGGCTGTCGCACATACTTGCCGTTTGTGCGAGAACGATTACGTATGCCCGTATTGAGCAAATTAGGGTAGCAACTGAATAGAGCCACCAAATGTGAGTAATTATAAGCCATCGGCCGGAGTATGAAAAAGAATAAACAAAATGGAGTACATACCCAAATCGCTTTCAATCCCTACTGACACACGGGCTTTCAGTATTGCTTTACATGTGTTAAACAGGAGCCTAACAATTGTGGTTGGCGCGGGTCTTAGTGAGGCTTCGCCCACATGCTTACCCTTAGCTCCGAAGTTGGCTCAGACTCTAAAGAGCAGCCTTCAGCTTACAGCTTTAGCGGACCGGGTAGCACATGCGAACGGGGATGACCTCCTGGACGTAGCTGATAAGGCGATAGTGACCGCCGATGATCTGAGTATTATTCAACGCAAAATCACTGACCTATTTCCGCAATTAAAGACTGCTCCCCCAAACTATGGACACAAAGCACTCGCACTTCTTATGGCGGAAGGTGTACTTGTCTTATCAACAAATTGGGATACCTGCATTGAAAGGGCGGGCCATACGGTGTACGTTGAGATAGTCGCGTGCAGAACCCACGCAGAATTTCAAGGAGCAGGGGCTAGTGTCCGTCTTCCAAAATTACATGGTTGCGCTCAGATTGACAGCTCATTGTTTGTTTCCAGCCATCAGATTCAGAAACCTCCTTGGTGGTGTGGCCACCAGATCGGAGCAGCACTGGAAAATAGCTTCGTTACTTTCTTGGGGATTGGGAGCCTTGCTCCATACATTAAGAATACCGTACTTGAGATATTGAGGAAAACGAACGGGAAGTCTGCTTGCGTCGTCACCCCGACCTTATCAGGAGACTGGGGAGAGGTCCTGCCGAATGACGAATCTCGATGCTTGATGGCGGCTGAGCAGTTTCTTGATGACATGCTGAGAGCCATAACGATGGACAGTTTGTCAAAGGTGCTCGCTTTGGCAGACAAGAAAAAGAGCGAGTCTCCAGTGGCCGGCATCGATATTGGATCAGCTACACGTAGCGCTGTGGATTTTCTAAGTGAGTCTCCTGCACACGTTGTCTGGCTGTGGGCTAGACGCGGTCTCGTACCACAAGGGTACGATGCTGTCGCAATTGATCCTCTTTTCCAGAAGTGTATAATGGCTCTGGCATTGATAAATACTGTATCTAGACTACGTGAAGTTACAGCAAGAGGGAGCGTGGTCTCAATCAGGAGCGAACACTTTATCATTGAATTAGCTTTGGCCAGGCAACTTACATGGTCGGATGAATTATCCAAGAGAAAGAGAGATTCACTCCTAAGTGACAAAAGAGCTGACTTGTTTCCGCATTCAGACAATTTTCTAGTATTGAGCTATAATCATCTTGGGCCATTGCCCTCTGTAGTAATGCCGCAAGATTTGGTCGATAATAGAGAGGGCATCGTATACGGTCCGGATATCATAAAGGACCGGTGGGTGGGATTGGACGAACTATTGCAAGTTGAGAGCAAAGATAAGCTCAGCATGTTGTTAGGAGTAGCAGCATGACAATACCCACTTCTGATTCTTTCCGAGATACTTTTGCGAGAACTCTGTCTGAAGCTGGATTCCAGACTAAGGCCTGGCAGATAGTTACAGACATGGAGCCATTAGTTCTTGCGGAAAATCCGTACTACATTATTGCTTTCCAAGTCTTTGATATTTGGGACGAATTAGTCAAAGCCGCTGGAAGAGTTGAATTAGCGCTGTCGGATCTCATAACTAAGTCTGCGCCGACTGACAAGACCTGGGACGCGTATCTGGTTCTAGTTTGTAGGAATCAACTTCAAGGTTATGAAGAATTAAACGAGCTTTCTAACTTGATTTACGACACACGATTCACACGCAAGATAGTACGGGCTGGATTGGGCGATTCACTGGAGAAAGTCAAAGAGGCAGCAAAGTCATTTATTTCCTTAGAGAGAGCCAGATACACTGCAAAACATAGGAATCCACTAGACTTACTGGAAGACAAGTTGGTGGAGTCAGGCTGGGATCGATATGAAATCGGGAAACTAAAGACTGTTTTCAAAGAGCGTGGGAGCTTGGAAAATGTCTAGTACAGCTGAACAAGTTACAGAGCCGGTTGTCTTTTATTCGCTCAAAATTGAGAATTTTCGAGGTTTCTATTCGAGCCAAGAGATTCCTCTGGACGCATCATCTGTTATTGTATCCGGCCCTAACGGCCAAGGGAAAACCTCCTTGTTTGACAGTATTCAATGGTTGATTCTGGGTCGCATCCAGAGACTTGAAGAACTCAGATACAAGAAGAATGAAGACTATATCGTTAATAGATACGCCGCTGAAAGAGGCCTCTCGGCCAGCGTGGAAGCGAGGATCCTCGACTCCACTTCGGGAGATATAGTAGTTGCAAGGAGAACTGGTAACCATGAGCATAACTTGTTAGAGTTTGAAGCAAACGGCACAAAGACTGTTGGGGAGAAAGCTCAAGACCGTTTACGTGAAGCTCTAGGGGTATCTAGCGTCGAGAAGGACGCTTTCCAAGCCGATTTTCTCAGTACTGCTTTGCTTGAGCAAGATTTGGTACGTGCATTTTTATCCATGTCTACCAGCGGCGAACGATATGAGTTACTATCACGCATCCTAGGCATATCAATTGTAAACGAATTTGTGGAAAAGCTAAGTGAAACAGAGTCGACTTACGCGGACAGGGTGAAAAAGGCCGAGACTGGACTTGACCAAGTCAAGCAAGCGTTGTCTTCAGCTCAACAACAGCTTAAAGAAGCTGCTATCCGAATAGAATCCTCTCCCGCTCTTGCTGAAACGGTTGATCGCCTCAAACAGGGGCTAGCACATACAGGTTTTGAATTCCTCGCAAGTCCGGACCTAGCGCAAAGGAAGGGGGAGTTCCTGCAACGTGATATAAGACAAGTCAGGCAGAACCTAATGCGTCTTACGGAGCTAGCTGATAGTGCTACCCTCCACTGGGGGAAGAAACCATCCTCAGCTTCGAGACAACTGCAGGAGTCCGCCTCTCAGATAACTGGGGAATTAGACTCACAGCGGTCAATGCTTGAAAAAGACCTCCGGTTGGAGAAGGAAGCCAAAGAGCGTTTTGAGGCTGCTAGGCTGAGAGCTGATAACATTCGTCAAGTTGCCTCTCTGGCAATCAATCTTCTTACCGACCGGTGTCCAGTATGTGAACAGAAGATTGACAGGCAACTTGTTAAAACTCATTTGGAATCACTAGTAGCTGAGCAGCCGGGGCTATTAGATGCTCGGTCCTCATATGAGAAAGCGCATAAGACTTGTGCCGCTCGGTCCAAACGCATATCAGACCTAGAGGCAAAATACAGAAAACTTGGTGTAGATATTCAAGCGGTTGAGAATTGGGAAAAGCGACTGACATCTATTGTTGGTGAATTCGAGAATATCGGAAACAAATTGGCTAACTTGAGCTTTCCGTCACCCGTTCCAAATACGGAAGCATTAGTTAATTGGTTACTGAGTCTTAAGGAATGGGTGCAAGATCGTTCTGAGAAAGCAAGACTAGTTGAAGAGCTCGTGGAGCAACTTGTTGCGGCGCAGTCAGTTGTTGAAGATCAGAAGCAGTACGAGAGAATCCAGAGTAATATTAAGCAGCTAGAACAGCAATACAAGGATAAAGAAAACGAATTAGCTGAGGCGAAAAAGGCCAGACTCAATAGAAAGAAACTGTGCGAAAGCTCAAGAGAGGCAGCTGCCAAGGTCGTACAAGACGCTTTCTCAGAACTTAGACCTGTGGTGCAGGACCTTTTTGGCAGGTTGGCACCCCACCCTACTTTTAATTTGCTCTCATTATCACATGATGTATATTACAGGAAAGGCTCCACAGTACCCTATGCGGAGGATGAGCAGACGAAACTGACAATCAATCCAGCAACTGGTTTTAGCTCAGCGCAAGCCAATGTTGCAGCTCTTTGTTATTTCATAGCACTAGCCTTTGCCAGTAGTGAGGCAGATTTTGGTTTCATTCTCTTGGACGACCCTTTACAGTCCATGGATGACGTCAATGTACTTGGATTCTCAGACTTGTGTCGCTTTATTCGTAGGGAAAAGCAATTAGTCATCTCCACACATGAAGACCGTCTTGGCAATCTGCTCACCCGAAAACTGACGCCGAGAGATGAGCCAATGAGGACTTTACGGCTACATTTTTCTGCTTGGGATCGGTCAGGTCCTTTTGTTGAAAAAGAATATATTTCGGCAGCTCATACAGAGCCCATTCTATCCAGAATCGCGTAGTGCCTTGATGACATGAGCATTTATTCTAACCGAGATTGTCGAAATTTTACGGGCAATCGGTACAAGCTTCGTCTAGCCTCGACTATATAGTTGACTTCGATCACACGGGTAACAATAGTCAGTTTTGTTAAGCCGCGGCAGACGCCGAGCTAAGAACAGCATCCAAAGGCTTAATCTCTTGAAATAATCCTCAAAACATGTCACAGTCTATTGACAAATACTTAACAAGGACGTAATATTGCGTCAAGATGCCTGGCCCTAGAATTTCTGAGCGGTATAAATACATGACCGTTCCGCAAGCAGCCAAGCGCTTGGGAATACACCCGGCTAAGCTTCGCCGTCGAGTAAGGGACGGCATATTCCCTCCACCGACCTATATAAATGAGTATGGCCTGAAGTTCTTTGACGAGACTTGGCTCAGTAAGACCCAAGCCATCCTTGAAAATTCCTTTGAGAACCAAGTGAGACGCCAACTGGAGGGTTGAAATCATGTCAAGCACAAAAAAGGTTCAAGAAGTCTTCTCGGCGCCGGAGGTAAAACATGGCTTGTCCCTCTTCGGCACTGATGAGTTAGAGGCAGTTGAGAGGTTATTGATTGAAAAGGACGGTAAGTTCTTCATTCACTGCCAAATAAAGGATAAATACAAGGTAGCAAAGCCTGAAGAAATCGTTAGGCAACTTTGGGTTTACAGACTACTCACAGAATATGGCTACCCCAAAGAACGAATAGACGTCGAGAGAATTATTTATTTTGGCTCTCGAGTAGAACCCGGAGCTGCAGATATCGTAGTTTTTCATGATGATTTAACCCATTACTACATTCTATTTGAAACAAAAAGACCTCGAAGAACTGATGGGCTTGAACAACTCAAGAGTTACTGCAATGCGGAAGGCGCGCCTATTGGCGTATGGTCTAATGGGAATGAAATGATTCGGCTCCATCGTGAGGAGCCGAATATTTTTGTGGAAATCCCACGGGTTCCAAAAGTCTCAGAGCAACTGCGAGACATTCTGACAGAGAGATGGACTCTGAAATGGTTAGAGGAACACGACGAACTGAAGCAAGGCAAAACCACCCTTAAGAAAATCATCCTTGACCTCGAAGAGCTTGTTCTCGGTAACGCCGGAGTAGACCCCTTTGAAGAGATTTTCAAGCTAATTTACGCCAAGCTTTATGACGAATGGAGGGGAATCAACAGCCCCAGCTATCAGCTTGAATTTTTTGTCGGTGATAGAAGCCCTTCCCAGGTTAAAACGGCGATTAGTAACTTATTGGAGGGTGCCAAGCGCACGTGGTCAGGCGTATTTGAGCCTTTGGATAAGATAGAACTGAGAGATGAACATCTGAAAGTGTGCGTCTCCTTCCTCGAAAAAGTGAAACTATTCAATTCAAACCTCAGAATTATTGATGAAGCGTTCGAGTATCTGATACCTCAGGTTTCAAAGAAGAAAGAGGGACAATTCTTTACTCCGAGACCTGTGGAAGACATGGTCGTCAAGATGTTAAATCCCAAACCGGACGAGCTTGTTGTTGACCCCGCCTGCGGGTCTGCCGGTTTCCTGTTGCATTCGGTTATGTGGATCGCTGGCGGGGTGATTACCGGCAAGGAATTGCCCCCAACGGCGAAAAACTTCGCGCAGAATAACATTGTGGGAATTGATTTCGCTAAGAAACCGGTGATGATTGCTAAGGCTATAAACCTGATTGTTGGAGACGGAAGGTCTCATATCTTCAGGGATAATTCTCTGGCGCCTCAGACCTGGAACGAAGAGACCAAGGTAGGGCTTAGACCAAGACTGATAAGATTTCTTGAGGAGTCAGAAAAGGATAGAGAGAATCAGGACAAGTTTCTCTATTTGGATTTTGATATTCTCATGACCAATCCGCCGTTCGCCGGCACGGTTAAGGAACGAGAGATTCTTAGACTCTATCTGTTAGCAGAAAAGAACGGAAGGCTGGTGACCAGAATAGGCAGGCACATTCTATTCCTGAACCGCTCTCTACAATGCATAAGACCAGGTGGCAGGATGGCTATTGTATTGCCGCAAGGGTTGCTGAACAACACAAATGCCGAATATATCCGCAGGTTTGTGATAGATGAGGCTCGCATCCTGGCAGTAGTTGGGCTACATGGCAACACCTTTAAACCCCATACGGGTACAAAAACCAGTGTTCTGTTTCTCCAAAAGTACACAAATGATGAAAAAAGCAAGATAGAGGCAATTAAGGCGAAGTATCAGGCGGAGTGTGAAGACTTTATAGCCAAACTTAAGAGTAAATACAAGGACACGACATGGAAATCAGATGTTGATGAAGAACAATTGCCAGGAGCACTAAAAGCTTTTATTCAAAGTTATTTTGGCGCCGCTGAGGAATTTTTAGAGGCTGAAGAGGCGGAGGCTGCAGAAGAACCGCAGACCACGGAAGGCGAGAGCCAAGCGGGCAATTCTCTCGCGGCTCTCGTTAGTGAACTGGAAGGTTGGGAGGAAGTGTTAAAAGACAAAGAGGCTACGAGTCCGAAATCTGCTGATGAGACCAGGAACCTGCAGAAAGAAATTAGAACCATCAAAAGCAAAATCAAAAAGCTCCAGCGCCAGATTTCCGAAAAGACGATTGGCGGACAGGTCAGTCTGGTCTTAAATGATGAAAGACTGACGGAGCAGTTCAAGAAATTCTGGCTGGAAGGCAAAGTGCTTCAGGAAATAGACTATCCCATCTTCTTTGCAGTGAACCAGAAACCGGTGAAGGACAATAGCGGGGAATACAGATACAAGAGGGGACCTAAGGGCGACCCGCTAATGGACGAGCATGGTCACCCCGTGATAGACCACGATTTAGACGAGATAGCAGAAGCATTTGTGAAGTTCGCCAAAGAGCATTCGTTTGATTTCTGGAGTACCTAAAATGGCCACAACGCAAGTCATAAGCCTTTCGCATCTTGCAGGAGCTCGGAGAATTGACCCTGAATTCTACCAGCCGGATTATTTGTTAGCGCGCGATAGACTGCTTCTGCTACCGACAAAAACGATTGCACAGATATCGACACGTGTCGTAAGCTTCGGCGCATACTCATTGTGCAACTATATAGTCTGGCGGGAATCGGGGATTCCTTACCTTAAAGCTGAAAATATTTTGGACGGCTATATCGATTATTCTGAAGCCATGTTCATTGATGAGGATGTTCATAAAATTTTGGCTAAATCTGAGGTGAGTGAGGGACAGGTCTTATTTTCCATGTCCGGTACAACTGGAAATGCTGCGGTTGCTTACAAAATCCCAGCTAAACTGAACGCAAGCCAAGATGTGGCAAAAATAACTCTAAGGCATGGATATTCACCCTTCTATGTTGCGGCTTTCTTGAATTCTAAGTATGGAAGATTGCAGACACAGCGAGAAATTGTTGGCAGTGTGCAGCAGCACGTTTTCCTATGGCAAATAAAGAACTTCGTAGTGCCCATTGTTCCCAAGGAGACTGAAGCTAGGATTGAAGTACTACAGAGGGAGGGGCTTGACCAACTATCAGCCTCCAACGCTCTTTACTCCCAAGCCGAAAACCTGCTCCTCGAAGAGCTGGGGCTAAAAGACTTCAAGCCAAAATATGAACTCTCATACACAGCCAGCCTTTCCAAAGCGTTTGGTGTTCACCGGGTAGATGCCGAGTATTTTCAGCCGGCCTTTGACCAAGTAATAGAGACAGTAGCTGGCTACAAGAATGGTCATGCAAGTCTACTGACCTGTGCGGAATCAGTGAAGCCAGATTTTGACCCTGTCAAAAACCCCGATTCCAGCTTTAAGTATGTTGAGCTGGCTGATATAGACACATCTATTGGGATAATACGGAGTGCCAGTCAGATAAAGGGGGAAGAAGCGCCGAGTCGGGCGAGAAGAATTCTTAAGAGAGGCGATGTGATTGTCTCTAGCGTCGAAGGCTCGCTTGAGAAAGTGGCTCTGGTAGATGCGGAATACGAAGGTTGTCTAGCATCCACCGGATTCTTTCAGTTTAGGGCGAGAGGATTGGAACCGGAGGTTCTTCTCGTTTTAGCAAAGAGCATAGTCTTGCAGGCGCAACTCAAAAGGGAGTGTGCTGGAACGATTCTGACCGCTGTTCCCAACGACTCGCTCAAAAGAATTATTATACCTGTAATTCCTCCTGCGGTTCAGAAGAACATAACGCAACTTGTCCGCCAATCCCATGAATCAAGGAAGAAGGCGAAGCAGCTATTGGAGGAAGCCAAAGGAAGGGTTGAGGAAGCGATAGAAGCAGCGTCCACTTAGGATTCAGAAGATGAAATCCGGGGTTGATAGTAGGCAGGGGAGGGCATGTGAAAATTCTATTAGACACTAATATTGTTATCCACAGAGAAGCCGCTACGGTTGTCGATGAAGATATCGGCATACTGTTTAGGTGGTTGGATAATCTCCACCATACCAAATGCATCCACGCTGTAACCGCTGAAGAACTCGAAAAACACGAGGATCCAAGGGTTCGGAAGTCTTTGCAAGTTAAACTGGCTAACTACAACGTTCTCAAAACAAAGGCTCCGATGTCGGATGAAGTCCGCCGGATTTCCACGGAGCTGGACAAAAACCAGAATGATATGAACGACACGCTCATTATCAATGAGCTGTATTGTGGGAGAGTTGGTGCGTTAATCACTGAGGACAAGAAACTCCTTAACAAAGCCTCGTTGTTAGGCATCTCAGACCGTGTCTACACGATAGACGCCTTCTTGGAGAAGGTAACAGCGGAGAACCCGGAACTCGCAGACTACAAAGTACTCTCGGTCCGAAAGGACTATTTTGGCAATCTCGACCTCACTAACGAGTTCTTTGCATCTTTCAAGGAAGATTACCCCGGCTACGAAAATTGGTTCAATCGGAAGGCAGATGAAACAGTCTATGTATGTCTTTCCGAGGGCAAGCCAATTGCCCTTCTTTACTTGAAGGTCGAAGGCGAAGATGAGGACTATACGGACATAGACCCTACTCTATCAAAGAAGAAGCGCCTGAAAATCGGCAGTTTCAAAGTAGCGCTGAACGGCTTCCGTCTTGGAGAACGGTTTCTTAAGATCGTTTTCGATAACGCCCTTCGCTTCAAGGTTGGCGAGATATACGTCACGATTTTCAATAAACGAATCGAGCAGCAACGGCTCATAAACCTCTTTGAAGAGTACGGTTTCCATCTTCACGGCTACAAGAGTAGCCCAGGAGGTCGCGAACTTGTCTATGTCAGACCTCTTACCGAGGTAGCCAATCGGCAACATCCGAAGGTGACATATCCTTTCTTCTCCATGACAGGGCGCATTTTTATCGTGCCGATATACGCAGAGTACCACACTGAGCTGTTCCCGGATTCAATTCTGCGAACGGAATCACCGATGGATTTCATAGAAAATGAGCCACATAGAAATGCCATAAGTAAAGTCTACATTTCCCGTTCAGTCGAGAGAAAACTGAACTCGGGAGACGTCATCATCTTTTATCGCACTGGCGGGTACTACAAGAGCGTTGTAACAACCATCGGTGTAGCGGAAAGGGTTATCGATAACATACCAAGCGAAGAGGATTT
>Ga0307428_1001880_pt1 | contig 10052 bp, 1 predicted proteins | sample SalMarWE160240MG_FD_202161 | JGI IMG/M metagenome (GOLD analysis project Ga0307428, IMG submission 202161) | Salt marsh sediment microbial communities from the Plum Island Ecosystem LTER, Massachusetts, United States - WE1603-240 | ecosystem: Environmental > Aquatic > Marine > Intertidal zone >...
AACCTGAAAGCGGAGCTGGAAGCGAAGTTGATCAGGGACAACCCGAACCTGAAGCCATAGAACAGCCAGCAGAAGAAGTAATCCCTCCTGATGAAGAGCCTCCGGCAGAGATGCAGCCAGAGGAAACCATAACACCCACAGAGGAAGTAAGGGAATTCCCTCATTATCCGGAAGGAACCCGCGTAATGCGAACCGATGGCACCGGACCAGCTAAACTATTCTATGATGGTGTAACCCTTGGAGGAGCATCCGTCATGCTCAGGCAGGACGACCCTCAGTCTGATAAGGTAGTTTATGTCACTCCGGAAGAGTTTGAAAGGGAATTTGTGAAGTATGAGAAGGCTGCACCTGCTAAAGTTACTCCTGAGCCTATCGAGAGCAAGCAGGAGCCACAGTTTGCCGGAGATGTGCTGAAACCAAGTGAGATTGTTGAAAAACCTGTTGATAACTTAACAGAGAAAGAGCAACAACTGGCACAGGAAGAAGCCAAGGTCAACACGGAACCAACAGAAGAACAAGCCAAAGCAGGCAATTATGCTAAAGGGCATATATCTATTCAGAGGATGCAGATTAGTATTGAGAATCCAAAAGGCTCAATAAGAAAAGGAACTGATCAGAACGGCAAAGAGTGGGAACAGGAGATGCAAAGTACTTATGGTTATTTCCCCGGAACAAAAGGAGCAGATACCCAGGAAGGAAATACCAGGAAGAAGGACTGGATAGATGTATTCCTCGGGAGCAACATAAATTCTCCCAGAGTTTATATCATTGACCAACTCAACCCGGAGACGAAAGAATTCGACGAGCATAAAGTGATGTTGGGATTTTCTACAGAGATGGAGGCTAAGTCAGGCTATCTGGCCAACTATGAAGCAGGATGGCAGGGACTCGGTGCGATAACCGAAATGCCAGTTGATGAATTTAAGATATGGCTGTATGACGGTAAGGCAAAAACTAAACCGATTGCGTATAAACAGGGGCCCGTTAAGAAGGATGTAAGCAAAACTCCTCTTCTGGGATCAGACGTAAAAACCGGAAGCCCCATTACTCTCAATTATCTTAAAAACCCAGAGAAAGCACCAAATTTAGGAACTAAGTTCGGCCAGGATGTTGAGCCTGCAGGCAAATATATTATTCAGAAGGAGACCCAGTTTGTCCCCGAGGGATGGGAATCAGGAATAATTGAGTTTAAAAATCCTATGGTAATACAACTCACAGAAGACACCCATGTTCAATGGAAGCGTGATTTGTCCGCAAAATATGGGAACAAAAAAGGTGAAAACCTTAGTGATGCACTCAGGAAAGAGGGATTTGATGCGATTATTACTATTGATGAAAATAATAATCTTGGAGAAATCATATCTCTTGCAGGCGGTGATCCTTATTTAGATATCCGTCCCAAGCTTGATGACATTCCCCTTAAATTAGCTAATGATGCCTATCGAAATGTAAGCTTTTCACCTGAGAAACGAGCAGAATCAGAACAACAGGGCTATGTTGATCAGGTTAATGCAGTTATTGACGAGATGTCAAAGATTGCTAAGTCACCCGAACAGAAAGCAGCATTAATCCCTGCACTTGAGAGATACAAAAAAGGGCTTATTGACAAGACTAAGGCTTATCTATCTGCTTCATCCCGGACAGCAAGCCCGATGATAACTGGCCCGGCCAACTTCCCTGTTGATAGGAACAGAAAAGCCATGAACACCCTTGATAAGAGAAGAACAGAACTTCTTGAATGGGATAAGAAGGCACAGGCAGCGATTAAAAAGGCTATTTCAACCGCAAGAACACCAGAACAATATAAGTCCGACAAATGGAATAGTATTAAAAATGTGCTTGACGACAAGATTGCCACAATAGTATCAATCGATAAAGGTGAAAATACATACACTATGCGTAATCTGGTTGTCAGTAACCTGAAAGGATTCATTGATAGAATTGCTAAAAACGGACAGGTTGATGACACTAGGCAGGTCCTTGATTATGTAAAGGAAGTACAGTCAAAACTTACAAAACCGATATTTACAGATAGAAACGCTGTATGGAATAATGTTTCTGTCGCTGAAGAAATGCAAAAACGGAAACAAAAGCTATCTACAATTATTCCAGCCTATTCACAAACTGGTGCAACCGGGGAGTATTTAGTTCAAAAACACTCTAAGTCAGGAGAGGAGCTTCATACTATTCGCTTAACAGAGCAAATACAGCCTGATGAATTTAAGAAACTCAAGGAACTCGCAACAAGGCTTGGCGGTCATTGGAGTTCATACAGAAAAGAAGGTATGTTGCCGGGCTTTATGTTCAAAAGCAAAGATAATGCTGATAGGTTTAAAACTTACCTTGATAATGATATGGTAACTGAACCCGATATGGTCTATGAAGATCTATTCGGTAACAGAACACCTATTCAGTCCAGGCTTGGATTTGACTACCTTCCACAGCCGGAAGCAACGGAAGAGACAAAAACACCTGAGAAAGCAAAGCCAGAGGTTAAGAAAACGGTTAAAACTCGTAAACCGGCCGGAGAATTCTCCCTGGTTGAGATACAGAGCAGGATTGACGGAGGTATTAAGTTTAATGGATCAGTTACCATTACCAGCCCTCAAGATGTTGCATTCCTTCTTAAAGACCTTCAGACAGCATCCAGAGAGAATGTTGTATTTGTAGGTATTAAGAAAGACGGTACTCCGATAATTCATCATCACTCAATAGGAGGCATGTCAGGATCTATAATTGATGTAGAAGTCGCAACATGGTTTATTCATGAGAATGACCTTGAAAAGGTTTACATGGTTCATAATCATCCTTCTGGCAATCTTAATCCTAGTGATTCAGACTATTCTATATCAGGGAAACTTGAGAAGATAATGAAGGGCGGTAATGTAGAGTTGGAGTTTATTATTATTGATATTGACTCAGGCAAGTTCTCAATCTTTAATCCTATCACAAAAACCTATGAAGAATTCAATGAGCTGGCAGAGGATAATTATATTAAGAAGGGAATTGAGACAAAGGACCATGAGGTTCATGTATTTGATAAGCAAGCATTCACTATGGATGTTTCATTCATGGAGCTGGCTTCTGGTGTGTCTGAGACTGCTACTGAGAGTAGCAGACCATATGTAAAGATAACAGAAAGCAATAAGGTAGCTCGTTTCGTTTCTGCTATGAGATTATCTACCGGTAATAAGCTTGGAGCTCTGATTCTTAATCGATCAAATAAGATTGTCGGTAATTATTTCATTCCCTTAGATTGGTCCGCAGATAAGATGACCTATGAGCTGACAGCTCTCCTTGGTAAGCATAACACCAATGGGGGAATAGTATTCTATGATAACAGCGATCAGAAGTACCCTAATGGCACAACATCGGCTACTGAGGATAAGATAAAAGAGGCTAAGAAGAATGGCCTTGCAGTCCTTAATTATGTGAGTGTACCTGTTGGACCGGATATTGATATAATTACTTCTTATTCTACCAGAAGCGGATCACAGTACATGAGTAGGGCTGATGAGGGAGTTATGGAACCATCGGCACGGTACAAGCCTAAATCTATTACTGACCTTGAAAACAGGATTGCAGACACAGAGAACAGGATTGTCGAGACAGCCAAACAGAGAGAACTCAAAAAACGCGAGCTATCAAAGAGGATAAACGTGCAGACTGATATGTTCGCAGGTGATTTACTCAAGCCGAATATTGAGCAGGCAAATATGTTTGATGTAGCTCAGGATGCCTCACAGAAAAATATACAGAGGATCCTCCAACCCTTCGATAATACTTTGGCAAGACTCAGGGATGAGTTAAAAGGATTGAAGAACCAGCTTACTACTGCTACCAGGGAGATATCCGGAGAACAGGATATGTTTGCAGGAGTAGAGGAGCCAGGCGCTTCTATGTGGCCTGAGGTAGTTGATGGCTTCTATGGTAGTCCTTCCGAAAACAAGCCAGGTATTCTCGGTAATATTGCCAAGAGCCTGACTAAGCAGGATCCGGGAACAATAAGTATAGGCACTCCAAGGATAGCTGATGAAAGAATACTTAATCCAGACGGTACTTCAACAAAGAAGGAATTAGAGCCATGGGAAAAATCAGAAGTTCATTCCATTGACATCACTCCCGAGCTTAAAGCAGAAGTTCAGAAGGGCTTACCTATGTTCATGAAATCACAGGAATCAACCCTCACAGAGGCCGACAGGGAACATGTTGACTTCATTAAAGGTATTGTTGATGACTTGCAAAGCAGGGCTCCAAGCGCCTCTAAAGTGGTTATTATTCCCACAACAGATGACCTGACAAAATATCTTTATGAGAACAAAGAGTCTGTTAGTAAGGTCAAAGATATAGTTAGTGCCGTTCTTCTTGCTGACTCAGGGGCCTTTCGAAGCGATAATACTGATACTGTCTATCTTATTGCAGAAAAAACCAAACATGACAGGGATCATATTATTGAAGCATGGCTTCATGAGCAGATAGGACACAAAGGGATTAAGCTTTTTTATCCGGATCCTATTGAAAGATCAAAATACCTCAATGAGCTTTTTAATGCAATAGGCCCTGAGGAAATTACAAGGGTACTTCATGATTGGTATGACAATGAGACAGACGAGCGCAAGGCAGAAGAATATCTATGTTTTCTTACTGGAAAAGTGATCGATGGACAAAAGCTGACTCCAAAAGAAAAGACTATCTGGCAGAAGATCCTTGATTATTTTAAGAATATTTGGCAGAAGATAACCGGCAAAGCAGTAACAGACTATGATCTGGCCCGGGTAATACATGCCATGCTTACTAAGGTAATGGCTCCGGCAGCCAAGAAAGCCGAGAACGCCAACGAAATGATACTATACCATGGAACCGGCCATGACTTTAATAATTTCCAATCTGACAGGGTGAACTCCGGGATGAATGCCATGTATAATGGATGGGGCCTGTATTTCACTGATAAGCCTGGTATAGCAAGATATTATGCCGAAAGGGTAGCTTCACAGTCAATATACTTCAGACAAGCCTTGCAGGATCTTGGGGAGAACGCTTCTACTCTTGATAAGGCTCTATATTACTCAAAAGGATCCAATGAGGGTGTTATTAGCTGGCTGCAGGATAAGCTTAATACATTCTCTGATGATCCTAAGTTTGCTGAGAAATACCGGTCAATCCTTCAGTATCTCGAGGAGAATCCTCTTCCCGAACTCAGGCATATTTATATTGTCTCTCTCCATAATGGCCGTACTCCCGGAGATTGGGATTACATAGATCTATTTAAAACCGTATCAACGGATCAGATAAATAAGATTAACAAGACTCTCAGCCAGGAGGAAGGCCAGGAGATTAACAGGATGACAGGGAAGATGGTCTATCAGAAGCTATCGGAGATCTTTGGAAATGACCGCATGGCAAGTGAATTCCTGCTCAGGGCTAATATTGATGGGCTTAAATATGAATCATCCAAGATATATGATGATACCGAAGGGACCAGTTATGTTGTGTTCGATGACTCACAGGTAACAATCCAGCAGCATATCGCATTCATGAAGGCTGGTAAAGATGATAAGATGATCAATACACGTACTCAGCGCTTCATTGAGTTGTTCATGCAGAGGATGCAGAGTGTTGTTAATCTTCAGAAGCTTGTAACAAAACGTGGAGGCAAGATAACTGATGACTCAAATGTGATAATGACAGAGAACCTTGCCGCTTCATCTGCCCGAGCTCAGATGGAAAATTATCAAAGAGATACATTCGGGCCATTATTGGAGAAAGTAGGATCTATCCTTAATAAGACTAAGAAGAAATATGGTTCCGCTGCCGTTGAAAAGTTCGATGAATATCTTCGCGCTAAACATTCTCCTGAAAGGAATGAATTCATGAAGGAAGAGACAGGAAGGGAGCAAAATGCTGACTTTCCTACTGAGGCTGCAGAGTTGATAATAGAGCAGTATGAATCATTACTCACTCCTGGGGAGATTACTTCTTTATGGCAAGGGATCAATGAGGCTACTGAATTCACTCTTAAAAAGTATCTCGAGACAGGATTCATAGACCAGGAAGGCTATCAGCGGATTAAGAAGATGGGATATACTCATTATGTTCCTTTACGTGGCTGGAAGGAGGTTTTTAGTGATATATTCGATTATCAGGAGTCTGGTAGGTCCAGCAATGCTTATCAGGGAATGATTAAGGCCAAAGGACGTTCCTCAGAGTCAGCCTTTGCATTGGCATATATTCAGTCAATGGCCAATACTGCTATTGTGGCCGGAGAAAAGAATAAGGTAAAACTGGCAGCTGCAGAGATGGTATTGCAGAACAAAGCAATGAAAGACCTTTTCCGCTTTATGGTTGTCTATACCGTTGATACCGGAAACCTTGATGAGGATGGCAATGCAATCACGTATGAGACAGTCACTAAACCAGAAAAAGAGTTATGGGACGAAGGTAAGGTAAGTATTTCAAAGAGCCATACCCATGAGCTTAGAAGGCCAAAATGGATGAGTAAGCAGCATGAAGTTCAGTTAATGATGAATGGACAGAAGGTTGTTCTTGTATTTATGGATCCTAATATTGCCAACGCAATAAATAACGAGAACCAATGGGAACCGGAATTCACCAGATGGTTGCAGAAATATCCTGGTAAGATAACCAGGTGGATGAGTGCTAACTTCACAGCCAAGAATCCAGCCTTTATGCCTATCAACCAGATACGTGATATGGGATATGCTATTGCAGGACACTATATAAAATATGGTACCGCCTCTCAGTTCCTTAGTAATATTTACAGGGCCCGGGCAACAATTATCAGAGCTACAAAAGGGAAGGCCGATATTATAAATAATTCGGAGGATAAGCTTTATGAACAATGGAGGACTCTTGGAGGAGAAACCGGCTATGTTCACCTTGACGATATTAAAAATATTGAGAAAGATGTTATTAAACAGCTCAATAGGGTACTTGGGACTAATAGTAAGTGGGACAGAGTTAATCAGACATGGTTACTCAAAGAGGGAGGAAAGCTACTTGAAAACTTTGCCAAGCGATCAGAGAACCTGAGTAGATACGCTACATTCCTTACATCACTGGAAGCTGGAAGGTCATTTAAACAGGCCGCTTATGATGGCAAGGAGATAACCGTTAACTTCAATACCAAAGGAGGAATATCCGCAGCCCTTGGATCTCTGTTTGCTTTTTTTAATGCTAACGTCCAGGGTGGAGTTAATATGGTTAAGCTTGGGAAGAGAGGGGCTAAGAAATTCGCTCTTTTAAGTGCAGGATTCATGGCTTTGGGATATATTTCAGCCCTGCTTGCAACTTTATGGAGTGATGATGATGAGAATGGAGATTCTTACTATGATGCTCTTGGCGATTGGGTAAAACATAATAACCTGGTTATCCCTACCGGTGGAAAAGGATTTATTACAATTCCAATGCCTTTCGGCTTCCGGACCTTCTTTGCCTGGGGAGTACTTGGTCATGAGTGGATGAATGGTAAAAAATCGTTGATGAATGCTGTATTGACAGGGACTAACTCAGTATTTGAGAGTGTTTCGCCTGTCAATCCTGCTAGTTTCATTGATTCAAAAAGTGATCCATCCATAAGGCCGTTTGTACCAACTCTTGCATTGCCCTGGTATGATATTCAACAGAATGAAGATTTTGCAGGGAGAAGGTTATATCAACAGCCATTCACCACAGAACTTGAAAAGACTCTGGCAAGTAGCCAGCAGGGATTGAGGTATGTAAGCCCATACATCAAAGGAGTAACTGATGCGCTATATAAAGCCGGCGGCGGGGATATAGAGATTAAGCGCACAAATTACCTTGGTGCTGACTCAGTGATACATAAAGTTCCTGGCCTGATGGATTTCAATCCTTCTAAAATAGAACATCTTTTTGACTCCTATCTTGGTGGTCGTTTCCAATTCTGGAACCAGACTTTTACCACAGCTACTGAGATTATAAAAGGATCCGCTAAAGCTACTCAGTCAGGAGAATTGAAAGATATTATCAATGATGTTCAGTTAAATACCGTACCCGTTCTTCGCAGGCTGTATCAACAGCCATGGGAGAAACCATATTGGAGTAAATATTATAAGTACCGCGAGGAAATTGAAGAGTACCTGGGACTTAAAAAAGCATATGAGGGAAAACTTAATATTGAGAAGTGGAATATCATGGAGAATCAGGATATAATGCAGCGTAAAGCTCAGATATTCTTAGGGAACAATGAATTAATAAAAGACCTTTATAAGATGGCCGGCTCTGAGGATATAACTAAAGAAGCCAGTATGCAGATCTTAAGTGAAAGAGAAAAGATAGTACAAAGCCTGGTTAAACAACTTAGTGCAATAGATTCAATTAATAATATAAATGAGTAACTTTATACCATGAAGATATCAGGTATATATAAAATTCAGTCAGTCATAAAGCCGGAGAGGGTTTATATTGGAAGTGCTGTGAATATGAAAAGCCGATGGGAGACCCATAGGAGAACATTAAGAAACAATAAGCATCATTCAATTAAACTTCAACGACATTTTGATAAATATGGCGAAGAAGATTTAGTTTTTATTATTCTTGAACCCTGCCTCCCTCAGTTCTTAATTAATAGAGAGCAGTACTATATTGATACTTTAAAACCTTATTTTAATATATGCCCAAAAGCAGGATCATCATTAGGCGTAAGATATAAACTTAAAAAAAAGAAGATGCCGATGACCGAAGAGCACAAAGAAGGTATATCTAAAGGAAATAAAGGAAAGGTTGGATATTGGAGAGGTAAAAAAGGGCCTTCTCCTTCTGACGAAGCAAGGATAAGAAGAAATAAGTTACTGATAGGAAATCAATACGGAATAGGCAATAAAAGTAATTCAGGTAGGAAATTTTCCGAGGAAACAAAAGAAAAAGATAGGGTTAGAATGTTAGGGAATAATTACGCAAAAGGAGGAAAGAGTAAAACCGGGATTCATCCGTCAGAAGAACAAATTTTAAAGTTCAAGGCAACTATAGCAAAACGTAAATTAAATAAAACAGCATAGCCATGATTAAAAATGTAGCGGATATCGATCTGCAAAAACTTAGGGGGGTAATCCCGGAGGGTAAAAAACTTTTTATTGAAGAAGATATCCTTGCCAATGGTGATGAGAGGTCTGAAAACATGTTCATCCTTGAGAAATGCAGACACGACTGGGAATCTTTACAGAATTTTAGAACAAGGCGCAAACGCAATAGAGATTATTTACGTGGAAAACAGTGGAGCGATCGAATTACTAATCCAGATAAACCAACAGAAGAAATTAGCGAAGAACAGTACATCAAAAATCAAGGAAAAATTCCATTAAAGCAAAACCAGATACGCCAGCTGATGAATAACCGCCTTGGTCAGTTCAGACAGAATACTACAAAGGCTATTGTCCTCTCCCGGCAGCAAGGTAAAGGTATGGAGGCTGAGATGATGAGCTTTGCACTTGAAGCAGTACATACTTATAATCAGATAGGTGAGCTTGATGCAAGACTATTTGAAGAATATGGTATATCCGGAGCGATTCCACAAAAAATTGTTTTTAAATTTATAAAAGAGCGCGATCTCGAGGATGTATGGATCGAGAATAAAAACCCTGCAATGTTATTCTTCAATACTGACATACAGGATATAAGGATGACTGATCTTCGCAGGATAGGTGAGATTATTGATATTACCCTCCCGGAGCTTATCGGGGCTTTTGCCCGGACCACAAAAGATGCTGACAGGCTAAGGCATTTATATTCTGATCGGTCATCTGAATATTTCTGGACCACAACAGGGCTCGATGCTTCTAATGTTGATAACCTTGATTTCTATTTCCCGAGGGGCAACTTCAAATGTAGAGTATTTGAGATATGGCAATTAATGTCTGATTGGAGAACCTATGCTCATGACTTTGCAGACGGATCTATGAGTATTGTTCCTGAGTCTCTTGATGAGATAAGGATTATAAATACCAACAGGGTACAGAAAGGTATGGAAGAGGGTATTCCAGTTGAGCAGATACCTCAGATCGATGCTACACGTAAGA
>Ga0307428_1001881_pt1 | contig 10047 bp, 14 predicted proteins | sample SalMarWE160240MG_FD_202161 | JGI IMG/M metagenome (GOLD analysis project Ga0307428, IMG submission 202161) | Salt marsh sediment microbial communities from the Plum Island Ecosystem LTER, Massachusetts, United States - WE1603-240 | ecosystem: Environmental > Aquatic > Marine > Intertidal zone >...
GAATATAACTGAAAAAGGATTTGAATATATCGTTCAAGATGAAGAGCCAGGGGCAGAGGACACCGGAATAGAAGTCATAAAGACAAAACCTGCTTATCAGGAATATTGGGAAATAGGTGAATATTGGTCCTACGAATACGAAGGGAATGAAATAGCTTTTAATGATAGATTATATCATCTTTCAAGAAGCGAAGGATATGAGCATACTACAATATGGTGGTTTAGAGCATATTTTAAAATTGGAGAGGATAAATATACAGCAGATTCATGGATGAAAAACGTACCGACAGTTACAACGAGTGAATGCATCGAAGTAGGAGCACAGCAAGCAAAAGGAAATGGAGAGTTAACCGACAAGGGAGCGAATATCGTAGAGAGATTAGGATTCAGAATTATAAAAGAATACAGCGGAGATTTAATGGGAGCTCAATTTTATTGTAATATATTAAGCGGTTTTAAGGTAGCGGAAGAACTTGAAGAACACACACTTTATGATACAGAAGGGATTTATATAATTGGATATTATTGGACCGGGATATTTTACAGAGATGCCTTCTTCCCGAAATCGCAAACACCAGGAGATTTTGAATTAGGAATTTATTCGTATGTTTTAGGAGGCGGGTTTTTAGGAGAAGAATTCGGGGTTTATCTGAAACCGAATGATACTTATAAAATCCAGGCAATAGCCAAAAACGATTTAGGGGTTGGATACGGAGATGATATATTTGAAGTAACTACAGGACAGAATTTTCTTTATGAAGAAGATGAACCAATTATCTCCCCGACTTCGGTAGAAAAGTCAGTCACCATAAGAGATATCCCGGAAGGATCAGTAGCGACCAGGGTAGGTATTAGGCTAGGAAGGACTAGTGGATGTAACGAGATAGACGTATTTATGGATGGAGAATGGGGAAATGGCGAAGAAGTAACCTTTTTTATTCCGGATTTAATACCAGGGGAAAGATATTATGAAGAGCCTTATATGGTATTGAGGCATGATGATATTGATGAAGAAATTATAGATGAAGAAGAAGAAACCTTTTTAATGGAAGACTTAGAAGAAGAAGATCTTGATTATGAAATATCTCCTTATGAAGAAATAAATTATAAGACAATTATAAGAGAGATAAAATGTGAAAAGATTGCAGACCAGAGCATTATAGATAGGGCCGGTAGGAGAAGGAGCGGGACGATAACAAATCATTTAATCCAGGATCGGCCGACTTGCAGGATAATAATAAATGATTATTTAAATAAGTTTCAAACTATAAAACGTAAAATTGAAATAGACTATGATATACCAATACCATTCGAGAGAGAAGATGCTATATTAATCGATGAAGGATTAAAAATATTTAAAGCGGATGAAGAAGGAGAGATCCCAGGGAAAGCAGATGGAGAAGGGGAGAATAAAATGACAACATCCATATTAACAAAGATAAGAAAAATTGATGGAAACTATATATCAGGGATAGAAACAATATTAAAATTAGAATTGGAGGTATAAAATGGCAAATCATAAATATACACAAGAGAGTGCCGGAAGCGGAAGAGTGGCCCCAACACTTGATTTTATGGACGAAGTGAATATACCGAATGAATTAAGGAAGATAGTTGAGGACCTGGCTACCATAATCGGCCAGGCTAAATTAGGCGATGGGAATTATCCGGCAGATGGAACGACCGGAACGGTGGCCACAAATGTAGTAAAAAATAATTTCGCAGCGGAGGCAAGTCCGGAAGTAACCGATGATGAAGCCGACGGTTATGCTAAAGGGAGCCTATGGATTTATGATGTAGATGCATGGATTTGTACAGATGCAACCGAAGGAGCAGCAATATGGAGGGAGATAACCAATGAAGAACCGATATCGTAAAGTAATTTTTATAGTAGCGATTGCAATATACATATTAACAGGATTTATACAAGGGTTAGCACAAGACAATTTAAGTGCTAAGAATAATGAAATATTAACCGAAATTAGAGTTGATGTAAAATATATTAAAGAAAACATTCAATATAATCGGAATGATATAAAAGAATTAAAAACCGGGCTTGTGGTATTGGATAAACGAGTTACTTTACAAGAAGAAAGAAATATTTATATGACAGAATGTATAAACAGGGTAGATAAAAGAGATGGCTGGTTATTGACTATAATAGGTACATTTATGGCAGCTATGCTTATTTTGCAGATTAAAAGATTTAAGACACACAGGAGAGAAGATAATAATGGAGAAGAAGATAATTGAAATAATAAAATCCCTGGATAAAATTATGGATAATTGGGATAAATTAACATTGAGACGGAGTCTATTAATATTTTTTTCTGTTTTATTGTTTGCCCAGACTATAATCACTACTATATTATGGATATTTGGGAAAGACATTTCCAACACTTGGTTAGGAATATTAACAGTAGAGCATAGTTCGTGGATTATAATGGTGTCTTATTATTTTAAAACCAGAAACAAAACAGGAGAAAACAAAAATTATATAGAATAAATAATTTGATAAACTCCATATAAAATGGTATAATGATATAGGTAAATAAGAGCAGTCTTTTATTACAAAATCAAAGGCTTCGAGTAAGTGTTAAGGAATTTAACTGTTTCTTATTTACCCACTGAAAGAAGCCTTTTTATTTTGGAGGTAATCATGGGTAATGTAATAGATATAACAGGGCAAAAATTTGGACGGTTAATAGTGATTAAGAGGGTATATCCAAATACAAGACATAGGAATACAAGATGGCTTTGCAAATGTGAATGTGGAACGGAGAAAACTGTTGATAAAAGTAGTCTAATAAGTGGGAAGACAAAAAGCTGTGGTTGCCTTAGAAGAGAAAGAGGAGGTAGGCCAAAATTAAATTATGGGATTGCAAATATGAGGAGAGTTATAGAAATTTATAAAAGACATGCAAAAAAGCGAGGAAATGAATGGAATTTAACCGAAGAACAATTTAGAGCATTAACACAAAAAGACTGTTATTATTGTGGAGGCAAGCCAAACAACAGAAGGAATGCTCGTGGTTATAACGGAGAATATATTTATAATGGTATTGATAGAATCGATAATACTAAAGGTTATACAATAGACAATGTTATTTCTTGTTGCAAGGTTTGTAATCGTGCAAAAAATAATCTAACATTACAGGAATTTAAAGATTGGGTTAGGAAAATATATAATAAAATGGAGAAAAGAAATTATGAAGTTATCGAAAAATTTTGATGATTCTGAATTTTTTTGCCCTTGTTGTGGCAGGGTAATTATATCTCCATCTCTTATTTTAAAATTACAGGTATTGCGGGATACCATAAACAAGCCCGTACATATTACATCAGGTTATCGGTGTACGACTTATAATAATAAGATCGGGGGTGCTGCTAATTCACCACATTTAACCGGGATGGCCGTGGATATCAGGGTTGAAGGGATCTCTATATTAGATTTAGCTAAAATATGTGTTGAGATCGGATTTAAAAGAGTTGGAATTTATCCGAATCATGTTCATGTAGATATGATAGACCCGCATCCTTCATTATTTTGGTATGTTAGGAAATATGGCGTAGCACCAATATATTCAGGAGCTACAAAGACAATAGGGGAATTCTTAAAGAAAGTTATAAAATAAAAAAGGAGATGATGAAATGCCCAAAAGAGATGGTTCAGGACCACCGAGCGGAAGCGGAGGTAGAAGAGACGGAAGTGGTGGAGGAAGAGGAAGAGCTCCAGGAAGAGGATCAGGTTCAAGAACAGGCGGGAAAAAAGGAAACTGTTAATAGAAAGGCCGACCCTCCGCAAGGTTTTGTCGGGGTTTTAAACTTTGCATCCTGGCAGTAGGAACCTAAACGGAGGGGAGGCCTAAAAGAAAGGAGGACAGATATGGATACCACATGGATATATATATTATTAATGGCAATCATTATTCCACTTATAACATTATATTTTATCAACAGGGGGAAACAGAAGGAAGCCAAAACCGAGCCGAACTTTATACATATATTCCCGGATTATCCCAGAGAAAATCCATACAATGCGATTCCAGGGGAAACTATAAAATTTAAAGTAAAGGGATATACAGATGAAAAACAGATAGAAGAGATACCATTAATAGAAAAAGATATTACCTGGAAATACCAGAATTATGTTGGAAACATTATCCTAAAAGAACCGAATTCAATAACCTATAGATTACCAATAGCAAAAGAGAAGCAGGGCAAAATATCTTATGTATCAGTTTATTATCATAAATTAAAAGATACAGCCTGGATGAGAATATCGATTTAAATTGATTTTAAGAGGGGTTAACGTAATAAAGGTAAAAAGATACCAGTAACTTGAAATAGAGCAAAACAGATGGGTAATACGGTCAATTTAATGGGTAAAACCGGAGGGAGGTGAAAATATATGGTATGGGGAATATTAGCTTTAATTATTTTGGTAATAATTATGGCTAAAACATTTAGTAAAAAAAGTAAACCAGTTAATATAAATACAGAACCTATGACTTTGGGCTCTGATACTGAATTGACTAATTTACAGGTTTATTATAATGGTGGAAAAAAGATAAAAAATGGAGAAACTATAACGGTAACCGGAGAAGTTTCTTTAATGGCAAGAGGTTTTGACATTAAGGGAAATGAGGTATATTTAAAACCAAGTAAATTAAAATGGAATAGTAGCTGTGATGTTGTACATTTTGAGAGAACAACCGGCCTTACAAATAATGTATTATGTTCTAAAAAAGGAAAGACAGAGAGAAATATTTGGATAAAATATGAGACCAGAGTTTTTACTTGGAAGATAAAATTTCAATAAGAGGAGGAAATTAAGATGAAATTATTAGAAATAATATTTATGATATTTTTAGCAATGTCAGCTATTTATGTTATTTTCAATATTCTGGACTTTTTAAAAAGCTGGTATCGATGGATTATTTTATTAGTAAAAGGAATTTGGAAAACCATCGTCTGGCTATGGAAGAAAATAATAGGCATATTTAAAAAGGGGTGAAAAGGGATGGATGGAAATATTATAATATATGCAGAGATATCAACTACAGATGGCGATAAGTATTATTTAGGTTATGAAGAATGCAAGAAATATTCCTATACAAACGATGTTATTGTGATTAGAGAGGATGATAAGGAATGAAAACAGCTTTAAAATTAATTGCAATAATTATTATAATCGGGATATTGGCATTTGCCGGGTACGAAGGATATTTGTTATACCAGAAATGGCAAAATAAGGATATTGAGAAAAGCAAAGAATTAGAGATAGTTGAATTGCTGCAAAAACAGGAAGGTACGATATTAACCTTACGGACAGAAATAGCGAAGATTGAAAAAAAGATTGTAACCGATACCTTAAAAGAAAAGACAGTAATAAAAGAGGAAGCTCCGACATATGAAGCCAAAAAGGAAGAATTAATAGAATTAAAAAAAGAACCAGAAGTGAATGCAGAAAAGATAGAAGTGGCCAGAGCAGAATTTGAAGAACGGATAAATGAATTCCAGGCCAGCCCGGATAAGATCCTTATAAACACAGGAGATGGGAAGATTGTCATATATGAGGATGATCAGGGGAACCTGGTATCACTTGAGAGCGGAGTAACTATCACCAGACACCGCAAAGCGGAAGAAGTAATAAACGAATTAAAGGCCGGAGCACCAATAATAAAAGAAGAAGAGAAAAAATATTCTATGGCCTTTAGCATGATTTATGATTTAGACCAGAAGGATTATTCCCCAGGGTTAAGTTATCAGTTATGGGATTGGAAAAATTTAAGTTTAAATATCACCGGATATGATTTTGAAAATATAAAAGCAGGCCTTGATTTATGTTATAATATTAATAAGAACATTGTGGTAGGAGCGGGAGTAAGGCTTTTTACATTAGAAGATTATGAATTTAGCATGGATAAATATTATATAAAAGCAGGGGTTGAATTCGAATTCTAGATAGGGAGGAGATAATATGGCTAAAAAACAAGCGAATTTCCCAGGTACATTGGATAAATTAGAGACAGATAGACAGCCGGAGCAAGTAGTAACTTCCGATAGTTATGATGTTATAGAAGATGCCATAACCGAGATAGAAGCCGAATTAAGAAGGATGACTGAAAAAAGTGCAACCTGTGTATTGGCCATAAATGAATCCGGGGTAATAAAATTAATATCTACCGGAGATTGGACCCTGACCTTACCAAACACCGAGGGAACCGCGAGAGGGTTACCATTTTTATTGTATAAAGCAGATGATAACGATCATAGGATAACAATCGTTCCAGCAGCAGGCCAAACCATAGCAGGGGAAGCATTGTATACAGAATTAAATTATAAAAATAGTTGGGTTTATTTAAAATCCGATGTTGGGGATTGGAATATATTACAAAAATCAAAATCCCTGGATATGGGAACTTGGTAAAAATATAAAAGAAAGGAGATGAAATAAATGTCAAATATTATTCAATTTAAAAGAGGAGCAGCAGCTTCGCTTCCACAAGGAGCAGCTGGAGAACCTTTATGGACTAACGAAGGGAAACTTTATGTAGGGAATGGAGCAGTTCCAGCTCTTGGAGTAATGATGGATGCCTTAATAGGGGAGCAAGCTATTATCGCAGCGGTAACAGAAGCGACCCCGGTATCTGTTGCAATAGCAGAGCAAAGGATAGTAGGAAGAAAGACAAGCGGGAATATTGCAGCTTTAACCGCAGCGGAAGTATTGGCAATTATCGGGGTAGAATCAGGAGCGGATGCAACCGATGCTACAAATGTTCTTGCAGCCCTGGCAGCAGCCGGTGGAGATATTGCGGTAAACAGCCAGCAGATAACCGGACTGGCCGATCCGGTAGATGCACAGGATGCAGCGACTAAAGCATACGTAGATAGTGTGGCCCAGGGATTAAATGTGCATACAGCTTGTGATATAGCCACAACCGAAAATATTACTTTAGCAGATGAGCAGACCATCGATGGAATATTATCTTCAGCAAATAGAATCCTCGTGAAAAACCAGACAGATCCGACAGAAAACGGAATCTATGTATCCCAGGTAGGAGCATGGTCAAGAGCAGCAGATATGGATGGAGCAGATGAAGTAGCGGGATCATTTGTATTTGTAACCGGAGGAACGGTTAATTCTAACACCGGGTGGGTTTGTACTAACGAACCAGAATCCGTTATTATAGATACCGATAATATTACTTTTAGTCAATTCTCTGATGCCGGGTATATTGATGCAGGCACAGGCCTAACCAAGACCGGAAACGTATTGGCAGTAGATGGGCTACTTGAGGATTTAGATAGTTTAGGAGCATCAGAATCTGATGGTCAATTTATTGTAGCAACCGGAGCGGGAGCATTGGCCTGGGAAAGCGGAGCGACTGTTCTGGCATCCCTGGGATTAGATAATGTAGTAAATACTAAAAACAAATTAGATGCAACCGTAGCACCAGCAGTAACGAATGACACAACCGAAGGATACAGCGTAAATTCTCATTGGATAGATATAACAGCCGACAAGGCATATATCTGTTTAGACCCGACAGAAGATGCAGCAGTCTGGACAGAAGTAACGCAAGCCGGAAGCGGAGTAGATACCCTTTTAGAATTAACAGACTTCCCAGCCAATTATACTGATGATGGGCTAAAAATACTTCGAGTGAATGTAGGAGAGGACGCGGTAGAATTTGTAGAGTTCGCAGCTACCTATTTGGAAGGATCACCGACAGAGGATCTGGCAACCAAAGCACCGACTTCCGAATGGGCGTTTGACCATGCAGCAGCTACAACCGGAGTACATGGAGCAAGTGGCAATACACTCCTTCACAGCGGAAGTACTATTGACGGAGGCAGCTTTGTCTAATAAATAATAAAAGAGGGGAGGGGAAACTCTCCCCAATATAATAAAAAAGGAAGGATTAACCAAATGGAAAAAGAAATTGATGGTGGGGAATTCACTAAAAAAGAAGAAAAGCCGGGAGGGGAAAACCAATTCATAACCGGGGACCCGAGCATGATCACAACCGATGAAGTCTTTGCATTATTAGGAGAGCAGGTAGTAAAAGCAAAGAATTGGGCCAAAATAGCATTAACCTGGAATAGGAACTTTAATGCCTTAAAACAGAGCATAAGCCAAAGGGAATTACAAACAGCTTCAATGGCTAAACAGAACCAGGAGCTAAAGGAATCAAATTCAAAATATATAATGGCAAACCAGACATTAGATAAAAGGATAACGGATTTAAATACCCAGGCGAAAGAAAAGGATAACAAACTTTATCTTTGCGAAAAATCATATAAGGAATTAGAAGCAGAATATAATCAATTAGAAAAAACAAACAATGAATTAAATATTGATATAAAAAATTTATTAGGGGATATCGAAAAATTAAAAGCATTCATAGAAGAAAGTGACAAAGAGGATGTAATACTTAAAGAAAAGATTACAGCCAAAGGTAAAAAAGCTAAAAAACCTAAAGCATAAGATTGGAGGTTTTAAATGTCAAATACAATTAAATTTATCAGAGGAGCAGAAGCGGATATCCCAGTACTAAACCAAGGGGAACCAGCTTTTACTACTGATACGAAAAAAGTATATATTGGAGACGGAGCAGAAAATCATCAGCTTGCAATGATAGAAGATCTTGATGATATTCTTCGTATAGGGGATATAAACTTAATTGGCATTGCAGGTGAACCTGGTTTTGGTGTAGGTGTTTGTCCACCTTGGAAATTACCAACAGGTATGTCTCCTATGGCAGGAACTTATGATGTCTTTGATATAAATTATGGCAATTATAAATATGCTGATGGTTCGGTTATGGTATGGATACCAAAATTCTATTACCTAATTTCTGGCAACAATATAACTATAAAAGGGATAGATACTTATACAACAACCGTAGAAGCTAACGCAGATGGGTATGCTTTACATCGTGTATTTATAGATGGTGGAGTAGAGAAGGATGGATTCTTCGTAGACAAATATAAGATTTCTAAAAATGCTTGGGGATCAGGATATATTGGAAGTTCTCTCAAAAATGGACTACCTATATCAACTGCCTCGGCTCATAATCCTATCGCAGATTTAACCGCTTGTGCAGGAAATTACTATTACGAGATGATCAAGGCTGCCCACGCAAGGGATGGAGTAGATGGAGCTGAAAATGCAAGTTCGATATTTTTCTGTTGTTCAAGATTCATTTATGCCGCACTGGCTATGTTAGCACTTGCCCACGCTCAAGCCAGTTTAGCAACAACTTATTGTGCCTGGTATAACGCTACTTATAACTATCCGAAAGGCTGTAACAATAATGCTCTGAGAGATATTGATGATAATGATGTGTTATATGTAACAGACGGATATTCTAATTGCGGTAAAACTGGTTCAGGAACTCTTTTTGCAAAGACTACTCATAATGGGCAAAATTGTGGAGTAGCAGACCTAAATGGATTGATGTACGAAGTTTCTATCGGTGCAACCTGTATAGCAGCAACAATGGCAATAACAGGAGCTTCCAAAGCTGACCCTTGTGTTATCACGGTAGCTAATACAGCTGCACTTACTACAGGCGATATGATAATGATAAATTCCGTAGTCGGGATGACACAATTGAACGATAAGATGTATAAAATAACTGTTATTAATGGAACAACATTCTCACTTGATGATATAGATTCGTCTGGCTATACTGCATGGTCTTCTGCTGGAACGATAACTTATGGAACTTTTTATGCAGCAAAATCCGCAACCGCAATGAAAGATTTTACATCTTCAAATACTTTGGCGACTGACCATTGGGGGGCAACTGGATGTGCTGCTATGATGGACGCTTTATCTGCCGCAACAGTGGCAAGTATGTTTAAGTCTGGAAATACTTTTGCAATGCGATATGGGAGCGGTGCTAACCAGGTATTAGACGAGGCAGTTTCAGGTGAGGATTGGGTGAAGACAGGATTAGGTGCAGTAAAATCCGGTGCTGCTGTTGACGGGACCGGCACTAACCAATTCGGGAAAGATTATTATTACCAATATAT
>Ga0307428_1001882_pt1 | contig 10046 bp, 13 predicted proteins | sample SalMarWE160240MG_FD_202161 | JGI IMG/M metagenome (GOLD analysis project Ga0307428, IMG submission 202161) | Salt marsh sediment microbial communities from the Plum Island Ecosystem LTER, Massachusetts, United States - WE1603-240 | ecosystem: Environmental > Aquatic > Marine > Intertidal zone >...
GCTTGGAGTCCTTGTTCATGTACGGCCTGCAGAACAGGTAGGTGACCTCCAGAGGCCCGTCGAGCTGGACGGGTTTGCTTTGTTCGCGGGCAAAACGCATCAGGCTCTTGGCGTTGCGTCCCACATGTTTAGGTGTGAAATGCCGCACCACGACCCTGCCGTCCGCCAGCCGACGAGCCCCTGAACGGTCACCCTGCTTGGGCTGCACGGTATGTGGCAGCACCAATACAATGTCAGGCGTTGGGAGTGTCATCCGTGTCCTCAGGGGCTTCAATTGGCCAACAGGACATGGCTCCACAGGCCGGACATTCCAGCCCATCCACGTCGTCGTTCAACGGCACCGGATGCACCTCAACGTGTTGATGCCCACAGATGTCGCAAGCGACCTTCCTGGCCACCCACCCGTCGATTGGCTCATTCATCTGCCACCTCCTCCGTGTCCTCTGGCTGCGGGCCGTCGGTTCCGCCGCGTATCCAATCGTCTGGCGTGACGTTCCTGTGGTCTCCGCCCATGTCGTAGGCGAGGACCCCTGCCGGCATGGAGGCTGGCCAGTGACTGGTGGCGACCATGGCGTGGTCCACCTTGCCCGTGACACCCACCAGCTTCGTCATCAGCAGCATGAAGTTGTCGTCGTCCAGTTCGGCTGCCTCGATCAGCAGCATCTTGAACGGCGGGTCGGCCACCATGGTCATCGCGTAGGTCAGCCCGGCGCAGAAGACCGTCGCCTCGCCGCCGCTCATGGCGTCGATCGACACCCGAGGCCCGTCTGGGCTGACCCAGCCCAGCTCGAAGATGCTGGTGCCCCGGTCATTGGTCAGCCGGCAGTAGATGTCGCGGCCGGCGAGGAACCCGCGTAGGTGAGTCATCATCGGCTTGATCAGGTCGTCCATCATCGCCTCGCGGACGGCCTTGACGGCCTTGGCGTAGGCGGTGCCGACCTCGTGATCGACCTGGGCCTGTCGGGCTCGCAGGATGCAGGCCTCCAGCTCCGTGGCCAGTGCGTCCTGCTTGCGACGCGCGTTGAGTCGTTCGGTGACGGCGGCGACCTGCCCTTCCAGTGCGGCGATCTGTCGCTTCGCCAGCTCGGGGTCGCCGACCCCGGCCTGGGTGTGGAGCGTCTCGATCTGCTCGTCCAACTGGCGGATCTGGTCCGACCACGTCGTCTGATAGCCGACCAACTGCTTGCGGTGATTGGCCAGCCCGGTGGACTCGGTCAGTGCGTTGGCGCTCATGACACGGAGGTCTTCTGCCAGTGCGGCCTGGGTGTCGTAGTCGCTTCTGGCCTTTTCGAGGGCCTCGACCTTGGCGGTCAGCTCGGGTAGGCCTTGAGTGACTTCGAGCGACTCGGCGGCAATTCGCTTGGCGGTCTTCTCGTAGCCACCGATGCTGTGTCGCATGGAACCCGCCTCTTCCTCAAGCGATCGCAGATCCATGTCCCTATTCTTGGCTGCATACCTGACGAGGTCGCCAAGGGGATGGGTGTAGGCCAGCGGCATATTCGGGAGGTTCATAAGGTCTTGCGCCGTCACTTCGACGAAATTCCACGGTGAGTTGGCCAAGGCTTCGTTCAGCTTCTTGTCGTAGCCCTCTAGCGTTTTGCGATCGTGCCCCAGTTGCTCATCGGTGGCCTTGGCCTCTCGCACAAGATCCTCAGCCTTGGCGTTACGTTCCTGGAGTTCCTTGACCAGCGGTGTCGGGTCTTCTGGCGGTTCGGGCAGGACGATCTTGCTCGCCTGCAGGGCCAGATCCTCGCCCAGCTTACGCTGCTCGTCGATGGCAGATTCTGACAGGCCTTCAAGGTCCGCCTCACACTTGGCGAGCGACCGTTGCAGGTCCGCCCGCTGGCTTGCCAGGGTCTCGACCGCGCCGGCCTGACCGTTGGTGGTTGCCTGGTCGAGCTGGGCCTGCTTCAGGTTGCCGCTGAGAGCCTCTCTCTCAGCCTCCAGGGCACCCAAGAGGGCAGAGACGGGTTCGACTTTGGCACGACGCTCTGACAGGCTCCTGGCGGCTGCAGAGGCCTCTGTGGCGATGGCCTTGCTGTCCTTGATCCACTGGGCCACGACGTCAGCGGCGACCCAGCCGGCCCCTAATGGTCGCAAGGGCGACCTTGCCAGCCCCGGTAGCCAGTTCCGTCCCTATCTCTTCAAGTGTGACCAGACCCTCTGGCGTTATCATGTTCCACTCGTCTGTGACAAGGATACATTCCGCCTCGGTCCGCATCTTGTCGGCCAGCCCCTCGGCGTCGGCTGACTCGCCTGATGCCGTCGAGCACAGGTCCAGCAGGAACTCACGGCGTTTGTCCGGGCTCAGCGACAGGAAGGCGTCCACATCCCACATAGGTAGAAAATTACCCAGCGTGGCTCCGACGATGCCAACCGCCTCGGACTTGCTGATGCCGGGTCGGCCCTCGATTGAGACGGTCTCGGACACCTTGCCCTGAACCTTGTCCACCTTGATCCTGCGTGTGAACGTCAGGCCCTCAGCGGCGACGGTGACCGACCCGCCCGTTGGCCCGAAGAACTTGGCAGCGTCGTCCAGCCTTGACCCGGCTGGGCTGACGCCCGTGACAGCCCAGCGAAGGGCCTGCAGGTAGGCGCTCTTGCCGGACCCGTTGGGACCGAGCAGCAGCATGATCTCGCCAGGCGGCAGCTCGCCGTTGTGGCCCTTGAACTGGTTGAGTTTGATCGCGAGCAGCTTCACTTGGCACCTCCCTTGTCAGCGGCGGTCATGTCGGCCAGCAGGGCGTCGAGCGTGTCCACATCGTCGCAGTTGTCGATGCCGCCAATAGTGATCAGTCCGTGCTTCGAGACGATGGGATGGCCGATCTTCTGGCCGAGCCGGCGATACACCGTGCGGATCTTCTTGCGGATGGCCTCGGCCAGCTTGGTCAGGTCCAGCGGCGCCTCGGCCTGCGGCTTAGTCGCCGGTGGCTCGTCTGCAGCCTGGTAGTCGTCCTCGACGTCGCCGGCCAGGGACTGGTCGATCTCGCCTGGCTCGGCGTCAACTTCATCGTGTGTGACCTCGACGCTGGTGCCCTCGACGTCGATCACGTCGGTCTGGCTCTCGGCCACCAGTTCCGCCATGCGTTCCATGTCGCGGTCGGCGTCCGTCCAGCCCACGATCGAGACGACCGGGTTGGCCGGGTCCAGCTTGGACGCGGCTATGAATCGCTTCAGGATGTTGCGCCGGCAAATCGTTAAAGCGTTACGCTCAGCGAACTTCTGGCGGTTGATGTGCTCGGTCAGGCAGGTCACGACCTCGGGGTCACGCAGGTCGCACCAGAGAGTCACGCCGGCCGGCATGACCACGCCCAGCCACACGCTGGGGTCACACTCCTTGTCGGGCTTGCTGCCGGTCGGAAGCAGGTTGCCCCATTTCTTGCCAGTGGCGCTGGAGTCTCGCCCGGTGCGGGTCCACTTGGACATCAGGTCTTGAGCCCAGTACGTGCCAAGGTTGTACACCAGCGTCACGTCGTGGGCGATGAGGTTGCCAAGCGCCGAGCGGCCGATGCCGACCATGCGCACTTTGACGTACTCGATCTCGGTGCCGCCGGGCTTTCTCAGGATGTACGGGTTGCCCGTGGCGTTGCCCCGCTCGTCCTGGATGGACGGCGGCGTCACGAACGAGACCCCAGCGAACTGGTTGCAGCGATCGTAGCCCGACGCAGTGATCGCGCACGACTTCCTGGGGTTCCACTTCTTGGTGCCGCCGTCGTAGCCGCCCATGAACCATATCTCGCCCCGGTCCTCGCGCAACGTCAGCTTGGTCAGCACGTTACGAACGATGCCCCCCCTGGTCGTCTTGACGATCGAGTGGACGTCTGGTACGCTCTCGGTGTCGGACCGCATGGTCACGATGGCCGTCTGGCCCGGGTCAGGGGTCGGAAGTTTCCTGGTCGCCAGTTCTTTTGGCATTGTGAGCCTCCCTAAAATGTGGTTGTAGTAGCTGTTCGGCGGGTAGGGCCAAGAACCGGGCATACTGGTGCATGATCCGCACCTGATCGTCCATCGGCATCTGGCAGAAGGCGAAAACGGCTGCGGACCCCACGTTGGTTCCAGAGCCGAACACCGTCGCCAAATGTTTGACGGCACCGTCGAGACGATGGTCCAGCAAAAGGACCATCTGCACCGTGCGTTTTGGATAAGCTCTATTGTCCCGTTCCCTTGCCATCCCTGCGCTCCACTGAATGCGTTATAGGCTACTCATTTTCAGTCTGCAACATTTCTTTCTGAATTTGTTTGCGCCCGCCCAGGCGGACAATGTGGTTGACGACGCACCCCTTTGGCATGTCCAGCGCGCTGGCGATTTGACCGTTGGTCCAGCCCCTTCGCACGAGTCGCGTGATCGTTTTCAGGTCGGCGGCCCGCTTGGTAGAGGCCTTCGAGGGGGCTCTGGCGCCGTTCCACCAGACACTGCCGGCCTTAACTTGAATCGCAGACTCGACTTGCGGGCGCGTCAGTTTAACGCTTGCGGCGATTTCGTCCTTCGGTATTCCCTTGGCGTACATGGCTTTGACTTGCCTGGTTGTCTGCCTTGCCACGTCGTGACCGTGCGCCTGACGCTCTCGCATCATGGCCCGCTCCATCTCGGCAAGGTGGAGCAGCAGCGAGGCGATCATCCGCCCTACGTGCTGCCCCAGGTCCAACTGTATCGACACCAAGATGACCCGAGCCTCGTTGTCCAGCCAGCCACGTAGCACATTGATACCTTCGTATGCGGACCTCGACAGCCGGCTCAGATCATATAGCACGACCGTGCGGATTGTGCCTTTGAAGACCTCGGCGTTGAGCGCGATGAGGGCGGGACGGTTGATCACCGCCCCCGACACACCCTCGTCGATGTAGTAGTTGTGCGCCGGCACGTCGATGCCGTGGTTGGCCAGGTAGGACTCGATGGCCGACCGCTGGGCGTCCGTGGATTGGTCAGAGGTGGACACTCGCATGTAGACCGCTATTGACTCAGGCGTTACGCCGTTCACGGCTTGCGCCTCCGTTCTGTCTTGTGACGCTCGGCCACCCACGGCGCCAAGGCGCAGAGGCCGAATCCGATGATCGCGAGGTAGACCACCACGTAAATGATCAGTCCGGCTGTCATTCGTGTGCCTCCTTGTCTGAGTCCTCGGGTTTGTCGTGGCCCGACAGTTCTTCGATGAGCACATCCACGCTACGCCACACAGCCGGCACGCCTACCGCAAGCAGCAGGGCCGGGAAAAAGCCCCAGCCGGCCAGGCCGACGGCGCCAGCGGCCATACCCAAGCCGATACCTTTGGCCACCTTCTGATCCGTCATACGCTCCGTCATCGTCTCTTACTCCTGCCCATGCGAGCGGTTAGGTGCCGTCTGGGCGTTTGACCCAGAAGTCGATCCAGAGCCAGATCATGATTGCCGTCACGCTAATCAGCACAAGGCGTGCGGGCCATACCAACTGAGGCCAAAACGTCCATGGTCCGATAGTCGCGGCAGTCATGACGGCCACGCTGAACCCGTCCAGGAAGTCCTTGATTCGTAACCACATAGCCAGGGCGTCGTGGTCGGCCAGGAAGTACGCCACGGCATCGGGCTTTTGGGTGCCCTTTGGGTCGTGGACTAGGTCATAGCAGAAGCTCCTGACGCTCAACGTGAGCGTGTAGCGCTGCCGTCGTCGATCAGGTAATCCACCCGGCAACCAGCCGGCTGGCTTGTGTGCGGCCGTCGCATGAGCGCGAAAACGGCCTATTAGTCGTCGTAGTCGGCATTCATGTAGTAGTCGTAGACGGCATTCATGCGGTCCCAGTCTCGCTCGGCTGCGCGGTCGTTTTCGGCCGGGACGCCAATACCATCGGCCAGCAGCGTCGTTGCGGCCATCACAGACTGGCATTCGGCGAGGTCGATGTAGACCACCCGATGGGTCGGCAGGTGGTAGACCTGGGCGACGGATTTCCCGGAAGCCGAATCAGTGTAGGTGTCCACATCATAGCCGCTGCCACAATCGCTGCCGTTTGCGCGTGAGTCCAGTTTGATCGTCATCGTCTCTTACTCCTGCCCATGCGGGCGGTTAGTGTGCGTGGCCTATCGCCATACGCTCCGTAGAGCGTATGTGCGGCGGGTCAGACGGTAGCCAGGTACTTGCGGGCCTTTTCGTAGCCTTTGGCGGTCCATACCTCTTCCGCCAGTCGGCTGGCCTTGCCTTCGAGGATGCGCAGCCGCTTGGCCAGATCATTGGTAAAGGCGTCTGGAAAGATCGCAAGTAGCTACCCTTTCTTGATGTGTTCGGTCCGACGAGTACCACTCGCCATCTATCTAACTATACACCATCATCGGCCAAAGGCAACAATAAAACCATCCCTTCTGTTGTTATTTATGCAGATAAACCAGCCGGCCAGATTGTCATGTTTGTTATGTTTGTATAGTTTTGGGGGTAAACTGTACAAACGGTCGATCCAAGCGTATCGCTGGCAAGGGGTTACGTGATAAGCGGTATAAGCGTTCGTGGCCGATCGGGCCGAAACAATAGAACCAACCGCCCCTTGGAAGGGCTCGTTTGCCCCCCTTGTCGCTACCGTCAGGGATGGCGGCCATCAATGTTTACCAGTGTACTGGGATTGTGGTAATGGTGGGCGTGGTGGGCGTGGTGGCCTCAGGCGGGCGTGATGTGGGTGGGGTGGCGTCCGGCCGACCGCACCAGGACGGATACTGAGGCGGGCATAATGCGGCCCATCGATCGACCCCCGTTCCCCCCCGGCCAACGCGTCACAGTAGAGGAACACCTCACACACAATTGCGCAAAATTTTCCCCCACTTTTTTCTAGCCCGGAACAATGGTTCCGTAGTCCTCCGGAATTCCGGCGCTATTTATTCCGGCGCTAAACCCTTGCTAGTTGGCAACTTAAAGGAGTCACCGGAATAAGTGCGAAATAATAGGTTGATTATTCCGAAGGTGAGTTGTTCCGTCGCATTTTCCCCCAATTTTTCCAGGGTCGAGTTATCGATCGGCCTATCGACGAGTTATCACCTGATGGCGGAAATGGTCGATAATCCCCGAATAATCCCATAATCCCCGAATAATCGCTTCATTGGCCGGCTGATGTTACACGGAAAGTAACACGAGCAGTGTAGAGAGTACGTAAGATCGTGCGCAAGTACGTCTGAGAAGACCATCATCCCTCTTATCCCCTCTTAGTTCTCCCCTTCTCTCCCCTCTTCCGTTCAGTTATCCGACGGCTTGAACCTTCTGATGGCGTCGTTATCGTCTGTCAGCTCGGTCAATCTGGCGAACTGACCGGCTGCCAGGACCAGGATGGTGACGAGCATGTGCTTGGTAAGCCCCTTGTGGGGGTTGTTTCCGTCCAGCCCGAGCAGTTTTTCGAGCATATCGTTGAACAGATCGGGTTTTAGCTCCGCCATGGCCGCGATCGCGTCCACCCCGAGCTGATCGACTCGCTCCTTCCCCTCGTGCAGTTTGACGACCAACTCGTACGTCGAGTGCGATTCGGGCCGATTTCGCCCGTTTTTACGTTGACTCACTCGGATTCTCCTGTTTTGCCCGTGAAGGGGCCTGGTTTCGATTCTAAGCGGGTCTCACGTCGAAGCCGTGTCGGAAGTGGGTCGGGCCGCACCAGCGGCGTGGCGCTGCCATTCCGTGCGATCCTCGGGCTGCTGAGGGCTTGGCTTGGGCTCGAACTCGCCACACCACTCGTAGGCCACTGTTTTGGGCTGATGGCCAATCGTGCTCGAAGAGGTGATGATCGGCGCTCGTCTCCGACACCAGCCGTGTGGGGGCTTTGATGATGGCAGCCAGAACAGGCAGTTTTTGCAACTTCTCATACCAAATCTCCAATCTGGGTCGGAAATGACCCGCCACGTTGGCCGTCGTAGGCGTTTTGGGTCTGTTTTTGTGCCCATTTCCGGGCTTTATCGCGCCATTTGGGGCTTTCGATGTGGCTTAGGAGCACTTCCCCCTCGCTATCGGGGTCCAGCAGCATCGGATCGCCGACCAGCCGGACGCTTTTGAGCCTGCGGCGGTCCGCTTCGTCGCGAATCATGGCGTTGGCCAGCCCAACGACCCGTTCGTCGGTCAATCCGGCGTACCACGCGGCATGTTCGGGCCGATCGGTCGCCCATCTGGCCCGAAGGTTGGCCGCGGCGATCCTCAGGCCGTCCCTGGAGGCGTAGGCACGCTCCCTGTCGGCCACGAGTCGCTCTGGCACGTCTCCGGCCTCGGCGTACCGTGCCCCGTTGATCACCGAATCGAGGGTTGGCTTGTTGAAACTGCTGGTGCGGTAGTGCTCCTCAGCGGCCAGCTTGGCCTTGCGGTAGTCCAGCCCCTGTGCCCCGTTCCAGAACGCTTCACGCTGTGCTCCGGTGATCTTCCACGCCGGCCACAGGTCACACATCATGCCCAAAAGGGTGTCAAAGTCTGTCCTAAGCATCACTTACCTCCTGATCCTGCCTTCGGATCTGTGCGAGACGCTCACTGGCGGTCAGGTCCCTGCCGCCAGATCGGTCCTTTATTGGCCAGCAGGCCGGGTTTTCGTACCTCGCGTCCCCCATCCACGTCTTGAGTAGTGGCACGAAGCTCTGGTTAGAATGCTCGACCACACTGGCGTAGGTCTCGACCTGCTCGAGCAACCATGCCTCAGCGTCACCCTCTCGATCCTTGCGTATGTCGCGGATTGCAATCTGGATTTTGGCGTAGGACGGCTTGCGCCCACCACGCCGCTTGACTGGGTACGCCTGGAAGATCCTCTCCAGGTCCTCGGCCTTGATGGGTTTGGCCCTGCTAGCCTTCACCACATGGCCGTCAGTCTGGCCGGCCGCTTCGGTCGGACTTACTGACGTATTTGTCTTCTCTGATTCTCCTTCTAACTCTCCTTCTCCTTCTAACTCTAAGGGCGCGTCCTCGCGAGTGCTAGCTAGCTCTCGCGAGACACACTGAATCCACCCGGCTAAGTGTAGGCATTCAAGGCTCTTACGAACAACGTCAAGATCGAAACCGGACTCGAAGTGTAGGTCTTCCGCTGAAGCGGCCTCGTGGTCGTCGTTGCGCACCAATCCATCGCGCCGAAGCTCGCGAGGGCTCGATCCGACTAGCTCGCAACACTTGCCGAACACCCCCATACAGGCCGGCATAAACACGGGTCCGGCACGGTCGAGCAGCCGGCTGTATTTCGTCGTCTTATGGTGTCCGTTGCATTTGGCTTTGTACCACTTGAGCGGGCCGGCGACCCCGCCGTGCGTCATGCCCGGCTCGTAATGCTCCGCCCACCCGACCACGTAGTACTCCACGTCAGTCCTCCTTGTCAGATCAAAAGGACAGAGCCTTATAAGCGACCGCGGCGACGAGGGCGCTAACCGTGAGAAGAATCGCCGCTACCCCCAGGCTCACCAAGTTGTCACAGAGATCATTGAATCGCATTGTAAACCTTCAAGTACTAATTCTGTATGGATTAGTAGGTTGTTAGTATTTCAGCATGTTCCACAGCGTGCCGATCAGGTAGAAGACGTTCGCCATCACTCAGCCGCCTTCTTCGCGGCCTCTGCCGCCTCGCGGGTTGACGACCAATCCTCCACACGGTCATATCCGCCCTCGTAGCTGACGACCACACATACGCAGCCACGGCGGAAGGCCGCTGCCGGCCATCCCTGGTCATGTCCGCCCTCGTAGCTGACGACCACACATACGCGGCCACGGCGGAAGGCCGCTGCCGGCCATCCCAGGCCATATCCGCCCTCGTGGCTGACGACCACACATACGCGGCCGTCGTCTCGGCCGTGAGCGTCGTGTAGGTACACCGGCATGCCGTGGACAGCGCACACGCCGTCCGCCGTCTTCGGCAGCTTGTCCACGATGTCCGTCAGCCGCTCGATCTCGGCGATGGCCCACTGCGCCACATCGCGGTCTGGGTGCATTCCGTGCTCCGAAAGCTCCCGAAGCAAGTCCATGTGGTTGCTCATCCGACACCATCCTCCTCGCCCGCCTCGCAAGCGATAGGCATACGCCGGGACAATACCAGATAGGTCGGGCATTACTGGGGTTCTCATCCGCAGCCTCCTCGCCCATCTTCATT
>Ga0307428_1001883_pt1 | contig 10041 bp, 9 predicted proteins | sample SalMarWE160240MG_FD_202161 | JGI IMG/M metagenome (GOLD analysis project Ga0307428, IMG submission 202161) | Salt marsh sediment microbial communities from the Plum Island Ecosystem LTER, Massachusetts, United States - WE1603-240 | ecosystem: Environmental > Aquatic > Marine > Intertidal zone >...
GGAACAAAGGACTTTCAACGCATCATCTTCTTTGGGAACAGCTCACCCACAACTCCGCTTCCTGTGGCTAAACCCGCCGTTCGGTAATTATGCTTCTTTCCCCAAAGAAAAGGAAGGCTTCCCTGATGCAGACCTTAAGAACAATCGCTCTGATAACGGCTCTTGTTGCTGCGCTTTCTTTTCCTGCTCATGGCCAGGAGCAACGGTGGCAATCCCTCAACGTGCGGATTGTGACGCTTCATCGAGAAGGACGCGTCTCTGAGGCGACAGAAGTCGCCATGGAAGCCCTGAAGGTTGCAGAGACCACATTTGGTCCCAACCATCCCAACGTGGCTGCCTCTCTGAACACTCTGGCGCTCCTCTATCATTCCCAAGGCAAATATGTCGAGGCGGAACCGCTGTACAAGCGGGCCTTGGCCATACGCGAAGCGGCCCTCGGGCCGGTCCATCGTCATGTGGCCTCGTCTCTGAACAATCTGGCGGCCCTGTACGAAGAACAGGGCAAGTACACCGAGGCGGAGCCGCTCTATCAGCGGGCCCTGACTATCGACGAGCGCGTGCTCGGCAAGTATCATCCTGTAGTGGCCACGGACCTGAACAATCTGGCGGTCCTGTACGAAGCCCAGGGCAAGTACGGTGAGGCCGTTCCGCTGTACACACGGGCCCTGGAGATCCTGGAAACCTCCTTCGGGCCACATTATCCTCAGGTAGCGACAATCCTGACTAATCTGGCGGTCCTGTACGAAGCCCAGGGCAAGTATGCCGAGGCGGCACCCTTATACCAGCGGGCTTTGGCACTCAATGAGCAGGTTTTGGGTAAGGATCATCCGGCCGTCGGAACAGACCTGGACAACCTGGCCCACCTGTACGATGCGCAGGGCAAGTATGCCGAGGCCGAAAAGTTATACGAGCGAGCCCTGGCCATGCAGGAAAAGGCGTTGGGACTCGACCATCCAAATCTGGCGACGCTGTTGGAGAAGATGGCGACCCTTTACAGGAAGACCGGAAGGGAAGATAAAGCTAAAAAGTTGGAAGAACGTGTAAAGCAGATTCGCTCGAAAAACCAGTGAGGACAGTGGCCGGAACTTCCACCCTCACAACTGCTTCTGGATCTCTTCGGCTATTTGCTCCGACCGATCCCGATCCCCGAAGATCCCGATCCGAATCCTCGCCAGGGTGCGGTCACTCGCTATGGGCTCCAAGGCTACCTGGACTTTTGTTCCATCTTCACCTCGCGCCGCGACCGTCGCCCCCGATGGACTCAGGTGCGTCTCACCAACCTGGATTTTCAGCGCCTCCAGTGCCCGCACCGTGGCAGCCATGGACGGATCGAGAGGCGCAGCGTACTCCCGCCTCAGCTCCCCGTTGACATATGCGTATGCCCCCGCCGCGCCGGCACCAGCCACAAAAAGGGCACAGCCCGGAAGCAGTGCCAGCACAAGTCCCAGCACGATGATCCGCATTGACCACCCCTCCATATTTTTCTCGCCCTCCGTTGAAGCAACAGGATTATTTGCCACTGTTCTTTGATTTGTTCCATCGCGTAGCACACATCGCTCCAGCGAGCGCACCGCAGCTATTTTACCATTGGCTCGAGCACACTTCACCCCAGAACCCTCTGCAGGTCAAAGAGACCGGGGAACCGCAGCTTAGAACAGGTGTGGGATTCCTGCAGGAATTGTCGCCCGGCTATCGCGTTACACCGACTCAGTCGCAGCGACCCGGCTGAGGTAGCGCCTATACCCCACCAGACTGGAGTCGTTCGCAAAGCGCGCGATCTGAATGCCATGGCGGAGTCGTCCGTCAACCATCTTCTGGGGATTCTGCCACATGACTTTACCCGTGGCAGGAATGGCACTTTCGGGAAGCTCGAGCACCAGACCCAGAGAAGTCCCGGGCATCAGCGCTTCGGGCAGAATGAGCAAGAGGCCCCCGAGGCTCACGTTGCCCACGCTCCCCACAACCTTCCGAGCGCTACCTCTATCCGCACCGACAAGGCACCGGACACCAATTCCCGATTTGAAACGCGGATGGCGCCGGTGATGGCGCATTGGAGTGCGACGTAGTACCTTTTCCACAGCCAATTCCACCACGCGGACGAGGCTCCCCCGATTCAAAGGCTTCGACACGAAGAAATCGGCGCCGGCGCGAAAAGCCTTCCCGGTGTAGGTCAGGTCCGATGACGCCGTCATACCAATCACCGGAATATCCGCGAGGATGGGATCCCATTTCAGGCCCTGCAGGGTGGTAATACCGTCAACCCCGGGCATCATCATATCCAGGAGGATAGCGGCGGGCTGCACCGCGCGCGCCAGCTCGATCCCCGACGGCCCGCCGTGAGCCGAACGGACCTCGAACCCCGCGGCGGTCAAAATCTCAGAGATGAGTTCCGTAGACCTGCGATCGTCGTCAATGACAAGGATTGGTCGCTTCGCCATAGCCACCCCCAGACGAGCCTTCACCACCGAAAGTTGCGACAATTGTGCCAAGAACTCGCATCGAGAGGCCGCAAACCTAACTCCTTGAATTGTTTCACTCGCCTCAGCCACACCGCTCATTGTCCGAACCAAGCCTGACTCTCGCGGAGGCCTGCCATCCTGTCAGGATGGCAATCGCGGCCGGACAGTTTGTCATCCCGAATGTGGTTTTTCTTCGCCCTCCATATATAATGGGATCACCTTAGGACGAGGATCCGTTGGACCGCTCAAGCGAAGTGTACGCAGCCCGGTCCATTGAGTATAATTGCGGAGAACTGCGGGGCGTGCGCCACGCTGACTTCCGAGACCGATTTGCGTCGGGCGATGCTGAAACGAATCGTCATCCTTCGGGAAGATGAAACTCAACCGCTCCTCTGGTCCTTCGCGTATTTCTTCTGTCTCCTCTGCAGCTACTACATTGTGCGCCCGGTGCGGGATGAGATGGGCATTCAGGGAGGCGTAGAGAACCTCCCGTGGGTGTTCACCGGAACCTTCGTCGCCATGCTCGTCGCCGTTCCGATTTTTGGTGCAGCGGTCGCCCGGTTTCCACGCCACAGGCTCCTCCCCTTCGTGTACGCCTTTTTCATCCTCAACCTCTTGGCCTTCTATGCCCTGTTCAAAGCCGGCATCGCCCCCACCTACGTGGCGCGTGCCTTTTTCATCTGGGTGAGCGTCTTCAATCTTTTTGTCGTGTCGGTTTTCTGGAGCTTTATGGCGGACCTGTTCACCAATGCGCAGGCGCGCCGACTCTTTGGTTTTATCGCGGCAGGAGGAAGCGCCGGTGCGATATTGGGACCCGCGTTGACCGCCAGCCTGGCCGGGTCCCTCGGGTCGGTCAATCTCTTGCTGCTTTCGGCGCTGTGGCTGAGCCTGGCGATCGTGTGCATCCGGCGGCTGGTACGTTGGGCGTCCGCGCACGGAAACGACCTCACGGCGCCCCGGGAGCGGACATCGGCGCACGAACCGCACGTGAATCACATAGGAAGCGGGGATACGCCCATCGGCGGGGGAATACTGACGGGAGTCACGCTGGCTCTTCGGTCGCCCTATCTCCTGGGGATTTGCCTATACATCTGGCTCTACACAACTCTGTCGACCTTCTTGTACTTCGAGCAAGCCCGTATTGTCGCGAACGCCTTGGCCGATCCCGAAGGGCGTACCGCACTGTTCGCCTCCATCGACCTCGCGGTCAATGCGCTCACGGTTCTCGGGCAGGTGTTTCTCACCGGACGGATCGTGGCCCGGTTTGGATTGCCCGCGACCCTCGCCCTTATCCCCGCCGCGGTCGCACTGGGGTTCACCACACTCGGCCTTTTCCCGGTGCTGACAGTCCTCGCCGTCTTCCAAGTGCTCCGGCGTGCCGGGAATTACGCGATTGCGAGACCGGCCCGCGAGATGCTATTCACGGTCATCACGCGGGAGGAAAAGTACAAGTCCAAGAATTTCATCGACACGGTCGTCTATCGCGGCGGTGATGCGGCGAGCGGCTGGTTATTTGCGGGGCTCACCGCCATGGGTTTCGGCCTATCGACCATTGCGTTTCTCGCGGTCCCCGTCGCCGCGGCATGGCTCGTCACAGGCCTCGCCCTGGGCAAGAAGCAAGACGCCCTGCGGCTGGCCGCGATTGACGGCGGTGCCGGTGCCTCGGCCCCTCCGGTCTGACTCGATACATTCTCTTGACACCCGCCTGCCCCCTAGTGGATACTGAGGACCCACTCGCAAGAAAAATGTGGGCTCTTTGCGACACCCATGCCCGTAACTACTTATAAATAAAGGACTTTTGACGCCTTCCAGGAGAGAGCACACGGGGAGGGCGTTTCGCTTTTGCCCCGGGTCCCCATCGAGGAAGCCACGATGACTGACCGCATCGATCGGCGCCGCTCACCCCGCATTTCATGCGACCTCTCGGTCGAATACGAAGAAAGGGGTGCGCGTACCAAGCAAGCCCGGATAGCCAATATCGGCACCAGGGGAACCCTCCTGAAGACGGAGGCGGCGAGTCCCCCCATCGGAGTCCAACTGTTCATTCGATTCCGCCTCCCCCTCAGCAACCGCCCGGTCCAGACCGTCGCCACCGTGAGGTGGGCGGCCCAACGGACTGCCGGCGTGGAGTTCGTCCACTTGAACTTTCAGGAGCAAGACGAGATCTGGAGGTACTACGCGAGGGAGCTGGCGCGCCAGCGGAAGCCGGACGCCTGGCGCCGGTTGATACGCGGATCGGGATGACTCCCAAGAACGTGAGCCATGGGGGAGCACGGGTCCGGCTCTCCGAACCCTTTCCCCCCCTGAGCCGCGGTCCGGACAGAGATGCCCCAAGCGTAGGTATCGGTTAGCAGGTTCCCACGTCCTTGCCCTTTTCTGGATGCTTTCCAGCAACTGCTCCGTTTGTATTCAAGATCCCCCCCCGGCAGCCGAGCTATGTCCAGGCGCGACCACACATCCACTTGACAGGGTCCCGCGTGATCATGGATCTTACAATGGGTTCTCGTGTGCGGGCACACCGGAGGTGAACCGGGGTGGATAACACCGGGCAAGGCGCCAGGTTTCTGTTGATCGCAGCCTGCCTCGTGGTGGTTACCGCAGGCCTGCGGGCCGCCGCGCCCGTGCTTCTCCCCTTCTTCTTGGCCTTATTTCTCGCCACGTTGAGCTTACCGCTCTTGGTCTGGTTTCGGGGCATGCGCGTCCCCACGACGGTCGCCGTCTTGCTGACGATACTCACCAACGTCGCAGCGCTGGCGGCCATCGCTCTCATCCTGGGTAACACGGTGGAAAGGTTCACTCAGGAAGTCCCGAAGTACGCCGACCGCCTCCAACAGATGGCTGCTGCACTCGCCTCTTCGCTAGAAAGCCGCGGGATCCATGTCCCGCCTGGGGTAGCACAGGATGTCATCAACCCCGGAGCGGTGCTGAATCTCGTTGGGAGCACGGTCAATAGCCTGGCCTCAGTGTTGTCGAACTTCGTCCTGGTCGTCTTGGCCGTCATATTTATTCTCTTTGAGATCACACAGTTTCCGGAAAAGCTACGGCTCGCGTTGGGGAATCAGCATCGTGGTCAAGGCGATTTCGCGAAGATCACCTTGGAAGTGCAACGCTATCTCGGAATCAAGACCATCACCAGCCTCGTCACCGGCATCCTGATCGGTCTCTGGATGGCCATTCTCGGAGTCGACTTTCCGGTTCTTTGGGGATTGATCGCGTTTCTCTTCAACTACATTCCAAACATTGGCTCGATCCTGGCTGCGATTCCGGCGCTGTTGCTGGCCCTCGTCCAGTTCGGGCCCTGGACGGCGATGTTGGCGGCAATCGGTTATGTGGCGGTAAACGTGACGATTGGGTACTTCGTCGAGCCCCCCCTTATGGGGCGCACTCTCGGCCTCTCGACCCTCGTTATCTTTCTCTCTTTGGTCTTTTGGGGTTGGCTCTGGGGACCGATGGGCATGCTGCTTTCGGTCCCCTTGACCATGGTTGCCAAGATCACGCTCGAAAACAGCAATGACTTTCGCTGGGTCGCCATTTTGCTCGCCGCCAATCCGGGGAAGAGCGATTGAGACCCTCTCGCCCGAAACATGCGGTCACACGTCTCCTTCGGCCGGGTCGCGATGGAGATCGCACAATCACTCACCAGTTGCGTACAGGTTACGAATGATACAATGCGGGGATTCCGGTGTGTGCCGCGCGGGAGTCGACGGTCGTTTTCGTTCCTCCGACGATCGGCGGGCATTTCAGTTTTCTTGGCGACTGGATGCATGATCTCGACAAGGATGCCCGACACGTCATACTCGGGGCCATTTGAGCCGCTCTCTCGCGACGAGGTCGTCCTGCGCGACCGACTGCAGAAGCACGTATGGACGCTTGCGGATGAGATCGGGGAGAGAAACATCTGGCATGAAGAGAAACTCGAAGCCTCTGCGCACTACATCCGTAAGGTCTTCACAGATGTGGGCTATGATGTGGAAACCCAAGAGTACGCGGTCCAGGGGATCCCAGTCGGAAACTTTGAAGCGACACGCACCGGCTCGTCCTTACCGGAAGAAATCATTGTAGTGGGCGCACACTACGATTCCGTCCTCGGCTGCCCTGGCGCAAACGATAATGCCTCCGGCGTCGCCGGGATCCTGGAGCTTGCGCGCCTCCTCGCCACGCAAGAACTCTCTCGTACGGTGCGCTTTGTCGCTTTCGTCAATGAAGAGCCGCCTTTCTTCCTGTCCGAGGACATGGGAAGCCGCGTGTATGCCAGGAAAGCCCATCATCGTGGAGATCGCATTGTGGCGATGCTTTCGATTGAGACCATTGGCTATTATTCCGAGAAACCAGGGAGTCAACAGTACCCTTTTCCCTTTCGTTTCTTTTATCCGAACACCGGCAATTTTATCGGTTTTGTCGCAAATGCGTCGTCGCGGGAGCTGCTCTATCGGGTCATCGCAACATTTCGAAAGCATACCGCTTTTCCCTCTGAGGGTATCGCGGCCCCTGAGTGGGTGACCGGGATCGGCTGGTCTGACCATTGGTCATTCTGGCGCGAAGGGTATCCGGCAATCATGGTCACGGACACGGCGCTATTCCGTTATGAACACTACCACACGGCGGAAGATACGCCGAACAAGATTGACTATGCACGCATGGCGCGGGTCGTCACAGGGATGAGCCGAGTTATCGCTGAACTCGCCGGTACCACAGCGTCCGAGCCCAACCCCGGCTCCCTGCCTAAGTGACTCATGCTTCATCCCGACTCATCGCGAGGCCGAAGGAGACTTGACGAGGACGCGCCTTACGTGTATCGTCGCTATCTGGAGCGATCAGCGTTCAGGGACACCCCATCGCGAGGAGACATGGAGAATCCGGTCCAAGGAAGACCATGATGTACCTCCGACAGACCCTGAGCCGGCTGCTGCGCAAAGGGGGAAACGTTTCTTCCAGCTGTCCTGCCTGTAACACATCGCTTCCGCCCGAACGGTCCTTTTGCCCCCACTGCTATATGGTTCTTCGACCGGAAGGGATGGGGGAACTCCACGAGACCCTCCAGGGAGCAAAGATCCGCGAAGACATCTATATCTTGCGAAGACTCCATCATGGAAACGAGGACGATGGGATATCCGTTACCGAGGCGTCGCCAGCTGCAGTCGAACCGGTGCCCGCTTCACCTCCGCAGGAGCAAGTACTCACAGGCCCACTTGTGGAAGAAACCATACGTCCCAGGGACAAACCGGAGTCCCGAAAGCCGAAACACAAGACACACACTCTCATGGCCTACGCCTTCGCCGCTCCCCCGGCTGCCGGCCCTGATGACCTGCCCTCCCTCATCCAATGGTTTTTGACCCACGACCCTCTTCTTCCGAACAATTTAGAGGTCCTCGAGGAGGCTCACCGGATTTTGTACGGCGCTCACGATAGCTCGACGTACGAGCACTCCCTCGCCCGGACCATTGCCGCCGATCTTCGCACCTATGATTCCCCGGATTTGCTACAGGGGCACCTGATTCTCTTAACAACCGTCTACGCTCGAACGCTCCAGGCCTTGCGGATCCTCGGATCCCACCATCCGCACCTTCAATCCCCGGCGGATCTCCCGGAACCCCAGCAGCAGGAGATGTGGGAGCTGTCTCTGCGGATCGGTCTCACGGCGACGCGGCTTCGGGTGGAAGGCTGGATTTACCAGGTCCAATATGGGGGACCCCCCGGCGCGAAGAAGGCCGCATCGAGGCGCGGGTCAGGGTTACAGACGCGGGAGGACCGGGGAGCACCTGCGAGAGCAAACCGCGAATGAAAGGCGAGGGGTAAATGGATGGCAGTTAGTGGCAGGGCCGAGACGCAGAGGCATTCCTATTTAATCGTCACGATATAGTTCGGTTGCGCTGATTCGATCTCGCATAGGGCATTAATCCTGTCGGCCAAGATCGGTGTGAATGCGTTCAGATCAACGTGGATTAGGAGGACCGCGTTATCACTGACCTCCCCCTTCAGGGGAAGATCGAGGTCTCTTTCCAGCCCGCGCATAAGTGCGGCAAAGCGAGGGTCGCTTGGATTCGAAACATTTTGTTCAACGGTCTTCGATTCCGCGCTGCCCGGTGAGAATGTGATAAGGAGAGTTTTCGGAGATGAAACGTCCACAGGGGTTCCCGGTTTCCCGGGGCTCACCCCGACCTCTGCGATCGTATCCCGCATCCGGAGTTGCCTGACGAGCCGCTTCGTCAGTCCATCGCCATCGATGGATAACCTCACCCAGCTCCCGCTCAGCACCTGTGTCGCCTTGAGAGGGACTCCTGTCTTCGTCTGTAGGCGGCTGATAACTGGTACCAAGACTGCCAGATCAGGCGGAATCACCTGGGTGGCGCGGCTGACCGCTGCGCTTCCGTCAGTTCCGGGAGCAAACTTGGCGAGGACCTCACCGGGGACAAATTGGGACGACGGTGTTGGTGACGTACTGAGGAGAATGGTTGGAAGCACGAGGCCGAGGAAAACATTCACACCCCTGCCCTCACAATCTCCGGAATCCGCTCAGTTCCGGCACTGGTACCAGTATATCGGGACCGGAAGGAGGAGGCAATGAAGACCTCTGCGCTGATCGCTATGGTCGCTGTTGGAATCGTGCTACTGGCCGATATTTCTATAGACGGACAGGAACGTACGTCCGAGGAAGTGCAGAAACTGCTGGAGTCCACACAGCCTGCCGAACCCCAGTTCGTTCCCGGGGAAATCATTGTGAAGATGAAACCGAGCATGACCCTGCACTCGACGCAAGCATTGCAGTTGGGGATTCAGGCGGTACAGAGGACGTCCGGGGGTGAGGTCATCTATAAAATACTCCCGTCGATCAGCACAACGCTCGCGCCGGCTCAGGCGCGAGCACGAACGCTCGCTGTGGCCCGCGAGCTCAGCGCCCGGCCCGACGTGGAGTATGCCCAGCCGAATTACATCCTCCGCATTGCCGACACCACCCCAAACGATCCCCGCTTTCCCGAGCAGTGGCACTACTTCAACAATGGCACCGGTACTGGTGCGTCCCCGGGAGGGATCAGCCTGCCGAGGGCCTGGGATACGAACACTGGAAGCACGAGCGTCGACGTGGCGGTCATTGATACCGGCATCCTGCCAAACCACCCTGACATTATCGGGTCGCCGAACCTGATCGCTGGCTTCGATATGATTAGCGACCCGGCCCGGGCAAACGATGGGGGTGGCCGTGACAACGATCCCACGGATCCCGGTGATGCTGTCGCCGTAGGTGAGTGTGGTCCGGGAACTCCCGCGCTGCCGAACAGCTGGCACGGCACCCATGTGGCCGGCACGGTCGGGGTCGGGAATACCAACAACGGTGTCGGTGTTGCCGGTGTCAATTGGGGCGTGAGCGTTCAGGCCGTGCGAGTCCTGGGGAAGTGTGGGGGGACCATCGCGGACATCAACGACGGCATCCGATGGGCCGCGGGCCTCCCCGTGCCTGGTGTGCCGACCAATACGACCCCGGCCAAGGTGATCAATATGAGTCTCGGCGGGGCAGGGGCGTGCTCGCTATCTCCCTCGACGCAGGCCGCGATCAATGACGCGGTGGGATCGGGCACAGCGGTAG
>Ga0307428_1001887_pt1 | contig 10024 bp, 10 predicted proteins | sample SalMarWE160240MG_FD_202161 | JGI IMG/M metagenome (GOLD analysis project Ga0307428, IMG submission 202161) | Salt marsh sediment microbial communities from the Plum Island Ecosystem LTER, Massachusetts, United States - WE1603-240 | ecosystem: Environmental > Aquatic > Marine > Intertidal zone >...
CTGGCATAAAAAAGAACTTTTAAGTGTCCAAAAAGTAAAAAATTCTAACCTTAATTCAGTGCACTTTTGATTCTTAAACAGTGCACTTTTGAAATTTAACTAACAGTGTTTATCGTTCTAGAGTTATTGTCTCTGTGCCCAAGCTCTCTTGGCACAGCGTTTTGAACAAAATACATGGTCTAATCTTACCGGAATAAATATTTTAGGGCAGTCCTCGGCTATACATCTTCTTATGGAAATTTGTTTAATCCAAGCCCAGTAGACCCAATAAAAGGCCAAAGTCCTACCCGGAGGTATGCATATATGTAAAGATGGATAAAAATGTGGGTTATTCTCTTCGGAGTAACTCTCTATTTTTATCTTCTTATTTTTTAACAGAATTTCTTCTAGAATTTTTATATCCTCTTCATTCGGCCTTTGACCAGAAATAGCCCTATCGGTCATCTCTCTAAACACAGCCAAATAGGACTCAGAGTCCCTTTTGATATGTTCTAACTCCTCTGCAGAAAATATCCCGGAAGGCAAAAGTTTAAAACTTTGGGATGGAATCCCTTCATTATACAATCTTACCCCGTATTCTCCAGGGAAGTTCTTGGGAACCTTACATCTCTCGGAAAGTGAGACTAAAAATTCGGAATAGTCTACTCCCAGAGCCTTAGTTAGCACTGCATCGAAAATTTCTCTCTTTTTATCTTTTCTCATATATATCTCTGCTCCTCTCTTTTTCTCATCTGATTCAATTTATAGTACATTTATTTTGAATTTATATATACGATAATAAATTCTAAAAATCCTTCTTTTTTGGAAAAATATTTTAAAATATTTTTTGGAATTTTTTAAATTGAGCTTGTACATGTTGTTTTATAAGGGGTTCAATTGCAATAATAAGAAAAGATGGATTCCCATTTTCATGGGAATGACATATGGAGGAGCGGGAATAACAGAAAAGAAAAGACGGGCTTGATGAATCAAGCCCCTACATCAGAAAGAAATAAAAGATAAAGGAGCAATCACCCCCACCTTAATCCTAGCCCTTCAAGGGGGAGGAGAGATAAGTAAGGAAAAAATAGATTCCCGTTTTCACGGGAATGACATATAGGGACGCGGGAATGATAGAATATTTTTTAATCTAAATCGATTTCTTTTCCTTCGATTTTTAGCTTTTTTCTGCTGACCCAGATGAAGCCCTGGTCCGGGGTGATAACTGCCACGTCTACCGGGCCGCCGACACCGGGCATATCTCCCGGATTAGCTACGATGCCATCGGAAAAACGCTGGATTGCTGAAGTAGTCTGAACCATTAAAGTGCAAAAATCTATGGCATCCTGCAGGGTCATGGTCCCCCACTGGATAGCATATTGTAAACCTCCCAGCTGTTTTCTTATTTCCTCTTGCCCCAGGTTTTGTATTGCTTCATTAACAAACTTTAGATTGTTGATTCTTCCATCAAATCCTAAAACAATCCGTGAGACCACATCGTTTTGACCGACCCAGCTTGCTCCATATTCTTTATTTTTTTCTCTACTATCCCGCTTCTTCTGAACCTCGCCGGGGATAATACAAGTATAGACTTCGTGAGAACCATCTTTATTAAAACCAGCTACCAGAAGAGTTATCCTATCGATTCCACCGATTCCATTTTTCAAATTCCCCTGCAGGTCTTTAAACTGGAATTTAATCATATAATTTTCTTGCTTAACTTCTAAAACTTCGAAACCCTGCCGCTTGAGGTCATTATTAATCTTTTCTACTGCATCGTCTAACCTCTTTTGCCATTCATATTTTATATCAAAAAGACTATGCAATCTGTCAGCCGCATCTCTTACGTTCAGTCTTTCTATATCGTTGTCTCTCTTAAACTGCTCGATAAATTTACTGACACTTTTTATTACTCCATCTTCCGGTAAAAACGCCAGTCCGGTTACAATTACCCCAATCCTTTTGTTCAACTGAAAAAGTTTGGAAGCATTATCACTTCCGATTCGAGCCATCCCTTTTCGATTACGATATGATTGCCGGCTATCGGCAGCTAAAACGATTCCTTCCGGAGTGGTGGTGTTTATTCCTAATGACATATTATCATCTCCATTTTAAAATATTTTTTTTTCTTCCTCTTTTTCTTCCTCTTTTTCTTCCTCGATAATTTTAATCAGCTTTAATAATATTTCTATTCGCGGCTCGGCATTCATATGTACAAAAACTTCTAAGGCCTCCTGATAATATTTTAGCGCTTCTTCAGATTTGCCCAAAGTAATATAAATCAGACCGATGTTTCCCAGGTTAGTTGCTACACCTTCTTTGTATCCTATCTTTTTATTTATACTTAGTGCTTTTTGATAATAATTTAGAGCTTGATCGGTTTCCTTTAATTTACTGTGCGCCAGACCAATATTATTAAAGACATTAGCTATTCCTTCTTCGTATTTTAGTTTTTTATTAATTTCCAGAGCTTCCTGGAAAAGTTTTAATGCTTCTTCGGGTTTTCCTGAATCAGTATATATTATCCCGATATTGGTCAGACTATTAGCTATGGCTTGTTCATCTTTGAATTTTTTGCTAATCTCTAACGCCTCTTCTTGACACTTCATTGCCTCATCCTGTTTACCTAATTCATTGTATAGGGTACCTATGTTGTTAAGATTATGGGCAGCACCTTGTTCGTATCCGAGTGTTCTGTTAATCTCTAAGGCTTGCTGATAATATTCTAATGCTTCATCCGGTTTGCCTAAATTATGGTAGATGTTTCCTATGTTGCCGAGCGCAGCTGATTTGGCTGGCAATTTCGTAATTTTATTTTCTGCTCTTTTCAAAATATTTAATGAATCTTTAAAATATTTTTCCGCTTCGTTCAGTTTAGATAAAAAATAATAACAGTTGCCAATAAGGATATTAAAGCCAATTTTATCTTCCTCGGGTATACTTAAATCATGCAGACATTTTTCGTATACTTTAACGGCTTCCTCAAATTTATATTCTTTCTCATGCTTTTGTCCTGAGCGGAAAGATTTTTCTAATAAAGGATTTCTTTCCAGAGCATCGGTTACGGTTCCCGGTAAGTTTCTGTCGAATAATTCCTGCCTTTCGTATAAGCGATTATAAAGCTCTTCTCTTTTGGATTTTTCTTCTTTATTCTTTTTGTCTTTTATTATTAAATATAGGTCAAATACGAATATTAAGGCACAGATAATCCAGAGCCCTATTTTCATTTCTGTAGCTATATTTTTTAGCGCAAATAGGCAGGCAGCAAATATTAATGGACCTGCTATTGAAATAATATTTATTAATGAATTCATTTTTTTAGCTCCTTTCCTTAGAGAAATTTTTGTTAGTGATTGGTGTGAATTTTTGTTGTTATATTTTATATTCGCTAAAAGTTTGTGAAATCCTTTTTTTTTAAAAAAATATTTTTTTATTTTAGAAATGACAGACGAGGCGCCTGTCCTACTATATTGTGAAAAGGGATTGCCGCGCTACAAACTAGCGTATAGCGTACAGCGTTTAGCGTATAGGTGCGGGTTGTAAGTGCAAGGTTAATACAATAAATTAATCACCCCCACTGCATAATAGCGTATAGCGGGTAGCGTTTAGCGTATAGGTGGGAGGGGGAGGAATATGAATAGAATGGATTCCCATTTCCATGGGAATGACAGTAAAGATAAGAAAACGGAGAAGATGTGTAGTGCAGGGGATGATCCTCTATTTCATAGATATATCATCGAGGTTATGGTAGAATTATGATTAAATGATTTTACAGAAAACCAAATAGAATAATTAAAAGGAAAACGGGGAAATAAATTTGAAAAAACAGACCAAGGGATATCTAATGGTTGCTGCAGGTGCTACACTGTGGGGAACAGTGGGCATACAGGTACAAACTCTTTTTAACTACAATTTATCTCTTCAATCTATCATATTTTGGCGGTTGTTTTTTGCTTTTATAATCTTATTCTCCTTTGTTTTTTTTACCAACAAAAAGTGGTTAATAATTGATAAAAAGGGTCTTATTTATCTCGCATTAATGGGGCTTTTCAGTCAAATGCTTTTTAATTTATTCTATTTCAGCTGTATTCAAAAAACTACTGTTGCAACTGCTGTTACCCTGTTATACTCCGCTCCAATATTTATTGCTGTTATGGCCAGAATTTTTTATAAGGAATTATTTACTCCAGTTAAAACCGTAGCTTTATTTCTTTGCATGGGAGGTTGTTTTTTTGCCGCAACGGGAGGCTCAATAGCTGTGCTTAAATTAAACTTGATCGGAGTATTGATGGGCCTGGGAGCAGGATTTACTTTCTCATTGGTAACTATCATCAGCAAAGCTATCATCCGCAAATATCACCAGTTAACAATTATCGTCTACGCGCTTGGATTTGGATTACTTTTTTATCTTCCTTTTTCTCATCCTTTAGTAATTTTTGAAAAGAATTTACCTTTAGAGGTATGGCTTTTAATAGCCTCTTTCGGTGTAATTTCTACCTCTGTAGCTTATGGACTTTATATCACCGGAATATCTTATGGTATCGAGGTATCCCGGGCGGGAATTATCAGTACCCTGGAATTAGTAGTTGGAGTTATTCTTTCTTATCTGATATTTAAAGAAGCCCTTTTGGGGTGGAAATTGGCAGGGATTTTGATGGTTGTGTTTTCGGTGGTAATTGTCCAGGTAGATAAGATTTTACCTTCCCGTTCCCCCTCACCATAAGACCCTAAGCCTCTCCCTCCGGGGGAGAGGGAATAAAATAGGGCGTATGCGATACGCCCCTACAAAGATAGATTCCCGCTTTCGCGGGAATGACATATAAGGGGTGCGAGAATGACATGGGATGCGGAAATAATAACAGATTATTTAGCGACTACAATTCCGCCATATTGTCTAAGGCATCACCGGTTAAACGATACACCACCCATTCATCCATAGGTTTTGCCCCCATATGGTCATAAAATTCTCGAGCAGGATTCCATTTTAAAACAGACCATTCCATTCTAACACATTTATTTTCTTTGGCAGTATGGGCACAATATTTAAATAAGGCGGTGCCGATTCCTTGTCCTCGATATTCCTCAGAAACAAATACATCTTCTATATAAAGACCGGGTCGCCCCACAAAAGTAGAAAAATTATAAAAGAATAAAGCATAACCTACGGGCTTTCCCTCAATTTCTGCTATAAGGACCTGAGCATATGATTTATCTCCAAAGAGGGTTTCTCGGAGAGTATCTTCAGTGGTAACCACCTCTTTAGACATTTTTTCATATACTGAAAGTTCCTTTATAAATTTTAGAATTAAGGGAACATCATCAATTGAAGCCTTGCGGATATTTAGATTTAACTTTTCAGATTTTTTCATAATTATTCCTCCTGATAATCTATATTTAAAAAAGTGGTACAGAGAACCATTGTCCCCTGTACCACTTTTACTCTTCGCTCTCTAAATTTATACTCCTTTTAGCCCAATTTCTTCTGCTATTTCCTGCATACCAGAAAGAGTATCAGCAATAAGGTCAGAAACTTCCATGCCTAACATCAGAGCACCTTTTTCAATGATAGACCTATCTACTCCGGCAGCAAATCTTTTATCTTTCCATTTCTTCTTCACCGATTTTACTTTTACATCCATAACGTTTTTGGAGGGTCGAACCAAAGCTGTAGTCACCACTAAGCCGGTAAGCTCATCTATAGCATAAAGTACCTTTTCTAATTCTGTTTGTGGCTCAACTTCTGAGCAGAGTCCCCAACCATGACTTACTACTGCTCGGATATATTCTTCGGGCCAGCCCTTTTCTTTCAGTATTTCCTCGCTTTTATGGCAATGCTCTTCGGGAAATTGCTCATAATCAAGGTCATGAACCAAGCCAATGACCCCCCATTTTTCTTCATCTTCTCCCCGCTTGCGGGCAAAATAGCGCATAACTCCTTCTACGGCTAAGGCATGTTTTATTAGACTGTTAGTTTTGTTATATTCGGTTAACAGCTGATATGCATCTTCTCTGGTAGGTACTTTTGAACTCATCTTATTTCCTCCTAAGTGTTTTATTTTTTTGTTATCTATTATAACCTCACTCTTATAATTATAATATATTCTATGAAATATTCAAATAATATCGAAAAAAATATCGAGTATATAGTATCGAGTATCGAGTTAAGAAAGAGAAAGGAAAGATAGAAAAAGTTTACACTAACATTTTTAATTTTTTTCCACTCTTAAAAATCTATTTAAAATCAATATCGATAAGCCAACTATAAAAAATAAAGTTGCAATGCTAAATCTATCAGCAATATAGCCTAATAAAGGGGCTAAAATTATCATAAAGAGTGAGGAGAGCTGGCTATCAATCGATAATACAGTCGCCCGTTCATTTTTTTTCATACAATCACCAAGGACATCTACTACCAGGGTGCGTCTCCCATCTTTTAAGGGATAAAGGAAAAAATAAAGAAGTATAACTACTAACATAATTTTAGTTTTGATAGCAAAAAACATAATAAAAAATACTATGCCAAAAATATCAAAACTGATATCCATCAGTTTATCAGAATTAAATTTTAGGTTTAAACGGTAAACGTTTCGAGAAACCCATGAACTAAAGATATACATCACCCCATAAATAATTCCCAAAATTATTTTCAATTGAGTGGCTGCATCCATTGAGGCAACTACATAAATTCCGGAAACCAAAATAATATCGTTTAATATGGGCTGAATATAATCTTTTAAAACTTTAAAAATGGCATCAAAGAGTGAGGAGCTCACCACTACTTTTCTAAGCGGCCTGTTGGCAAAAATATTCTTTAACTGTTTAATGCTATGAGTAATAAAATTTCTTATACTAATAGTAGTTTCTACCGGTTCATTCAGGGTCTCAGGATAAGACCAGATTAAAAGAAAATCAAGAATGTAAGGAATGATGCTGAACAAAAAAATCCATTGCATTCTGGGCAATTTAATAATTAAAAAAATTGCAGTAAAAGCAGATAAAGAAGAACCGATTAGGGAAAAGGAACGGGTGCGTCCATAGACAAAAGTCTTATGTTCAAACCAGCCCTTCTGTTCCAAATAGGAATAAATCATTGCTTTGTGGGTGCCTGACCTAAAGGCTTCTCCCAGGCCAAAGAAGACCATAGCTATCGCTACAATGACGTAACTACCTCCCAGGAAAAAGAAAAAGAAAGATGCAATATAAAAGATAAAACAGATCATCAGCTCGGTTTTTTTCCCGTATTGGTCGGCAAATATCCCGGAGGGCACTTCAAATAAATAGATAATTATCCCTCTAATAGAAAATAAAGTACCTATCTGGAACAGGTTAAGGTGCACCACCTGTATTAGATAAATATATAAGTAGGGTTCAAAAAAACGGAGATTTTTTAAAAACCCATACAGGCAAAACTTTTTTATCTGATTATTTTCTTTAATTATTCCGTGTATATCTTCCATATTTCATTATCGGGAACGGGAACAGAGAACAACGGTCCTCTGTTCTTTTTTTTAAAATTTTACTTCAACGTTTTCTCTTTCTTCTCCCTCTGTTTTGTAATAAGGCCTGCTGGTAAAGCTAAACAGATTGGCAACTACTGAAGTAGGTACTTGAATTATAGCTATATTATATTTCATGGCAGTATCATTATAGAATTGCCTTGAATAACCTATTTTGTCTTCGGTATCTTTCAATTGTTTTTGTAAATCCAGGAAATTTGTATTGGCCTTTAAATCAGGATAATTTTCAGCAACTGCAAATAATCGACTCAGGGCACCGCCTAACTCTGAATTTGCTCCTAATTTTTCCTCCGGTGTATTTGCGGATAAATATTTGGTTCTGGATGCGGTTACTTCCTCTAATGTTGTTTTCTCATGTTTAGCGTATCCTTGTACAGAGCTTACCAGGTTAGGAATTAGATTAAATCTTCTTTTTAGCTGAACATCGATCTGCGCCCAGGAATTATCTATTCTACCTCTTAAGGTTACTAATTTATTGTAAGTAAGAACCCCCCATAATACAATTAGAATAACAAAAATCATTATAAAACTCATAAAAACACTCCTTTCTCCTTTTTCTCTTTTTCATCTTGATAAATTATTTAAAAAGCTCCGGCTCCACCACCACCGCCTCCTCCTCCGCCACCGGAAGAGAAGCCGCCACCGGAACCGGTAGAAGAACTTGTAGTGGCAAAAGCAGAACTAAATACTGTATCAAAAGACTTGAACATACTGCTATTCAATCGTCCGCTTCTATCAGTCATGCAGTATAAATAGGTAGAATTTCTAAAGGAAATATCTTGACTACCTAAGACTAATTTTAATTTTGAAATTACTTTATCTGCTACTCCCAGGGAGATAGCATACACCAGATAATGTTCCCAGACTACTATAGAGGGGATTTCGTAATCTTTCATATTGCTAAAATCTAATAAGAATTTTTTAAATGCCCTCCATTTGGTATATTCATTAACTCCCATTTGAGTCTTTTTTCTTATCAATGCACCATAGACTATCACCGCAAAGCCAGTGAAGATGACAGTAAACAATAAGGGTATTAGAATAAATAATTGTACTCTTAATAGGGCCCCTAGAGCAAATAATAAAAATACTGCGGCAAATTCCATTAAAACTACCTTACCAGCGGCTTTTAATCCTTCTTTCGATTCACCGAAATAATTATACTTTTTAAATTCATCTCCCACTTTTTTTACCCATTTAGAATAATTGCTCCGAAAACTGCTCTGGGTTCTTGATGCCTTAGCATAGTCTTTTATTTCTTTTAAAGTAACACTCGCTCCATCACCGATAGAATAAAAAAGCCAATGGATTAAATATGATTCATGTTCTTTTAAATTAGCATTATCGCCTTCTTCGGTTAATATAAATTTATAATCCTTTTTTCTTCCTGCTTGAATCTCTTCAATCTTTAAATATTTCTTGCGTACTAAGTCCATTAGAGTTGCCATAATATCTTTACTGCCCACCCCCTGGATACTCATTAATTTACTCAAGACTGCAGGTGTAATATCCTGAGGTAATTCACGGTAATAATCCATTTCAACTTCTGGTTTAAGTTCCCTATCATATTTAAAATAAAGCCGAATAGCCTGGAATATATTAAATAATATTGCCAGCGGGATTAACAAGATAATTATCAGGTTAAACCCTTTATTTCGATCCGCTTTTTTAGCCCACCCTAATTCCTCTTTCATTATTTCAGCGAATTTATTCTGGTTAATTATTTTGGTACTATTGGGAATCATACTGGTGGGGAATAAAATTCTCGCTTCCACCATTTCTCCCGAAGATAATCCAAAAATTTCATATACTATTTTCCCGTCTTCCTGAATAGATACATTTCCGCTTAATGGGCCATGTCCGAACACTTTTAGTTCTTCTGCCGAAACTTCTGCAGACGGGAGTTCTATTTCTATTTTTACGTGACCAATGGGAGAAGTATTGGTTTTATCAAAAAATTTCCAGTAAAATTCTGCAGTATCATTGTATAAAGTTGCAACATTTTTTAACTGGTACTCCAGCAAAAATAATTTTCTTTCATTACTGGATGCATCATAAATTTTATAAGTCACCATATCTGCGGCGAGACTTTGAGTATATTCTAATTCTTTATCTTCGGGGAAATATTCGGAAGCATTGAAATACTTAAATCCATCCGAACCTTTAATTCCTATGTCTCTTATAATTCCATTAAAATCTCCGTCAAAATTATACTCAAAAATTTCGCTTACCTGAATATCACCATTTTCTAATATTTTCACCTGAGCTTGATAATCAGTTATTTCAAAACTCCGCTCTGCCCAGGCAATAAAAGTAGCAAAGGAAAATAGTATAATAATCAATAAAGCAAAGCCTATTAATTTTTTTGCTTTTATTTTAACCACCCCCTTAATTGCCAGTGGTGACAGAGGACCGTTGTACTAGCTCAATAATTCGGTAACTTTTTCTAACTTTTCATAGGGGGTGATATAAGCAAGTCCCCCGTGTCTTCTTAAGTGGTTATATTCAAATAAGAAGTTTCCTAGATT
>Ga0307428_1001888_pt1 | contig 10023 bp, 10 predicted proteins | sample SalMarWE160240MG_FD_202161 | JGI IMG/M metagenome (GOLD analysis project Ga0307428, IMG submission 202161) | Salt marsh sediment microbial communities from the Plum Island Ecosystem LTER, Massachusetts, United States - WE1603-240 | ecosystem: Environmental > Aquatic > Marine > Intertidal zone >...
AAGAAGTTGTATGCAAGATCTTGAAACCATGACCTGTGTCTTACTTCTACCGCATATCTTAAACCCTTGTCAAAATATGGAAGAATATTTCTGAGAGCATCTAGGCCTTCAACAATGTCTATGGAAGGTGGCAACTGAATCAATAATGCCAGTAATTTTTCCTTTAATTCAGAGATAGATTCAAAGAAGTAATTCAGTTGATCCTCATCGCAGTTCGATAATCTCTTGTCATGCGTTATAACTTTAGGAAATTTCGCAGTAAACCGAAAGTTCTTAGGAGTCCGTTTATACCAGTTCTTGACCATGAATTCATTGGGAATTCTGTAAAAGGAGGAGTCTATTTCAACATAATTAAAGACCTGTGAATAGTATTTTAACCATTTAGAATTTTCAATATTCTTAGGATAGAATGGCCCTTGCCAGGATGAATAGGACCATCCAGAACATCCTATGTAATACTGCAATCCCTTTGTTAGGTACTAATGAACACACTTGAATAAGGGTTTCGGCAGAATGCTACTCCGTGTACCTACCGAACGAACACTCTGCCAAGCCGGAAGTGGTTCTGTCAATCATGTAGATAGATCTCGGCAACAACCTTAGAATGGCCATCATCACACCGTCAGGAAAGACAACATCAAAAGCGCCAGTATGACTTCTTTACTTCGATATCTTTTGGAGTGTAAGTTCTTATATGCATAACAACTACTCATAATAATGAGAAACAATCCAAAATTCATCTCTGATGCAAGAACCATAGCTGCAGTATTGCCAGGGAATATGACGAACGAAATCTTAGTAAGAGTGAATCAATAGAATGGAAAAAATATTTTCAATGTTAAGGACATTTATTGACAGTAGTGGAAAGACAAAATTTTGTATAACCTGTGGTAACAAGGCTACTCAGGAGGCATTATTCACTGTAGGCGATGGAGTCATACTCGTAGAAAAATACTGTGACACATGTGCACAAAAGGAAGTAAAGTAACTGCTTTTAAAAGATCATTTATGAGGAATTGTGGTCATAAAAAGCATTTGTCGCAGGAGTACTCCATTCTCATATATAATCCGTGGAATACTCTATCAAAAGCCAAAATTAACTATCTTTTTAAATATGCATGCTGTAACAATGTGTTACATAATAATTCTTTTGGTTCTGTTGAACCCGCTGGTAGTTTGACACTGTGGTAAACAGTGATATATCAAATGGTAAACTACCCTACTTTAAAGTCGATTATAAATTCATTCCCCGGATTGTTGTTGCAGTAATTTTTTGGGCGCAAAATCTGCACCCGCCAGATTAGAACCTTCATATTCCAAGGTCATCTTCACGGGGGTAATCCATTCACATTTAGTTCCGAACTTCGCATGATGATTCTCCACGGCGTATCTATCGGGGGCATCTAAAAGACAAAATATCATACATGATTCCGTATCATAAAAAATATTTAGGACCTTAACTCCAAACTCATCTCTGGGTTCAGTCTGACTTTTCTTGAGATCGTCCTCTGTGTATTTACCCATAGAATGAAAGTCCATGAATGTAGGCATAGACCGATATGGATATCCTTTATTCGTTCAATCCCTTAAAGGTTCTCTTTGAGTTTAAATGCAGTTATGCATCGGAACAGAAATTCAGGATTTCTGTACATCATCTTAATGCATATTCCAATTCTATAAGTTGATCTGGTGTGCAAATTATCCACAATTTAACTATATCCTCAAATCCAACATCTTTGTTTTCTTAGGTTTTGGCAGGTCAAACATGCCTCTCATCTAAGGACCAGATACAACCTTATTTATGTGACCTAACCAGTCAATGTTGAGAATCAAATGAGAGTAGTAGTTAGAGCAATGATTCCAACAACCGCAGGCAACAAAATGGTCAAAGATCCCAATTTCTTGAAGAACGTCGAGGACTATATTGAGAAGGTCAATTGTGAGGCCGCGTATTTTACCGACATGAACGGAATGAGAACAATGGTATTCGTTTTGGACTTATCGAGTCCAGATATGATCCCTGCGATAGCAGAACCATTGTTTCAGGAATATGATGCCAATGTAGAGATCCATCCTGCAATGAATTTGGACGATTTGAAGAAGGCAATTTCAAGAATGGGAGGTTGATAAAGAAATAGAAACCCTCACCTTTTTTCTGGTGCTAATATTTCTTTCTTCTTTCCGCTTGCGTCGGAGACTTTACATGATTCACCCTGTTCAATGTTATGGGTCGTCTCTTCATTTCATTCTACTTCTTTTTCTTTCAATCTTGTAGTGACATGAATAGCAATAACTACACGCGTATAATAGCAACAACTACACATGTTGACTTCTCCTATTACACTCTACATAACTTCGGAAGGAAATAGGCGGTAATCGGCAATGTAGCGGTACTCGCGCATCTTCAACATATGTATAGGCAAGTACGTAGAGTTACCCGTCGTAGTTGTAATGAAATTCAGAGGTAACAAAATAGTGTACGAACACATCTACCGGGACCAAGCATCATTCCTAACTCAGATAGGTTTACTCGATGCAGAAAACCTGCCGATCAAAGGTATTGAACAATCACAAAAATTGAAAGAACTTTCATCAAAGTAGGACACAGTAGGCAGAGATCGATTTTGGAATGAGTACTTCGAGTTAGGTAAGATTGAATTAAAAACTAAATGGTACATTTACAATCTCAGATTAAATTAGATTCTTTAGATGTCCACGCACATATCACTAGCGATTTTGGTATACTTGTGGAGGTGCTTCTGGAGCCGGTGATGCTACTTTTTTCAGTTGAAATGAATGATATTATAACCTCCAGAATTTGTACAAGGGATCTAAGCGATCTATGATAATAGTTAGTTGGAGTTGGAATTCCTGTCGACTCCGATGCGGTTGTAGCTATTGTTTTCGTAGGGGGGCAAACTCTGTCCAATTACATTTACACTATACCAACGAATTTGTAGCACTCTGATCTCGATTCGATCTCATCATCAGGTAACATTATGTGTGACTGAATCTCTTTCTTATCTGATCTAAGAAGCTCATCTGCATATTAGAATATTCACATGACGTTCAAGAGGTGAGCATTCTAATCAGTTATTAAGCCAGGTATATCCCTGACAGGCCCACTTTATTTTGTTGTGACATAGACAACAGCAGAAAACTTGTAATCCTAATCCGTTCCAGGCACCGTAGCAATCCTCGTGCTTAAATTTTCTGCAATTGCGACTTAGAAAATAGTCAATATTAGTAGGTACCGCCGTCAACTCGAAGAACCTCCATTTTGTTGTGAATTTTCCAGTTCCTCTAATATACGGGAAATCAAGTCTGAAAACGATTCTCCGAAGAAACCTTTCCTGTAGTTTATCGTCAAACTATGCCTTACACTCTTTTCGGACATGGTTGCATTTCACTAAATAGGGAATAAAAAGAAAAATAATTTTGAACACATTATATCTCAATCCAACTAACAGCGTTTCTAGATGAGGATAATTCCAGGCGAAGCCAAGAGGAAATGGTGAACATCTAATACTACTAGATCGATGACTAACAATAAGGATAGTGAGATGTTGTTGTCTCAACTGTCTTGACTGTCATACAATTTTTTCATTTAAGGGGCTAATGACTTGACAATGTATTTATTTCATAAAGGTAAAAGAAAAGGCTCAAAAAACTTAAGGTTGGTTGTCAAATAGCCTCATTAACACAAACTGACGCTCTGTAAGACAGTAGATGCATGAAAAAGTTGCTAGAACTCCCTCTGGATCGTCTAGATAAGTTAGGTCTTGATAATATACAGCACAGAGGAAAAAATGGGATTTTAGGATTAACGTCACTTTCTTTTTAGTTTAGAAAAACATATTTAAGATTTTTAATTATATCTCCACGATCGTCTTACAGAAGGGAGCCCTCAGTTCTCAGGACGTAATAATACACTACAATTATCATCTTATTTTGTGTATGCGTATAGACAAATATAAATAAACCAATTTCTTGAATTCTCAGAGTATTCTGTATACTTATATGCAAATCTCCGATGGCCATTGCACGTCATCTACTTAAAATTGCACCATTTATCCAGATAACTACCGCCGATGATAGCGACCAAGATCGAAGACTAATGGCTGTGGATGTAAAGATGCTTGATGCTCAAGCTTCAACAGGCATTAGAATTAGAGCCAGTATTGATTTAGATTAGAAGATTTGGTAGGTCGAAGGAGAGCGTACAAATATTCATGTGATCTGCTGACGCTGCCCGCTAGCGTCGGAGGCCTATCTACGAATTCTCACCAACTTTCATTCTATTCAGTGAGAACGTCCCCATCTGGGAATATACTTATTGACCATATCATATTCATATATTCCTCATTCTAATATTGCAGATTCTATGCTGTTGATTTATTTCACTACTGAGCATTCCAGTGAATGCTGTAGTAATGCATTTGTAGCTGCATCATACTATAGATTAAACAGTTTGACTTTTGCTATTTCAGCTAGCACTACATCTGGCGAATCTATAAAAATACTGGGCCTAGGGGTCCAATTACCATTGAAATTTGGTCAGTCTGAATACTTTTTCACCTTCTCAGAGACAACTGAATTCGGGCCAGCAACCGTATAATGATATTCACTTTGCATGTTGATATCAAGAGGCGTTTACTCTATTTAATTATTGGAATCGCTGTTTTTGTGATTGCATATTACATCGGTACAGCCTCTGATATGACGAATTACCTAAGCGAAGCAGATAATTTAAGACAGGAATTCAACGAAAATGTGAGACATATTGATCGAAATGGGATTTTTTCTAATAACCTCGGAATTTCACTTCGAATGTTTATACCCGTCATTGGAATAGGGTATGGAATTTCTACTGGGTTTTCTACAGGATTCATGTCTATGGCCATAGCTGAGAGTTCTCCCCTTCTGAATAACCTTACCCCATTTTCAGATTTAATTAAGCCATTCGGATTTATGGAAATAGTTGCTTATGGATTGGCGATATCAAGGAGCGGGATTCTAGCTTATCAGTTTGTAAAGAAGAAACCTTGGAAAGAATATGTCATTCCTTCGGTAATAGAGATAGGAATCGTTACCATGATTCTACTAATTGCTGCTACAATAGAATGGAATACAATTACAGGTATTGTGGGACCACATCATCATTTACCTTAACAGTGAAAGAAATTGGAGAACATAGCATACCAAAAGAGAATAATTTCGTCTTGAAGATCTCCTCTTGAATTTCTTAAACCACTATAAATTCTTGTCAATATTCAGATATTACAATGGTGCCCCGAAATAGCCCCTGTCTGAGACGTAAATCATTATAGGACTCCCTATCATAGAATCCTACTGCTGGGTTGGGCCGCCCAGTAATAGAAGTCAAACAGAATTGCTGCTGGGTTTGTAGCAAATTCCTTGCAGCGTCCATGAACTCTTGGTTCTCACTCCTCTAGAGATTATACCGCCTACTCTGATTCCTCTCTACTTTAGTAGCTGAGCAACATCCATCACTACTGTGGTCTTACCCACTCCAAGTGCTCCACTACCCACCCCGAACTGTAATTGCCATATCACATGTTCAAAGGTGCTTTCATTCGTCGCCTGAAGTTATGAACATATCTAGAGAACCATTATAATAGGACAGCTAAAATGATGACAACATCTCTAAAGTGAGTTAGCAATGTTTACCAGAGGGAAGAAAGGTATTAATTCCATTCATCAAGGAAATATGCAAAATAAGACTGCTATAATCACTGGGAGTGGTAGAGGAATAGGAAAAGAAACTGCGATTCAAATGGCTGAACATGTAACAAATGTCGTTGTGTGTTCTAGGACCCAAGCGAAATCGATTCGGTAGTGAAAGAAATTGAAAATGTAAATAACCAAGTCAACACTTTAGGTTTAAAGTGTGATGTTAGTGTCTCATCTCAGGTGAATTCTCTTATCCAATTATCAGTGGATAAATTCGGAAGTGAAAGCATAGACATACTTGTAAATAATGCAGGGGTTGTATTTGACAAGAAGTTAGTGGATACTTCAGAAGATGAATGGGATCAAACGATAGATACTAACCTAAAGGGAGCCTATCTTTTTACAAAGGCTGTTCTTCCTCACATGATTAAAAATAGATCAGGTGTCATAGTAAACGTGAATTCCGGGGCCGGTAAGGCCGGTTTCATCGATCTATCATCTTATTGTGCAAGCAAGTTTGGACTTGTAGGTCTGGCTGAAAGTCTGGCATTAGAAGTTGTGCCATATGACATCAGGGTACTTACAATATTTCTTGGACAGGTAGCCACAAAAATGTGGCAGGATTATGATTACGATTATTATGAAAAAAATAAGAACAAAATGCTCAGTCCTCAAAAGGTAGCAGCAAAAATTATTGAAATGATATTTGACACTAAACATTACAGGAATGGAGACTCACTGGAATTGTATTATCCCTAGATACTGTCATCAAGCGACACAATACGAAACTGTCTGTGAACTGTTCTAATCGTTTGAATGTATTTTGACAGATGCATTTATGACAGAAACTGTCAGCCCATGATGACTCTTCTCTTTGTTTAATATAATCTGGCCTGGGCGTGAGTTAGATTCCAGTAGGTAGCTTCATTGCCTGTATAAGAGAGGGCCCATGCCAGTTCTAGGTTACTTTGATGCTGTTGTATCGAATTTCGCTATATGTCACCTTAAACATGAACGTGAGCGTGAACTCTGAATAAATATATTAATCAGGGAAATTCTGTAATTTAGAACATGTCGCAATGTGCTGATTTATTCTTTTTTAGGTGAAATGGAGAGACACTTCAGATTCAAAGTCCTTTTGGTGGCCGCCTGGAAATGCACAACAACGCCTATAAACCAGACGACCAACCAAAATTATGGAAAGGCCTCAGGAAGAGTCCTTCAGTCGTACTCTAATTATGACTCTCTTAAAGCGATTGTGTCCTCACTGTACTGCTTTGCATGCTTCCATGCGGTTTGCCTAGGCGCTGTCTAGTGAACTGTTCCCTTTAGCTTCTGTATGTCATGCTGTACGCGCGCCTTGGACATTCGCGTTTCAGAGGAAAGTTGTGGTTTTTCTGAAGTGCGCTTCTGTTTCAGTCTTACTAATTCCTTTGAGTGAGGATTTAGGACTTATCATTGAATGTATGCTTTCATAGGGCTTATTTGAAGAAATTATAGGTGTAGTAACATACATCATCACGTACCTTTTACCCGCAAGTGTAAAAGGAAAATGGTACATTTGATTCGCAGCAAAAACGTAGTCAAAGATTCATAGATTGGAGGTGTGTTTGGAACCGAAAACCACTACCGTCGCTTAGATCTGCTGTATTCACAACGGCTATCCGCCTCGGTTTTTGCTGAAATTATTCTAATATGCGCTATTGCCTGTGCATATAGGTTATTTTTTAATTCTGTAAAGGTTTCTGTGGGATACGACGATAAGCTTGTTGTCACGTACACGATTAATCTGAACATCAATTGACAAAATCCCATACCTCCCAGTATTCTCTTCTCTCTTATCAGAAATAATTATTGAACTTGAAAATATATTTACATCCAAAACAGACTTCACTTGGAAGAAATCTCTATGCCCGATTTAGAACTGACCTTTTTTTGGGGCAAGCTGATAGGCGTTATTATTCATCAGAGGAGTTTAGTGTATTTGGGGTAGTAAAATGATCACACTACACAGAGATTACTGGAAGAGTTAGAGGCCTAAGAGGTATGGTGCCAAGCCTAGGAATAGCTGTTATTAATGTTCACCCTGCCAGACAGGAACAAATCCCAACAGACCAAGATGGTGTAATGCCATCTGCTAAATAGCAGAACTGTAAATCATGGAATGTTCACCTAGCCTAGAACTGACATATGATTAAAAAATGAATATTCCGTGAAGTACGAATCTTATATGCGCTAGTCATGCATGGCTAAGAGTCTGCTTCTTCATGGTTATAACCCCCAGGACAAAAAATCCGCCTCCTATCGCCAGAATCAAGAAATCTGCCGGTAGAATTAGAGCCCAGACTTGATTTACTGAACTGGCATATATGAATAGAATGGCAAGAAAGATCAGCGCTATTCCAGTTATCATTTCGCCATTTATTGTTTCCATAAGCCTGTAAAATCTATTCAGTCTACATGTATATAAAGCTCCGAAATATCACATAACATATTAACTGGAATCATTTATCAGAGGCATTATGCCCTTGCTAAATTAATGGCATGACTGGGACTTGAACTCAATAAGACAAGAATGTTCTTTTTTTGTATGTGCTCTGCATTGCAAAGAATACCAACTCTTCATATGCGTCAATACCTGACTTGATCACATTTGAGCATTGAGATCGTACCAATATCTAGCTGCATGACAGCAAATGTTATCACTGTTACTTCTGACCAAACCATAAGAGAGGTATGTAAAATCATGTGTGAACATAAAATCGGAAGCGTGATGATTCTAAGGGATTCCACCTTAGAAAAAGATAATAGTACAGAAAACAGCAGCCCAGTTGGAATTGCAACAGAAAGGGATGTTGTCACTCATATTGGATTAAAAACACAACAGTCATCGCTTGAGACGCCCGTATTTGAAATAATGAGTCATCCTCTTGTTACAATTCAGCCCAATGGCTCGTTAAAAGATGGAATAGAGACTATGCAGTTAAGGAATATCCGTAGGCTCCCAGTGATCGATAAAGAGAATGGTAATGAGAAGATGGTTGGAATAGTCACAGAGAAAGATATCATTAGAGCAATTATGAAAGCGCTACCTTCATCCCAAACTGCTGGCGAAGGCATGATAAGTGATCAACTGCAATTCGGATATCGATTTATGTATGAGCGATTTATCAATGAGGATCACTTTTCGAATGACACACATCCTGGTATGGGATAAATATAAAAAATTTGTTAGGTGCAACTCTTGCAACTTGAGTAAAAATATAGATTTGGATCTCGAAATTAGCAGCTGCTTATAAGGTACTCACTGTAAGTTCACTGGATCTGTCTGCTTCGATTTTACCAATTGATTAATGTGTTTATGCCGTGTCAATAGCAATGACACTAGCATTTTACAATTTATGCAAACTATTTCCACTTTTAGCATGCCGTCTTCTATGCTTACGTCTGATATGATCCTGAGTTTCTTGACGTGTTCTGAATTTAAATTTGCAGATGCGACAAATAAGCCGTCTTGCTCTTAAATTCTTAGTATAATCGCTCTTTGGAGTTCCATTGATATCCAGGTATTCGCCCGCATAAACCAGTTCTTCATCCTTTCGTGACTTATCGCCAGCAACAGCTTTGACACGTGTTACCATAGCATTGAATAACTTCCAGTTATCCGTAATATGTAACCCATTATGAGCTGAGCTATATAGCCGTAGGAGAATCACATAAATCGCACACATGTCATTATCTTGTGAAAACCAAAAGTTAGGAGAATTAATCTTTGAAAGTAAAGGGAAATCATCGGTCAACGTATAGTATCCTTCGAAAACGAAAACCCCAAACTGTGGTGTCACGGCTACAGGCTCAGCAACAGTATGGACATATTGGACTATCCAAAGACCAGATGGAACCTTTTACGGTGAAGGGCAAGGCTTAATAATCACATAAGGTGGTGGTGAGTTCATAACGGCCACAGGTCGCGGGGAAGGTAGAACTACAAGATATCCAGGTACCTTGTTCTTTAGTGTGTCTTTAGGTAATAAACTCGCCACACTATTGGCTATTCATTCAAGTCTTGGGAATGGAAATAAGATAACTTACTGATATACAGATATTGTATTGAGATCAGCATAACCCTTATTTTGATATTATATCCGTTCATTTATGATGATTTCCGATGATAATGCCAGTCAAGAAGATCGTGTTCTACGTAGTATAGAGAATTTATTACAGACATCCCTGGAAAACCTTGAATATGAAAGGGATAAGTTTAAGACCCTAACTGATGAGTCCGCAAATGTTTTGCAGAATATTAGGAATACCTTGTTTTCCTTTTTG
>Ga0307428_1001891_pt1 | contig 10016 bp, 7 predicted proteins | sample SalMarWE160240MG_FD_202161 | JGI IMG/M metagenome (GOLD analysis project Ga0307428, IMG submission 202161) | Salt marsh sediment microbial communities from the Plum Island Ecosystem LTER, Massachusetts, United States - WE1603-240 | ecosystem: Environmental > Aquatic > Marine > Intertidal zone >...
AATAAATCAACGGATATATCTTCTGAACCGTTATCGCATTCTATATGTAAACCAAAACTTTTAACGTCTGAACCTGTCGATTCTAACACCGTATGAGTCGAAGATCCTTCTGTAGTAATTGCAAAAGTAGTAACTCCAGTATTTCCACTATTATCTCTTGCGTTTGGAACTGCTCCTGCGGTTGCTACGGTTGTTATTGTAAGAACGCTATCATTAACGGTCACGGTTGTAATTTCGTCGAGAGCTTCTAAAGCCGTTTCCATCGTGGCAGTAAGATCAGCAAGGTCGTCATACGTCCCTTGAATTCTACAAGCCGTTGCACCAGTAACGGCGGCAGGTTTTCCACTATCGTCTCCACTTACATCGAAGTAAACTTGATAACATTTTACGTGCCCAGCTGCAGTCATTACGTATAAAAGGAATTGATCACCGTCTATATAATCGGAATAAGTATCAACCGTTATAGTTTGGACTATTTTTTGTAAACCAACAGAAGTGGCGGCTCCAGTAGCTAAAGATAAAAATCTGGCATCTTGCATGTAAGTTTCTAATGTAAAATCAACTGGGTCCTGTTGCGTGTTTACTATCATGTTAGGATGTTTTCCAGATCCTATTCCGTATATTTTCTCCTTTAGAATTATTGGAAGGTCCCAATCAAACCCATCTGGGATCAGATTTAATTGTTCGTACCATGGATACGTTGTAGGGTTTTGTGTCACCTTCGTTCCATTCAATGGCGTTAGATGAGAACTTTCGGGAAACATGAATGCTCTTTGGTCTTTATGTTGATAAAATGACATTTTTAATGTATGTTTTTATATTTTTATATCTTTATAATAGAAAAATCAATTTAAAAAAACAAAAATAATTAATACGCCAACACTCCAGCTTTATTTATGATTATTATTAATCTAATTTCGAATAAAACGGCGTTAAAAATTCTCGTACTACCACCTTCCCATTTAATCATTGATTCTGCAGAAGTAGGATCGTATTTTATGCATGATTTCTTCATGGCTTTTAAAATATTTAACATGTCGGCTTTTGTTGTGGTCGCAATTAAACAAGTATATCCGTCGTGACTATCCACGCTAAAATGTAATCTATCCATCAAACCTATTACTTCGTCGTCAATATTAGAGACTGAAGTCGCTATTACCCTCTTATATGCTCTATAATTATCCGAATAGAATTTTATGAACGAGGGTTTTGCACAAATATCCGTGTCCCAATTATCGTCTAAGATGGTATTTATATCGGTCATTTTATTTTTTATTTTTTTCTAATTTTATTAATATTTTTAATCGTAATATTTTTTTATTAAAGGGATTTTTTTTCTTGAGGAGTTCTTCAAGTTTTTTTTCGTAATACTCAACCATTTCAACCCCTTATTCCTTTAGTCGTAAAGAAACGCTTGGCTTCCATGTATTTTATTCCAAAAACGTTGGCTATTTGTCTTAGGAAATTTTTATATTCCTTATTTGCTCGTTCTTTTATTTTCATTCTTACAAAACTCAAAGAATCGTATTTTGCGTCTGGATCGAACAATAATTTTCCTGTTCGCCTGCTTTGCGTGTATCCCGAATGAGCGAGTTGAATTTTGTGTTTTTTTCCAGTCTTAGGATGCGTGTACGTTCCAGTATTCACGTAATTTAGATATTTTTTATCAGAATATACTGAAAGTTTTAATTTGATATGTGACGGAATGAACGGATTTTCTTGCGGTACGATTGATAAAGGCTTCATCATGGACCGAATTAAAGAAGTCCTCAAAGCTCCAGTATCCGACGGCACGTATTTCATTATTACCTGCTCTCCGAATTTTTCAACCAACACGTAAAAATTAAACAATAGAAACGACACGTCTCTCAATACTTGATAATATTGATAACCGAACGTCTCTTTTATCATTCTGAACATTTTCCTGCCATGAGTTGATATCTGTACTTCAAAAACATAAGGTTGGCGTCTAACCATTCCAGCTAAATATAACCTCTCAGCGTGCGTCCACGGTACTAAATTAAATATGGACCGTTGATACGTTATGGGTGGATGATAAGAAAACGCTTTTGAGACTCCAAATTCTTCCTTTCTGAGTTCTGCAGGCGTTAATTTTTTCGTGTCAAATCCACGTAATATTATTGGGTTTTTGATTTCTTTTGGAGTTATTTTGATTTCTTTTTTGGACCACGACTCCATTCTTTTAAGACCTCTTTGAGCGTAATAATAAGGAGATCTTTTTTTTGTGATGGATTTGCGTGGCATTTTGCTCGTATAAGAAAGAGTGCCTTTTTTGGATTGAATGGAGCCTTTTTTTCTTTTTTGCCAATATTGGACGTTTTGTTTTCCAATAATCACGCCTTTATGTCTTGGTGGGGTATATCTTGCTCCACCTCTTGTTAATTTCGTTTTACCTGTTTTTCTTGTTCTCGTATTACTTATTTTTTTTGTTTTCTTCATTCTTAATCGCTTTGGTAATTCTTACTTTAATTATTTTAATACTTTTATTTATATTTCCTAACTCATATCCTCTCGTGGAACCACACGTCCAAAAAATCTTCTTCTGTGGTAAGAACGCACGATTGCCACGATTTATTGTTCAATTTTAAGTATCAACGCCCATTTCTAACTTACCAGCAATCCAGATCGAGTGTGCTATTTTTATTTTTCGCTCTTCTTCTGGAGAAAGATCAACGTCTACCATGTCGTATTGATCTGGATAGGCAAAAGCAAAAACGTTATTTACCATTTTTAACACGAGCTTGCAGGCTATTGGTTTTAATAGTTTATAAGTATCTATCATGTTTGTTGATTTTTTACAGACTCCGTTAATTATACCATCTGCATTATCTATGAATACAGTTAATTCTGTAGTTGTTGGTCGCGAATTTGCGTCAATACTAAATCCGAGATATGCTTCTATATCTGTTTTAGCACAATAATTTTCCATTTTTAAATCCTTTTAAAATCATAATTAATGTTTTAATAGTTAAAAATCTTAATATAATTAATAAATAGTTAAAAAATAAAAAATAGAAATTAAAAAAAAAATTAATTAGTTAATTTAGTCGTTTAAGCCAACAAATCAACGTCAGTTTCTAATGCGAATGCCGTTGGTCTCAAGACCATTGATGCTCCCATCCATAAAACTTTACCTTTAGTACCTAATGATGACATCTGCGTTGGGTAGTGCGAAACAGGGTACGATTCGCCCAACACGCATGTTGGTTCACCGTCTGGAGTCTTTCGTTGGAACATTAACATCGACCCAGCATCAGCCGCAGCCGCAGCCTTGATCAAATAATGCGTAACGTCCATGCTTTCAAGAATATTATTCTTGTGTAAATCTGTCATGGACCACATTCTTTCGATGTCTGATATGTGGGTTGTTGAGTTAAAGTTCTGAGCTAATTGACCGTAAACGTCGGGAGTCATTATGAATACGTACGGACCATAGAAAAGATCCGTAATTAATTCACTCATTGCGTCGCCTATTGATAATGGACCGTCACCTGCAGAGTTTATTCCTGCGTTATCTGTTGCAGCCGCAAAACTATTTAGCGTTCCAACTTCGGTTGCATTGACAATTCCTAATACCTTATTGTCGATTAAACCTTGTGGGTGAGCTGCAGTTCTCGCCTTGTCAAGAATATCATATCCTCTCCAAAAAACTCTTTCTCTGTAATCGGAAATAGTTTTTGAAGCTTCTCTAATATTCAAAACGTCTAACTTGACGTTATAATAATCGTTATTGTGTGAAGAATCAATATCAATCATCTTTAAGCGGAAATCTTTGTGCATTGCTGCAAGCCAGAAAGTATATTCTGTCTTTTTGACTTCGTCGTTGTCTTCAGTCATGAAATCGTCTGAGAATATAGGTTCGTCTAATTCTTGTGCAACTGCTATTTTATGGTATCTCATTCCTTTTTTGATTGGAATTGTCGGGAAATACTTGTTAGCGATTGCAATGTTTCTTAGAACACCATAAACTACTCTATCTAAGCTTTCAACTTCTCTTGGCATTAACGAATAAGTTGCATCGAGCCAAGATTGTGGGATTCTTACCTGTGTTTCTTCTCCTGTCATTTTTATCCCTTATATTAGAATCATTCTCAAATTGGCTGGTACTCCAGTAGCAATTGTTTTTGATCTTGTAACCCAACCAATAGAGATTATATCATAAGCCGCATCGACTTCTACTAAACCAGCAGTTGAGTTTGAAAACGTTAAAGTGTCTCCAACTTCTACAGCAAGCGTTGAGTTCCCAGTTGTACCGTCGTGTGTGACCCAAACTTCAGCCCCACATCCTTTAATCCAAACTGGAACTCTCGTACCAGCGTCAAAATCGTCAGTAGAGTCTTGGTAGCTTGGGCATCCTGCTACGCCAATCAGTTTAGCTGCACTTGTAGTCGCAACCTTTACTTCGTCAGCGTCGTCATACATGACTAAATATCCTATATATATGCCAGCAGCACCAGCTTGGAACCATTTAGGTCCTTCACAGCCGTTTGCAGCAATTAATACGTGATTTAGTGTACTTGCTCTTGCCATTTTTACTCAGTCCTGAACGTTGATAAGTCAAATTCATCATTAATTTTGGTAAAGATTTTGGAAGGATCTATACGCTTAGGTTTTTCGTTAGAAGTTCCGTCTTGGTCGTCTTTAATTTCTTTTTTGTCTTCTACTTTTGGAGGAATTATTTCTGCTTCCTTTTTGGGAAGACTATAACCACTAACAGTGTCTTTTATTAATTTTAAATCGTGAACGGATTTATCTTCAAGATTTAATTTTTTAATATTTTCTGCGTCTCCAAAGCTTTTTATTTCTTTTATTAAAGATTCTCTAACGATATCTTCTAATTCTTTTATCTTAGCGTCTTTCTCGGCAATAGCGTCTTTAAATTCTTTTTCGTCCATGTTTTTATCATCTACGTTTTTTTGTAACGAATCAAAGCTGTCTTGCAAGGCTTTCTTAATCCTGAGCGTTATTTGGTCGGCGTTCCATTCCTCGTGGATTCCCGCCATATATTTTCTCAAAGGCGTTAGAATTGCTTCTAAATCTTTAGGTTCAAACCCAGCAATTTTTCCCGATTCGTCTTTACTATCGTTCATGTTATCACTTTCCTTATCTTTATCGGAAATTTTTTCATTACTCGTTTCTTCAATTTCGTTTAAAATTGTATTTATATTATAATAATTAGATTTTTTACTTATAATAGTAAATTTTTGGTCTTCAGTCGGAATTTCTGAATCAACATTTACGCCACAGAAATCAATCGGGCATCTTGGAATAGAACGCAAGCAAATTGCTAAGTGTTCTAATTTAATATCTCTCTGAGCATGGTTGTATTTTTCACCATTCCAGAATCCCTCTCCATCTAATATTGCAAGGAATCCTATCGACACGCCAAACTTTCCAGAATCCTTAAGCGTCTCAAGTAATATTTGTGGTAATTTAGATTGATTGAAATAAGCAGTCCCTCGTATGGCTCGAAGATCATCGTCTGCCACGAATTGTCTCACGTATCCTATAATATTATCTTCGGTCACGTAAGGTTGATGTTCAATTATCATTGGAAGTTCTTCTAATCCATCTATTGCCATTTTTAGTTCTTCGTAGGGTTTAAAATGGTATTCTCTCGTAGAAATTCCACTTTCGTTTGGGATATCGTACGGCTGAATTAATTCCTTTGCTAATATGACTGGGGCTTTAATTATGTTGTTCATTTCTGTGTTAATATTTGAAATCTCAATCTGATCAGAAACCCAAATTGAATCCATTACGTCCTGTTTTTTCATTCTCATTGCGTATTTCGAACGCTGTGATTGTTGTTCTGCCGTTAGGAATTTTTGTTCTTCCGTTACAAGACTTTCTAATTTTGTTTGAAGCCTATTAAGATTTTTCATCGGTAACGACGTTAAAAAGGGATCTATTCCAGCATGACCGACTTTTAAGCCCTTTTTTCCTTTAATTAGTTTTACGACGCTCAAAAGCCTCCGCATTGATACGTCTGAAGCCCTCTCGACTCTACCACTCATCAACGTTCCACCAATACTTCCAATCAATTTTATTGGATTAATAGTATCGTAAACTCTATTATCGTGAGATTCACACCATCCGTGAGCTGCTGCAACTACCTTATCATGGTCCCATTCTGGATGCTCTTTGGCAAAAATACTTATTTTGGATGAACTGCACTTATCTGACGGTTCCGCATCTTTTAAAACATCATCTTCGTTTACCAACAACAGAAAATCCTCTTCTTCAGAATCTGAAGAAATAGTGAGTTGTTTGCAGATTTTTTTGGCTTCCGTGTCAGAATATCCAATTTTCTTCAGTTTAAGAAGACAGCTTGTAAATTCTTTTTGTTTCGTATCTTCAATATCTTCGGACCTTAATTCGTTATCTTTAATGTTTTCCATTGTAATTTTTACCTATTAATGTTTAAATTTTAAACGTGAAAAATTTCATTTCAAAAAAGAACGTTTCGTTTCCAGTCGCACTTATTTCGCTATCCTTGAGTAAAACATAAGCCGTATCAGTTCCTATTCTTGGAGTGATATTTATGGGTTTTAATTCTACCATGCCTTCTGGTCCACATGTTATTACCATTATATCATTATCTGGATCAATATTTCTAACGTGTTCAAATCCACTAAAATATAATTTTATCATTGTAGAGCCAGTATTTGCATTCGTGACGTTGCAAAGTCTTAACAGAGTTATGATTAATCCGTTTCCGTCTGGAACGTAAATTCTTGCACCATTACTCTCCGTACCATGTTGTGCTATTGTAAGAAGGGTTGTTCCATTTCCAGTATTACTTGTCGTTAGAATAATTGCATCTGCTGCATCCTGCCCACCACTTCCAAAAGTTGCTGCTCGCATGTGAGAAACTGCTTTTAATCTCGTTCCTAATTTTACATACGTCGCACCAGCCATCGCTACTTCGACTTCTATTGGGTCTCCATTTATGTCCCAACCTATAATTTTTACCGTCCTAACGTGACCAGCTGCTATATCGTTATCGTTTGCACTTGCTGAAACCACGTATAAATAAGAACCTTCGTAATAATCTCGACCTTTATTCACTATAGTAATAGTAAAACTCTCTCCAGATTGATTACAACTCGTTATGTTACCAGTTTTGTCGCTTTCTATGGTAATAGTTCCATCTGCTTCGGACGTAGTATATCCAGCCACTCCATCTATTATTCCTTCAATAACAATCCCAACTTCGTCTGCCGTAGTTGAACCTGAAATATCGCACGAATGAGCCGTTCCTACTGCAAGAGCGTCTAAAGTTCCATCTTGAAATATAAATCCCCAAGTAGTTGCTGTAGTTTCTCCGTCGTGAGGATCTGTAACACTTCCTGCTTTAGCGTTTATGATCGGTAAAGTTGTTGTACCGCCATTATCGCAACCAACGTCGTCTTTAGCCGCAATCAAAGCGTCTATTACTTCTGCAACTTCAATAGCCGTAGTGGCTCCTGAAATATCGCATTCTATTGCAGTTCCAGATTCTTCTGGATCTGTACCAGCTCCCTTATTTATCCATATATAATATTCTGTTTCGTCACCATCTCCATCTGCAACAAAGAAATGAAATGTTGAAGATTCCACTGCATCTGCTTTTGTTGAACATGTTATAGTGCAACATGCCGCCCTATTTGGGTTATCTCCACCTTGTTCTATCGAAAAAGTGACTCCTGTAGCAATATCTCCGTCACAAGCATCAGTCACGTTACCATTATTTGCGTTCGTAATTGTTAAAACAGCTCCAGCATTTGCAGCACCAACATCGTCTTTAGCTGCAATTAAGCCGTCTATTACTTCTGCTACGTCAGTAGCCGTAGTAGATGCTGAAATATCACAATCAATGGCTGTTCCGTCTTCTGAAGGGTCGTCCCCGCCTTGTTCAATAGAAAAAGTACATCCAGTACCTGCTATTGATTCAATGGCATCTGTAACTTCTCCATTATTAGTATTTACGATAATTATATCGTCTCCATCTCTTGTACAGGTAACATCAGCCTTAGCATGAATTAAATCTTTCACTATTTCTGCCACTTCTGCTGCTGTAGTAGCTCCTGATATATCAGCCTCTATTCCTGTTCCAGTTCCAGTAGGATCTTCAGTTGTGCCAGTTTTGTCAAACCAGACATAATAGTGAGTAACAGTACCATCGCCATCATCAACCTCAAAATCAAACGAACTTGCATCAGTCATTTCTGCCATCGTTGATCCAAAAGTGACTGTAGTTATTTCTGCTTTATTTATCCAACAATAATACTCTGTTTGACAGCCTGCTCCATTATCTACCCAGAAATGAAAACTTCCACTCCCAATCATGTTTTTTTTTGCTAAACAAGTAATCGTGGTTATTTCTGCTTTATCAACGTAGAAATGATGTTTGGTTTCTCCAGAACCATCACCAATGGTAGCCGAAAAATTTAAATTTATATATTCGCCACCAATAGCGTTTACTTTAGTAGGACACACAATTGTAGTAACTTCTTCAACGTCACCAAGAAAACTCGCATCAGGAGCATCCATTTCTGTTTCAGCGTCCCCATTAACAGCTATATTAGCTAATCGCCATGTATGTATGTTTTTTGCTCCGCCTTCTTTTAATCGCTTATAATCGGGGTCTTCCCCCGCAATTTTCTGTTTTGAAAAACTTAATTTTGTTTCTGCCATAATTTTTCCTTTTTTATTTTTTTATTTAATTTTATTAATTCATTCTTTTATTTTATAAATATTTGATTTTTTATCGTAATATATTAACTTTCACTCCATTTAATCAATTTATAAATTGTCTTATCATATATCCCCACATCTTTACAGATTTGATTAATAGAATAATTATTTCGTATGTCTTTGATAGCATCTTTTAATTTTTCTTTAATCGGATCATTCATATTATCTGTTCGGGTTGGGGGTGCTACTCTTTTATTCTTCTCAAGATCTTTTTGAGATGCCGCCTTTTTTTCGGTAGATCTCGCCTTTTGGTCCATGGAAGTATTTGTTTGAGGTTCTCCATGTATTCCTTCTACGGTTTGATTCATTTCCTCTTCGGCTAAACCCATCTCTAACATGCTCAAAGTCATGTTCCATTGCTGCTCGTAAATTGGTAACGAGCCGATTATGAAATTCCCTATCATGTCGCCGCCAGATTCCTCTGGTACTGGTTCCAAATCAAGATATTTTCTTGCTTCGTTTAACGAACAGATTTGGGTCATTGCAAGGGCATTTGAGACCATTTTTTGTTTATATTCCGCCTCGTCCATCTTATTAAACTCTTCTCTAATTCCCCAGTTAAGGTTAAAATAATCAATTCCCCTAAATATTCTTCTAACGTTTACGTCCTTTTTGAAATAACTTCTAACAAAATAGTCAAGATCGGAATGATCACTATCGAGTTTAGCAAAATAAGATCTTTCAGAAACTTTAGAACCCAAAACACCAGCAATTTCTCCGAGTAATATTGGTTTTGGTATTCCTGTTCCAATAACTATTAAATCTATACAAATTTCAGCTAATGCTTTTAAATTCAGCATTGATCCTGCTTGAGAAAGCATTTCTGCTCTATCAATATGTTCCGTTGGAAGTGCAAGCCAATGTCTCCTATTTAGGTTTTTTAGGACGTCTTTTAATTTATCAAGGTCAGCACCGTCCATTAGGTCCTTCGTAAAGAAAACAGGCAAACCTGTGGACCATCTAAACGCTGCTTCTCCAGTTGCTTTTAAGATGCTCGATAAAACAACGATTGCGTCGTAAACTGCAGATAGGTCGCTATATCCAGTAAATCTAAATTCAAGGTTCCCGGAACATTTTCTGAGGACTCTTGAAGGATGAATTCTAACTGTCCTTGTAGATCGCCAATTATTACCGTCTTTCACCTCGATTAAATAATATTGTGGTTTACCGTGCTTGTCAAACGCAGGAATATTATATCTTAAAGGCGAAAACGCTTCTACTCTTAAAATCGGTTTGTTCTGATCTATTGGATATTC
>Ga0307428_1001895_pt1 | contig 9995 bp, 10 predicted proteins | sample SalMarWE160240MG_FD_202161 | JGI IMG/M metagenome (GOLD analysis project Ga0307428, IMG submission 202161) | Salt marsh sediment microbial communities from the Plum Island Ecosystem LTER, Massachusetts, United States - WE1603-240 | ecosystem: Environmental > Aquatic > Marine > Intertidal zone >...
TACACATGGTAAACGTGCTGATCAAGCAATGGGGTTTCGCGAATATCCCCAGAATCCAACGCTGGCGGCGGATGCGGGGCGCAAGGCAAGCCTCTGTCCCGTAATGCTGAATCTGAGGCGAGACGGCCTCGTGGGGCGCCACTTAGTCCACAGCCGAAGCTCCCGTCGAGACGGAATTTTTCAGTGGCGAAGCGGCGCCCGCCCGCTAATGAGACAGTTCCGACATCAACCGGTTGAAAAATATTCACCGAATTGACACGAGGCCCGCAGTGCGGCGCGGTCGCGCCGCGCGGTTGTCACCATTGGGCAACAGTCGTGGTTTTTTTTGATTAGGCGCCCATGGCGCTGATGCGCTTCGACAAACGCGACACTTTGCGCGCCGCGGTCCTGCGATGGAGCAGCCCCTTCTGCGCGGTGCGCGCGAGCACGGGCTCGGCGTCCTTGAGGGCTGCCTGAGCCGCGGCTTTATCGCCGGCGGCGATCGCCTCTTCGACCTTCCGCGCATAGCTGCGCATACGGCTGCGCCGCGCCTTGTTGGCTTCGGTGCGGCGGATGGTTTGGCGGGCAGCCTTCTTCGCCGATTTGGTATTGGCCATTCGTCAGGTCCTAAACTATGAGCGCCTTCGGCACCGCCCGGTCCCGGAACGCGCGGAAGAATGGGGGATAACGAGCCACGGTCTATAGCGACGGCGGAATTAAGCGTCAACCGGCCGTTTTGGCGGCGACATCCGGCGAGGTTGACACGGGAAGCGGCGATGGCTCTTGTGGCGGCGCGTCGCGCCAGGCGCGGGAGAATGGATCTAAAGCAGGGACCCCATGCGCATTCTGGTTACCGGCGCCGCCGGCTTCATCGGTTTTCATACGGCGGCCCGGCTGCTCGATCGCGGCGACCAGGTGGTCGGGCTCGACAATCTGAGCCCCTACTATGATGTGGCGTTGAAGGAGGCGCGGCTTGCCCGCTTGCGGGGCCGGAACGGCTTTAGCTTCATCAAGGCGGATCTTTCCGAGCGCGAGATCGTCGAGGCGGTATTCGCCGAGGAGAAGCCCGACCGCGTCATCCACCTCGCGGCCCAAGCCGGCGTGCGCTACTCCCTTGACCACCCCCACGCTTATGTTGACGCCAACATCACGGGCTTCCTGCATGTGCTCGAAGGCTGCCGCCATCACGGCGTCGAGCATCTCGTCTTTGCCTCCTCGAGCTCGGTCTATGGCGCCAACCGCAAGCTGCCCTTCAGCGTCAGCGACAATGTCGACCATCCCGTGAGCCTTTACGGCGCGACCAAGAAGGCCAACGAGCTGATGGCCCATTCCTATGCGCATCTGTTCGCGCTGCCGGTGACGGGCCTGCGCTTCTTCACCGTCTACGGCCCCTGGGGACGCCCTGACATGTCCCTGTTCCAGTTCACCCGGAACATCCTCGAGGGGAAGCCGATCCCGGTCTTCAACTACGGCCACCATGCCCGGGACTTCACCTATGTCGACGATGTGGCCGAGGGTGTGGTGCGAATCCTCGACATGATCGCCACGCCCGATCCCGACTGGCGGGCCGAAGACCCCGACCCGGCCACCTCCTCGGCGCCTTACCGCCTTTACAATATCGGCAACAACAGCCCGGTCGCACTCCTCGACTATATCGCTGTGATCGAGAAGGCTGTTGGCCGCAAGGCCGAACTCGAGATGCTTCCCGCTCAGGCTGGCGACGTGCCTGAGACCTATGCCGATGTTGCGGCGCTGAAACAGGCGGTCGGCTTCGAGCCCTCGACCCCGATCGAGGAGGGGGTGAAGCGCTTCGTCGCCTGGTATCGCGACTTCTACGAGGTGTAGGTTCTTCTCCGCGCGTCCTTGAAACCCAAGGATTTCGACGCCAAATGTTGCCTAGGCGACACGGTGGGACAGAAACCGGAGAAACCCGGGAACGGCTCGGCTTCCCACCCGTTGGTCCGGTACCTGCGTAGAAGGAGTAACCCCCGTGCCTGCCAGCGAAATCCAAACCGCTCTTGACTGGGCAGACGAGAAACAACCCTCCGGAGAGGGCCCAGCCTGGGCCGCTCTGGGCTACATGAAGCTGCGCGAGACGCTGGAGACGGTCGTCGCCGGCATGGAAGCCGCGGCGCAAGATGTCGACAGCGCGCGAGAGCCCGAGCCGGCCTCGGGCAAAGCGCCAAAAAACGCGCTCAGCGGTTCGTAAAGACCGGCTTGCGCTTCTCGATGAAGGCAGCCATGCCTTCCTTCTGGTCCTCGGTCGCAAACAGCGAATAGAACTGCCCCCGCTCGAAGCGCGTGCCTTCGGCCAGCGTCGTGGCAAAGCCGCGGTTGATCGCTTCCTTGATCATCATCACCGCGTGCTGCGACAGGCTCGCGATCTTGTCGGCGACCTTCATCGCCTCGTCCATCAGCTCCGCCGCAGGGACGATGCGGCTGACCAGCCCCGAACGCTCGGCCTCCTCGGCGTCCATGCGCCGGCCGGTGAGGCAGAGTTCCATGGCCTTGGCCTTGCCGACGGCGCGGGTCAGCCGCTGCGTGCCGCCGGCGCCCGGCATGATGCCGAGATTGATCTCGGGCTGGCCGAAGGAGGCATTGTCCGCAGCGAGGATGATGTCGCAGGACATGGCAAGCTCGCAGCCGCCGCCAAGCGCATAGCCGGCGACCGCAGCAATGATTGGCTTGCGGCAATGGCTGATGCGGTCGAACGGTGCGATGAAATCGCTGCCATAGGCCTCGACGAAGGTCTTCTTGTGCATCTCCTTGATGTCGACGCCGGCGGCGAAGGCCTTCTCATTACCGGTGATGACGATGCAGCCGATCCCGGGATCGGTCTCGAACCGGTCGAGCGCGCGGTTGAGTTCGCTAATGAGGAGCGTGTTCAGCGCGTTCAACGCATGCGGGCGGTTGAGCGTGATCAGCCCGACTTTCCCCTTGGTGCTGACGATGATCGTCTCATATTCGGGTGCCGCGGACTTTAAGTCTTCCCTGCTGAGTTCATTGGCAAACATGATGTGTCGGGTTCCCTAACGTTGACAGTGTGGACAGTAGAATGTCGAGCGGCCGTTCTGGACGATGCGGCGAACCACGCCGCTGCAGCCGTTGCTTCGACAAGGCTTTCCCTCCCGTCCATAGACCTTGAACCGATGCTGGAAGCGGCCGAGCCTGCCGTCGGCACGCGCATAGTCGCGCAACGACGAGCCGCCGGCCCTGATCGCCTCCTCGAGCACCGACTTGATGGCCTTGACGAGGGCTTGCGTCTGCTTGGTCGGCTTGCCGGTCTTGGTCGCTAGCATGCCGGCCTTTCGCAATGGTGAGATGCGGGCGCGATAGAGCGCCTCGCAGGCGTAGATGTTGCCGAGCCCGGCGATCAGTCTCTGATCGAGCAGGGCGGCCTTGATCGAGGCAGTCTTGCCTTTGAGCCGCGAGGCGAGCCATTCGGCGGTGAGGTCGTCGCCAAGCGGCTCGACGCCGAGCCGGTGGAACAAGGCATGGTGCTCGAGCTCTCCCTCCGGGATCAGATCCATGAAGCCGAAGCGGCGCGTGTCGCTGTAACGGACCGCGGCGCCGTCGGCGAGGTGGAACACGATATGCTCGTGCTTCGGGACCTTCGTCTGCCGGTGGGCGAATGCGCCTGGCTTTACTGTCTCGCCATTGCCGCGCGCGATGCGGAAGCGGCCGGTCATGCCAAGATGCATGACCAGCACCTCGCCGTCGTCGAGCCGCGCCAAAAGATATTTGGCCCGCCGGTCAAGCCCGTCGATGGTCCGGCCTTGGAGCCGCTCGGCGAAGCGTTTGGGCAGCGGAAAGCGCAAGTCCTTGCGCCGCTGTTCCACGGTTTGGAAGCTGTTGCCGACCAGGACCGGCTCAAGGCCAAGTCTGACGGTCTCGACTTCTGGTAGCTCTGGCATCTTCTATCGCAGTGCAAAATAATTCCGTTTGCGCCGCAACAATAGCTTGCTTTAGGGCCTTGCGCTATTGTCCAAACGATGTCCGAGAAAGTGAGCAACAGCGAAAATGGGGACGCCGAGGCGAGTTTCGGCTTCGCCAAGGTCGCGCCCGAGGCCAAGCAGGGCCTTGTCAACGAGGTCTTTGCCCGCGTGGCGCGCCGCTACGACCTCATGAACGACTTGATGTCGGGCGGCCTGCACAGGCTGTGGAAAGACGATGTCGTCGGCTGGCTGGCGCCGCCTAAGGGGCCCCAGGCCTTTGCCCTGCTCGATGTCGCCGGGGGCACCGGCGATATCGCGTCCCGGGTCCTCGCCGCGGGCGGCACGGGCACGCGGGCCACGATCTGCGATATCAGCGCCGAGATGATCGCCGTCGGCCGCGAGCGGGCCGGCGCCGAGGAGCGGCTCGCCTTCGTGCTCGGCAATGCCGAGAGCCTGCCCTTCGCCGCCAAGAGCTTCGACGCCTACACCATCGCCTTCGGCATGCGCAATCTGACGCGGATCGACGCCGCGCTCGCCGAAGCCTATCGCGTGCTGAAGCCTGGCGGGCGCTTTCTCTGCCTCGAATTCTCTTCGGTGGAGACGCCGCTGCTGGATACGCTTTATGACGCCTATTCCATGGCCGCGATTCCGGCCCTTGGCGCTCTTGTCGCGGGCGACGGCGAGTCCTATCGCTATCTCGTGGAGAGCATTCGCCGCTTCCCCGATCAGAAATCCTTCATGGGAATGATCGAGAATGCGGGGCTCGAGCGGGTCCGCTACCGCAATCTTACCGGCGGCATCGCGGCGATCCATTCCGGCTGGCGGTTATGAGGACATGAACGCAATCGCCAATATGGCAAGGCTGACGCGGGCCGGCGCCGTCATCGCCTGGTCCGGCGCCCGCGTGCTCCCCGACGAGATCAGGCTGCCGCCGCCGCTCCGCATCTTCAGCCGCATGACCGCGCCGCTCAGGCGGAAGCCGAACGGCGAGGCATCGCCGAACGAGGCGCGGCTGTCGACGGCGCTGACATCACTCGGGCCGTCCTACATCAAGCTCGGGCAGTTCCTGGCGACCCGCGACGACATCATCGGCCGCGAGCTGGCGAGAGACCTATCGACGCTCCAGGACCGGCTGCCGCCCTTCTCGCAAGAGGAGGCGCGGGATGCCGTGGAAGAGGCGCTCGAGGCTCCGATCGACAAGATCTTCGCCGAGTTCGGTCCGCCCGTCGCCGCGGCCTCGATCGCGCAGGTGCACAAGGCCGCCGTGCGCGAGCCGGACGGCAGCTTGAACCCGGTCGCCGTCAAGGTGCTCAGGCCCGGGATCGAGCACCGCTTCAACCAGGACCTCGATTCCTATTTCTTCGCCGCCAAGATGATCGAGCGCCTCCATCCGCCGTCGCGCCGGCTTCGGCCTCAAGCCGTGGTGGAGACCCTGGCGAGATCCGTCGCCATCGAGATGGATCTCCGCATGGAGGCCGCCGCCATCTCGGAGATGGCGGAGAATTCGAAGAACGATGAGGGCTTCCGTGTGCCGGTGGTCGACTGGAGCCGCAGCGCGCGTCGCGTCTTGACGCTTGAATGGATCGACGCCACCCCGATCGCCGATCGCGACGCGCTCGCAGCCCAAGGTCACGATTTGAAAGAGCTCGGCGCCCGGCTGATGCAGACCTTCCTGCGCCACGCCATGCGCGACGGTTTCTTCCACGCCGACATGCATCCCGGCAATCTCTTCGTCGACAAAGAGGGCAACATCGTCGCCGTCGATTTCGGCATCATGGGCCGGCTCGGCATGAAGGAACGGCGGTTCCTCGCCGAGATCCTGCACGGCTTCATTACGCGAAATTATCGCCGCGTCGCCGAGATGCATTTCGAGGCGGGCTACGTGCCGCGCCGCCACTCCGTCGACCTGTTCGCGCAGGCGCTCCGCGCCATCGGCGAGCCGATCATGGACCGCCCCGCAAGCGAGATCTCCATGGCCCAGCTCTTGGGACAGCTGTTCCAATACACCGAAGTGTTCGACATGCAGACCCGCCCCGAGCTGATCATGCTGCAAAAGACCATGGTCGTGGTCGAGGGCGTGGGCCGGAGCCTCGATCCCGAGCTGAATATGTGGGTGGTGTCGGAGCCCGTGGTGAAGGCCTGGCTACAGAGCCAATTCGGCCCCGAGGCGCAGTTCGAGGCCGCGGCCGAAGGTGCGGCGTCCATGGGCAGGTTCATGGGCGACATTCCGAAGCTCCTGGTCCAGGCCGAGCGGACCGGGGAAGCCCTCTCGATCATGGCCGAGGAAGGCATGCGTCTCGACGACCACACCGTCGACCGCCTTGCCGAGGCGCAAGCGCGGCGGAACCGCGGCAGCCGCATCGGCATCTGGGTCGGCGCCATCGCGCTTGCGGCGATAGCGCTCGCGCTGTTGCTTTGAGGTGGGCTGCTAACCCCGATGTCTTGTCACTGTGGTGGTTCAGGTGCGATCAGTCATATTCCTCACCCTGAGGAGGCGCAGAATGCGCCGTCTCGAAGGGTGAGGCCCATGCTTCGAGACGTGGCCTGCGGCCACTCCTCAGCATGACGCCCGAGCGAGGACAGCACGTGGAGAACAAGCGCATCCTCTTGATCGTCGGTGGTGGTATCGCCGCCTATAAGAGCCTCGACCTCGTGCGGCGCTTGAAGGAGCGGGGTGCGCGCCCGCGCGCAATTCTCACCCGCGGCGGCGCGGAGTTCGTCACGCCGCTGTCGCTCTCGGTGCTTTGCGAGGAAAAGGCCTTCACCGATCTGTTCGACCTTAAGGATGAAGCCGAGATCGGCCATATCCGCCTCGCACGTGAGGCTGACCTGATCGTCGTCGCGCCGGCGACTGCCGACCTCATGGCCAAGATGGCGCATGGCCTTGCCGACGATCTCGCCACGGCCGTTCTGCTCGCCGCCGACAAGACCGTGCTGGTCGCGCCGGCGATGAATGTCCGCATGTGGGAGCACCCGGCGACGCGGCGAAACGTGGCGCGGCTCCGCGATGACGGCATCGCCTTTGTCGGTCCAAACGAAGGCGAGATGGCGTGCGGCGAATATGGCGAGGGCCGCATGGCCGAGCCCGGCGAGATCGTTCAGGCGATCGAGCGCCTGCTCGCGGCGAAGCCGAAAGGCGCGCTTTCGGGACGCCGGGTGCTGGTCACCTCAGGCCCGACGCATGAGCCGCTCGACCCCGTGCGCTATATCGCCAATCGATCTTCGGGTAAGCAGGGCCATGCTCTGGCGCGCGCCGCTGCCGCGGCAGGCGCCGAGGTGACGCTGGTGACAGGTCCGGTTGCGCTCCCCGACCCCGAGGGCGTCACGGTGATCAAGGTGGAGACCGCCCGCGAGATGCTTGACACCGCACTCGCCACGCTTCCCGCCGACATTGCCATCTGCGCCGCTGCCGTGGCCGATTGGCGGGCGGCGGAAGAGGCGTCACAGAAACTGAAGAAAGCGATCGACGTCACCGAGACGTCGCTTCAGCTCACGCAGAACCCTGACATCCTCGCGACCCTCGCCAAACCGGGCTCGAAGCGCCCGCGCCTTGTCATCGGCTTCGCTGCCGAGACCGAGAACGTCGTCTTGAACGGCACGGCGAAGCGCCGCGCCAAGGGCGCCGACTGGATCGTCGCCAATGACGTTGCGCCCGCGACCGGCGTCATGGGCATGGACGAAACCCGCATCCATCTCATCACCGCTGAAGGCGTCGAGGATTGGCCGCCGATGACCAAGGATGAGACGGCGCGGCGGCTGATCGAGCGCGCCGCCACGATGCTCCCGGGGCTTCGGTCCGCGGCGGAATGACGGCGAACCCGCGCGTCGTGCTGCGTCTCTTGCGGCTCCCCCATGGCGAGGGCCTGCCGCTTCCCGCCTATCATTCCGAGTACGCCGCAGGCCTTGATCTTGTCGCCGCCGTTCCTGAGGACGGACCGATGACGCTGGACCCGAGCGACCGCGTCTTGGTGCCGACCGGCCTCGTGTTCGAGTTGCCGCGCGGCTATGAGGCGCAAATCCGCCCCCGCTCCGGCCTTGCGCTCAAGCACGGGGTCACGGTGCTGAACAGCCCCGGCACCGTCGACGCCGACTATCGCGGCGAGGTCAAGGTGCTGCTTATCAATCTTGGCAGCGAGCGGTTTCTGATCCAGCGCGGTGACCGCATCGCCCAAGCCGTGATTTCGCCGGTCACCCATGCGGAGGTCGTCGAGATCGACGCGGTGGAGGACACTGGCCGGGGCACAGGCGGCTTCGGCTCCACCGGCTGACGACTGGGCAGCGCTTCGAGGCTCTCATTCGCCGTTAACTGGTGACGACGAGAGCGATGTCCTACATTCCTCTTATGCTCAGCCCGGATGAGATCGAGCGCTACAAGCGCCAGCTGGTGCTGAAGGAGATCGGCGGCGAAGGCCAGCAGCGCCTGAAAGAGGCGAAGGTGCTTATTGTCGGCGCTGGCGGCCTCGGCTCACCGCTCAGCATCTATCTTGCCGCCGCCGGCATCGGCACCATCGGCATCATCGACGATGACCGCGTCAGCCTCGACAATCTCCAGCGCCAGATCGCCCACGACACGGCAAGTGTCGGCAGCTTTAAGACGCGAAGCGCTGCGAAAACCATCGATCGCCTCAACCCGCATGTCGAGACGCGGCTCTATTCGACCAGGCTTCAGGCCGAGAACGCGCTTGCCATCATCGCCGACTACGACATCGTCGCCGACGGCTCTGACAATTTCGCCACGCGCTACCTCGTCAATGATGCCTGCTATTTCGCCAAGCGCCCGCTCGTCTCCGCTGCGGTCGGCCCCTTCGATGGCAGCCTGACCACGATCCGCGCCTACGAACGCGGCGGCGACGGCAAGCCGCGGCCGAGCTACCGCTGTCTGTTCCCGGAGCCGCCGCCGGAAGGAACCGTGGCGCCTTGCTCGGAGGCTGGCATCCTCGGTGCCGTCGCAGGCGTGATGGGCACTTTGCAGGCGGTCGAGGTGGTGAAGGAGCTGCTTCAGCTCGGCGACAGCCTCGTCGGCAGGCTGCTCCTTTACGACGCGCTCCAGACGCGCTTCACCGTGCTCGACTACGCGTGGGATGCCGAGAATCCGCTCAACGGGGAGACGCCGCGCTTCAAGGATCTGTCGCATCACCGCGCCACTTTGGCCCCTGCCGGCGGGTGATCATGGCGACCGAAACCATCGCCACGCGCTGCTGCATCGCCGGAGGTGGACCCGCGGGCATGATGCTCGGATTTCTCTTGGGCCGCGCCGGAGTCGAGGTTGTGGTGCTGGAGAAGCACAAAGATTTCTTCCGCGACTTCCGCGGCGATACCATCCACCCCTCGACGCTCCAGGTCATGTACGAGCTTGGCCTGCTCGATGAGTTCCTCAAACTGCCCCATCAGCAAGTCGAGAAGCTTTCCGCCATGGTCGGGAGCGAGCCCATCACGCTTGCCGATTTCACTCATCTCCCGACTCATTGCCGCTTCATCGCCTTCATGCCGCAATGGGACTTTCTTGACTTCCTCGCCGAGCACGCCAAGCGCTATCCGAGCTTCAGCTTGAAGATGCAGGCCGAGGCGATGGGGCCGATCTTTGACGGCGAGCGCATCGCCGGCGTCCACGTCAACACTCCGAATGGCCCGCTCGACGTCCGCGCCGATCTGGTGGTGGACGCAGAGGGCCGTCATTCGGAGTTGCGCGAGGCGGCCGGTCTCGATGTCGTCGATCTCGGCGCGCCCATGGATGTGTTGTGGATGCATCTGTCGAAGAAGCCGACCGACGGCTCCCAGACTCTTGGCCGGATCGAGGCTGGGCGCTTCTTCATCATGCTCGACCGCGGCGACTATTGGCAGTGCGCCTTCGTCATCCCCAAGGGCGGCTATGACGCGCTTCGCGAGAGAGGACTCGATGCGTTCCGCAAGGACATCGCGGATTTGAGCCCGACACTGGCTGACCGCGTGCACGAGCTCTCGAGCTGGGACGACATCAAGCTGCTCACGGTGCGGGTCGACCGGCTCAAGCGTTGGTATCGCGACGGGCTGCTCTGCATCGGCGACGCGGCCCATGCCATGTCCCCGATCGGCGGTGTGGGA
>Ga0307428_1001899_pt1 | contig 9978 bp, 9 predicted proteins | sample SalMarWE160240MG_FD_202161 | JGI IMG/M metagenome (GOLD analysis project Ga0307428, IMG submission 202161) | Salt marsh sediment microbial communities from the Plum Island Ecosystem LTER, Massachusetts, United States - WE1603-240 | ecosystem: Environmental > Aquatic > Marine > Intertidal zone >...
GATCGATCCCCTCATCCCGGCCGAGCGTCGCGGCGAGAGCCTCTCCCGCAAAGCCCTCTGGGTGCTGGCCAGCACCCCAGGGGTCAGCGGCGTCTTGAACGGTATGCGTCAGCCTTCCTACGTCGAGGATTCTCTCGGCATCCTTCCCTGGCCGCCCCTTCCCGACGCCCTTGCCGTGTATAAGGCCATCCACGATCTCGGCGTACCCCACCTGTAGCCCCTCTCTACGACCCCTCGTTTTGGATCTCGCCAATCGGATCCGGAATCCGATAGTGGCGATCCACCTCCCGATGGTCATAGAACCCGACGGCCTCTCGTTGGATGATTAGATAACGACGATATGTCATGGCCTTTTCCCTTAAGGCATTATGCTCCTGAGTTAAGCCGCGGATCGCCTGAAGGATGGAGTCCCGTTCAAGGGAGGCTTCTTCCAGTTTCCCGCGCAGGGTGTCGATCGTGTGCCTCCATTCGTCCAGCTTCCGCAGAACCAGCTCTAACCGCTCCCCCACCCTCCCCAACGCCTCCGCCTTCTCGCGCTGAATCTCGACCTGCAGCCTCTCGTACTCTTTAGAAACTTTCTGGTCCATTTCTACCAAGCACATCCATGGCGCAATATTGGGGACGGCGATAAGGGAGTCAACACGGCCTTGCGTCGAAAAACTCAATTTCGAATGCTTCTGCATACGTATGCATTTGCAAATTGTCCTGCGCAATTTCGCGGTTAACCCGTAACACGCGCTCGTCAAGGCCATGGTTTCTTGTATTTAAGTTCCGCTGCTGCTGGGATTCGTGAAACTGAATTAACTGGCTCTTCCATTCTGCATCTTTTTCTCCAAATACAGTATACACATCGTGACGCATACTGATTGTCTTAGGATCTCTATTTAAAAACGCTACAATCGAATAACCTACCCCCATGGCAATTCTTCGGAAGATAGAATACGCCCTCTGATGTCCAATATTTGTGTCATTGCCGTGAGGAAGAAAGACCATGTCCGGCCGTTTTTCTAGAAAATGATCCCGAACGCGCCCAAAAGTTACCTCGTTCTCAATGATGTGGCCCGCATGGTCTTCCTCAAGCCTCAGAAAGGTCAGGGACGAATCTGGCAATCCAAAAAATTTACAGCTGTTCCTTTGTTCCTTTTCTCTTATTTCACCTTTTGCTTTTCTGGTAGGAGGGGAGCAAAACCCATCCTCCACCCCACTGGCTCCGGAACTGAGGACTGCCACGTCTATGGCGTTTCCGTTATCCCTGAAAAAACGCATTGTTATTGCTATTTCATCAAAATCATCTGGGTGAGGGGCCAGAACCAAAATGACTAGCTGCTTCGGCACTCGAAGTGAGTGAAGAAAAACAGGCATTTCAGCTTGAAGGAAATCTTTCATGTTCATATATTACCCCTCCGCCGTCCCATCGACCGGAGCAAGAGCGTTACACGGAGAGGTTGACAAGCTCGCTGAACGCACCGAACGAGCACCCTGGCCTCATCAAGTAAGACCCGTTGCGTAGAAGACCATTCTAGACCTTGCTATGCTCGGGCTTCCATTGAGATGTGCCGTCGGGAAGGGGAATTGGTTTGAAGTCGCCAAAGAGGTGGGGCGCTTCCTTCTTCATGATCTCGGCTACCTTCCCGAAGACCATGCGGATCTCCACTTCGGCCCCGGGCTCTGTTCGGGCCTCGATCACCCACCGAAGGGTCCTGGCATTGGCCGTCCAGATGATCGTGGTCGCTATCCCGTCGGGTGCCACTCGCCGCATGGCCGAGGTCAGCACCTTCTTCTCATGGAACGGTCGTCCCTCGATTTCTAGCACGTCCGCAAATCGCTGCTGCGCTTCCTCACTTTTCCGGACGATCTCTTCGAAGATGGCGAGCGCCTCGGGATTCTCGCGAATCTCGGCCGGGATCCATATAGGGATCTCTGTCAGACGGACAAAGCGGAGGCTCTCTTGGCTGATGGCGGTCCCCGCCCGATGCCGAACGATCTCATGAGTGAACACACGGCTGACATTGAAGAAGGCAAAGGTCCAGTTGGCGTGTTCAATAACGCTTCCGTGCTTTACAGTCAAAATATTCTCCAAATAGACCTTGCTCCCTTCCCGGATCCTCGTGACATTGGGATTCAAACCTGGTTCAAAGGAACGGTAGCAGGACCGTCCTGCTACCTCGATCAGCTTCTCTCCAGCCGAGGGAGCGTCGGTGTCCCAGTCTGAAGCGCCCACCGCCCCAAGATACGCAGCAAGTCCCTCTTCGTTGACGGCGGGCCGTGCCAGGAGAAAGACCTCCGGTTCCACGTGCTTCATATCCGCCTCCGTTCGGGAGCTATTCTGATGAGTTCAACCTTGACCCGTCAAGCGAAATAATCTCCAGGACTGAGCGATGAGGACTATGGCTAGAACGGTTCGGCCGAGCTCACCGTCGAGGCCCTCAGCACTCAGTCCTCAGTCCTGTTCTCCGAGTGTGCAGAACGTTCACCGCTGACAGCCATTCAGAAGGGGAGCGACGCGGTTGCGAGGAGATAGCGTCCCAAAAACTCACCGAGAAAGACGGTGATCACGGCAATGTAATAAAAGCCCGTGGCCGCCTGCACATTGGGGAGACGCAGGCAGTTCAAGATCACGAGCGCCACGACCAAGGAACCGCCGATCCCAACCAGCATGCGACCAAAGAGGAGGGCCCAGTGCTCTCCGAGCAGGCGGACCCACTCCCCTGCCAGGCCTCCCTGACCAAAAGCGTAGATTAACAGCGTGAACAGGGCCGGGAGCGCCCCCTGCACTAGAATCACCACAAAGAAGACATCGGAAACGCGCTTGATAAGCCGGAGGGGCAAGTGCGGCTCGTTCAGATATCGGTGCCCGAGCAACAGTCCCATCAGCGCCACCCCGAGGATGAGGGCCGATGCCAGGGCATTCGTCATTCCCATCATGATGCCCAACGACCCCGTCGCGCTGATCGGGTAGCGTAAGACATCCAGCATGACAACGGTCACCCCTGCCAGAATGGCCAGACGATGAACAACCCATGCTCCGGGAATCCAGGGAACAAACCAGATTATCGTAAAGACCAGCAGCAGGATCAAAAAAGCGGTACTTACCCACACCTCGATCCCCCCTTGCCCCCATGACCTCCACAGGGCCAGCCCCTCGACCGCGAGGAGGATCAGGCCACAGATCCGAAAAAATTGCCGGCTAATTGCCTCTGGGGGAATCAGGAGGAGGGCCACCATGCCGCCGACCGCGACCTGATGAAGGAAAGAGACGAAGGCCCGGCCTAGATAATCCATCGTCTTTACGAATGAACGACCAGGTACAGGCATTGAGGCTGACTGGTCGCGCCTGACCGGTGAAATTTATCACGCTTGCTGGTAGAGTTTTCCACCACCTCTCACAAACTCCGTCGCCTTTTCTTGCATCCCCTTCTCCAGCGCCTCAGATTCGGACAATCCCTGGCTGGCGGCATAATCCCGTACATCTTGGGTAATTTTCATGGAACAGAATTGCGGGCCGCACATAGAGCAAAAATGCGCAACCTTGGCGGAATCTTTGGGCAGCGTTTCGTCGTGAAATTGGCGGGCCCTATCCGGGTCCAGCCCGAGGTTGAACTGGTCTTCCCACCGGAATTCAAATCGCGCCTTCGAAAGGGCATTATCCCGTATTTGCGCGCCGGGATGACCCTTGGCGAGATCGGCCGCATGCGCGGCAATCTTGTAAGCAATGATGCCTTCTTTCACATCATCTTTGTTCGGTAGCCCCAAATGTTCCTTGGGCGTGACATAACACAACATAGCACACCCAAACCAGCCGATCATCGCCGCACCGATGCCAGAGGTGATATGGTCATAGCCGGGCGCGATATCGGTCGTGAGCGGCCCTAGGGTATAGAAGGGGGCTTCGCCGCATTCCTCAAGCTGCTTTTCCATGTTGATTTTGATCATGTGCATGGGAATGTGGCCTGGCCCTTCGATCATGGTCTGCACGTCGTGCTTCCAGGCGATTTGGGTCAGCTCGCCTAACGTTTTCAATTCGGCAAACTGGGCTTCATCGTTGGCGTCGTAAATCGAGCCAGGGCGCAAACCGTCACCCAGTGAGAAGCTCACGTCGTAGGCCTTCATGATTTCGCAGATTTCCTCAAAGTGTGTGTAGAGAAAGCTCTCTTTGTGATGCGCGAGACACCACTTGGCCATGATCGAGCCACCGCGCGAGACGATCCCGGTCACGCGTCTCGCCGTGAGGGGGACGAACGCCAGGCGCACGCCGGCGTGGATGGTGAAATAATCCACACCTTGCTCGGCCTGCTCGATCAGCGTGTCGCGGTAGACCTCCCACGTCAATTCCTCGGCCTTCCCGTCAACCTTCTCCAACGCCTGGTAGATCGGAACCGTGCCGATCGGCACGGGGCTGTTTCGGATAATCCATTCGCGAGTCTCATGGATATTCCTGCCGGTGGAGAGATCCATGACCGTATCCGCGCCCCAACGGGTCGCCCAAGTCATTTTCTCGACTTCCTCCTGTATCGAGGACGTCACAGCAGAATTGCCGATATTGGCATTGATCTTGACCAGGAAATTTCGCCCGATAATCATTGGCTCGCTCTCGGGATGATTGATGTTCGCCGGAATGATCGCGCGGCCCCGAGCCACCTCTGAGCGGACGAATTCCGGTGTAACGGTAAGCGGGATACTGGCGCCAAAACCCTCGCCTCGGTGCTGGCGGGTCAAATCTTCTGACAGATTCTCCCACCGTTGGTTTTCACGGATGGCGATAAATTCCATTTCCGGAGTAATGATACCCCGCCGCGCATAGTGCATCTGTGAAACATTTCTCCCGGGTTTGGCCCGTCGAGGCCTGCGCTTAAGATCGAACCGCACCCCGGCGAGCCCGGGGTCGGACATACGCCGATGGCCGTATTCCGAGCTTGGGCCGGAAAGCTCTTCCGTGTCCCTGCGCTCGATGATCCACCGCTCCCGCAAGGGCGGGAGGCCAGAGCGGATGTCAATCGTGACGGAAGAATCGGCATACGGCCCGGAAGTATCGTAGACATAGATCGGCGGGTTTTTCTCATGGGAGCCGAAACCGGCAGGCGTTTCGGACTGGGTGATCTCCCGCATCGGCACCTGGATATCGGGCCGTGAGCCCTGCACATACACTTTTGTCGAATTCGCAAACGGTTGAATGACCGCCTGATCAACTTCGGCAGTCAGGTTGAGAAACTTGGGCTTCGCGGTCACGTTACCTCCTTCGAAAAAACGGTTCTTCAACCACTAAGACAGCTCAACGAGGACGTCCGAGCCATCGACCTTCACAGGAAAACTCGCCACCTTCACTGTCTGGTTCCTTATATTGTTTCCGGTGGTCACGTCATACTGCCAGCCGTGCCAGGGACAGGTGACGGTCGTGCCCTCCAGTTCCCCCTGTCCCAGCGGCCCCCCTCGGTGGAGACACGTATTATGGATCGCATGGATTGCCCCATCCACGTTAAAGAGTGCGATGTCCTGTCCTTCCACGTGTACCACTTTCCCCTGCCCCGGCGACAGATCAGTCACGTCAGCCACCTTGACCACTTTCGCCATGAGCCTCCCCCTCCCTCTCACCGGCACGGATGTTGCCGTAACAAAAAAAGAAAGGCGCCCGGTGTAGCCTCGCCACCTGCGCCTTGATTCGTGTTCCCTCTTCTAAACACCTCCCTCCGCTGGCATTATCCAGATCAGGTGTAACGGTCGTCCCGGGACTAACGGGACCTCTCAGCCCGCCTCCGCGAGCTCCCGCGGTCTGCTTATTGTCGGTTACTTATTATCACGCCCCTCGGGTTTTGTCAACTCCCACTTCACGAGAGGTTCTACCTTCCGACCGATATTCCTGCCCATCTTCCGGGTCAGGAAGGTACCAGCATGCGGAAGCGCCCACGTTCCTCGCAGTATCCGTATAGCGGTATGTGTTGGTTATCTTATGAGAAGAGTGGAAGCGGGGGTAAAACCCCTCAATTTTATAAACGGTGAGAGGGTCTAACAGGAAGAACCGTTAGACGAGAGTAGGGCAAGGACGAAAATTGGTCACCGATTCTCGTCCTCTGTCCTCTCAGCCTCCGAGCACGCGGGGCACTCGAGACCTCGATATGGGCCGTGCCGGACGCAAAGCGCCTCGGGGAGTTCCAAGACCGGACTCATACCTTTCCCTCCGTAATGATACAACGGCTCACCGGTCACGTGTTATTCCCGTGGTCACACATCTGTGTACCTATGCAAGGTGGATGCCGGTACGGACTTCCAGAAGGGAGGCTGAGATAGAGCCGGGAGACGCTAAGAGAGCAGGAACGACCGAAGGGTGCGAAGACTCTCGCCAATTCTAGGACCATACCACGACAGGAGCTTGCCGTCGACGAAGTGGACCCGGCCGGTCCGGAGGGCCGGGACGAAACCCTCAAAGGGCTGAAAATCTACCAGGTGTCTCGGATGGAAAGGATACGGTTCGTCGGGGAGAATGATGACCTCCACCCCAAGATCTGCTACCTCTGCCAAAGAGACCTTGGGGTAACGGTCTGTTTTTTCGGCAAAAATATTGTCTCCTCCACAGGTTCGGACCACGTCATGGATGTACGTATCGCCATTAATGGACATATATGGCTTGCGCCAAATCGGACAAAAGACCCGCACCGGTCTTTGTCTCGCGGCGTCTTTGGAAATCTCCTGATAGAGGCTTTCGATCGTGAAAGCGATTGCGTCTGCCTTTCCCTCGGTCCCGGTCATACGGCCAATATCCCGAATCATCGCAATGCCTTGCTCTACGGTCCGCGGATAGGTTGTGTAGACAGCAATCCCCATTGCCTCCAAGGTTTCCACATCTTCGCGGCGGTTCTCCTCGATATTGGCAAGAATCAAGTCGGGGTGGAGGAATTGCATTTTCGTGAGATCTGGGTTTTTCTGTCCACCAACCTTGGGCTTTTCGGCGACCTTGGTGGATGGCTCGGCGCAGTAACGGGTCACGCCGACAATGCGGTCTTCGAGGCCCAACGCGAAGAGGGTCTCTGTGATACTCGGAACAAGGGAGATGATCCGGGAGGGGAAAACGGGTATATCCACGCGCCTCCCCGCCGCATCCACAACTTCCATGGTACCCATAAGCCGACACCCCTCCATGTCCCGAGCCGCCCCGAGGGGCGCCTCGAAAGACCCGGAGGGATGGGGAGGAATGTATTCCTACTGGTAATGGTAGAAAGAGGTAAGGGCTCTCCGGGCAAAGGACGTTGTCAGGAAAAGATCCCGGAAAAACGCGACCGTCAGACGCCAGGGTCGAATATTCCAGAATCGCCACCCCCCAACCTGCTCAGACGTTCGCTTCCAGAAATGCTTCAGATCTTGCCGGGAGTAGACGATCTGGTTACTCAGGGGGTCGAACTTGAGGAAACGGAGCTCCAGCTTTGATGGCAGTCTCCCCCTGAAGTTCGAGTAGGCCTCTCGCCATTCCTGCACTTTCAAGGCCTGCCAGGCGTCCCTGTGCAAATCGCAAAGCTGATCAAGCCGCTTCCCCACCGGTCCGTCTTGCACCACAAGGCGCCGACGCAGCTTCTGGATTCTGGCCTGCAGGCCTCCCCACTCTCGTAAGAACGCATCGAGATCTTTGCGATCGATCAGGGGCTTCGAGGCGAGGTCTTCAAAGGGATCAAGTAACGCCCTGGCCTTCGCCGGCAGCACGACTTTGGCATTCGCATATGCCTTTTTCCACTCCGCGATCCGCAGGGTCTGCCATATCTCTCCCTGGATGCGCTGAATCTCGGCGTAAAACCGCCTTTCGGCTTCACTCCGCGGGCGCGTCTGTAGCCAAATTTCTTCCAACTCCTTCACAAACTGGGCCCACGACACCAGGAGGCGCGTGATCTCCTTCGTCCGCTTCCAGAGATGGACCGGCCACGGATCAATCGCGAAGCCGGGTCGCCGTATGCGCCGGTCCTTCAAACGGAAAAAGCCGGCAACCATCGGATGCTGCCGCTCAATCAGGGCCGCGTTCTTGTACCAGATGAGGTTAATCATCAGGTTCCAGTAGACCCAGGGGTTATGGCTCCACCGAGATAGGATCTGAGTCATATTTTCTTTGCTGAAAAAGGCCTTCCAGGCATTTTCGTAGGCCTCCGTCCATTCCCCAGCACTCATGTGGGGATGATGGACCACCGCGTGAAAGGAATCTCGCTTGTTGAAATCGGGATCCATCCACTCTCCCCGCTTTTTCATTTCCAGGTGATCATGAGATCCGGGCAACGGGGTCATCATAAAGAACGAGGCAATATCCGGGTGGATCACATCCATCAGGTATTCGATGTCGCGGGGGAGCTGCTCCTTCGTATCGAAGGGAAAGCCGATGATGTACCCGACGTGGACGACCACCCCCACCTCATGCCATTCCCGGATGATGTTCACATACTCCTCGACCTTGTTCTGCGGCTTCCCCCCGGCCTTGAGATTGTCCGGATTCACGCTCTCCATGCCGATAAATACCTGGGAGCAGCCGGCTTCGGCGGCGAGGCGGACAAAGTCTTTGGGTTTGCGTGCGAGGTCTACCTGCATCGTGTACGTGACCTTGATATCCTCCTCCTCGCGGAGCCGGATCATGGCCTCGAAGGTCTCGCGCCACCGTTTTTTCCGGGCGAAATTGTCGTCGGTGAAAAAGTAGAAATCGACCCCGTGCTGGTGATAATTGTGTCGTATCAACTGGGCAATATCCTCCGCGGTCCGCTCGCGCATCGTTCTGCCCTGCACATTGATGATGGTGCAAAACGTACACGCGAAGGGGCAGCCACGCGAGGCATCCACGGTACCGAAGGTGGGTCGCGCAAAGTGCTCCATGCTCGATGGACTCATGACCGGGAGGGGGGCATTCTCGATGTCCACGAGACTCTTGAGGTCTTGGGCAAAGGAGTAGAGAGGCTTGAGCTGTCCATTGAGGAGGTCGGTGAGAATTCCTTCCCACTTCCCCTCCACCTCGCCCGACACGACCACGATAGATTCCTGATATAGCTCCTGGAGGTCCGGTTCGTTGGGACTCAGCATGTTGACGGTTCCACTGGTATGAAATCCGCCCATGATCACGTCAATTCCGTGCGCCCGGAACTCCTTCCCCATGTCGACTGCCCGCGGAAACTGGTTGGTTTGCACGCCGACCAAGCACACGACCAGCTTCGTCGCAGGGCGGCGGCTCCACCGGACGATCTTCTTGACGGGGACTTTTTCCGTGGTTTCATCAAAGACGTCCACCCGAATGTCGATATCTCCCAAGACCCCACGTTTCTTGACATCTTCCGTCAAGCCCCGTAACACGCTGAGCGTGTTGCTCGGCAGCACCCCCCTCCAAAACCGGACCAGGTATCCGTCATCGTCATACTTCGAAGCCTTGATGAGAACCACGTGAAGGGCCTGGTACTTTCTGGCGTGAGGGAGGAGCCCAACATACTCCGAGCTCGGATGCTCGGTGGAAATATCAATGACGGGCAGGGGTACGGTGCTCATGTCTTACCTCCTTCGAACCTTCTCCCCGGAAAATCCGAGTGGATTATTTAGGATCTCGTACCGCGTATTTCGGACGCGCGGCATATATCCCGCGTCCACGATCACCCGCTCGATCTCTTCTCGAGCGGCCATGAATTTGGCCCCCCCGGCAGAGACGACTCGCTCTTCGAAGATCGTGCTGCCCAGATCATTCACCCCGTATTGCAGGGCGATCTGAGCCACCTTGGGTCCCTGCGTGAGCCAAGAGGCTTGGATATTGTCAAAGTTGTCCAACATCAGCCGGGCCACGGCCATGGTTCGCAGATAGTCAAAAGCCGAGGCCCGTTTTCCCCCGAGCTCGGTCCCCGCGGGCTGGAAGTTCCAGGCCACAAAGGCGGTGAACCCCTTCGTCTCATCCTGTAGCGCACGCAGCTTCAAAAGATGTGCCACGCGCTGTTCTGCGGTCTCCACCGACCCGAACATCATCGTGGCACTCGACGGGAGACC
>Ga0307428_1001900_pt1 | contig 9970 bp, 18 predicted proteins | sample SalMarWE160240MG_FD_202161 | JGI IMG/M metagenome (GOLD analysis project Ga0307428, IMG submission 202161) | Salt marsh sediment microbial communities from the Plum Island Ecosystem LTER, Massachusetts, United States - WE1603-240 | ecosystem: Environmental > Aquatic > Marine > Intertidal zone >...
AATTTCCGAATCCGTCTTCCTTGATCTCGTCTTGTTTTGGGAAAAGCTCAATGTTAGGGTTGCCGCATTTCTCTAAAACCTTAGTGCCTAAGAATCTTGCTACATAAGCTGGAATTTCAGGTTCACAAAACACCCAAACATGAAAAGACGGATCATCATGGCGGCTTGCTTCAAGCAATACGCTCTTTTTAGGGAAGAGTTCCGCGCATTTTGCATACAGTTTCTTGGTTGTTTCTTTGGAGTCCTTGACGGCTTGAGGGTCAATGTCGAAACAAAGCCATTTTACACGGTTTTTAAGATCAAGATTGTAAGTTCCTAGCGTGACGTTGCCTTCTAGATGCTCTTTCTCTATAAGCTCAGAAGTCAAAGGCTCTGAAATGCGCACATAGCTTTTGTCTTGATTCTGCTTTGCGTAGGTGTCGCTTCTAACAACAAAACGGCTATAGAGACTTTCCGCGATCTCCTTCCTCATTTCCTTCTCTTTTCTTATCTGTTCATTAACGTATTGAATTGAAACACCTACCTTACTGGCGATCTCATCAGCATGCGCGCGCATGCCTTTTATGGTGTGATGTTTAGACAATTCGTTGAAAATTTGAATAGATTTATATTTGCGAAGTTCCTTACTCATTATTTGGTAACACCTCTCTGAGCTTAGTTGCGATGAAGAGACCTTTTCTCCTTAAACCTCTACAACCCTCTCCAAAACTTTCGTTAATTCCCTTGCTTCATCTAGGGAAAGAACTATGAGACCAAAACTAAGCCAGTCCCTGTAAGGTTTAACATGAGGTCGCGCGTCAGGTTCAGCTACATGATAATCTCCAAGAAAGACGATTTCAACTTCATGGCAACCACGTTTTTCGTTACGAATTGATTTTATCAGCAACGTAGGCTTTTCTCCCGTCTCTGTTCGGCTATCAATGAAGAGAAGCGGCTTAGTGGGAAAGAGGCGAATGGCTTTGACTTTGACTACGCCTTTTTTTATCGCTTCGAGAACATTCAAAGTTCAACCCTCTTTGAAATTCTCACGGTTCAAGCCTTTTTGTTACGAATTCTTCTATTTTCTTCTGAAGTGTTTTTTCATCTTTGCAGTAATAAGTCTCATGAGACAGCGTCCAGTTTATTGTTATTACATAACCATTGTGTATTTTTGTAATGGTTGCACTTGAGAAATTATCTACCATTTTTCATCAGTTTCCTCCTTCTTTTTCTTCCTTTTTGGCGTTACCTCAACTACTCGCTTTTCTCCAAGCGGTATCTGAGCTTCATATTTTTCTCCGTTAGGCGATTCAAATACTAGGGTTGCAAAAGGCAACATCTCTACTCTGTCCTTTGGCTTCGATTTTCTTTTACTCATCAGGACACCATGCTCCATCCTTAAAGTGGAATCCGTTCCCGTCATGGTCAGGTGTTGAGCTAGAAGCCACTAAGATACGGTCGAAAGCTCCAAAATCGCCGTCATGAACTTCCAATGCGATACAGTAAATATGGTCTTTGAGAACTTGGTATTGCTGACTACCTGAGAAAATAAAATTGATTGCTTGTCTTGAGGAAGTCAAGACCGCTATATCTACTAGGTCACTTGTTGCCAAAGGAGAACCATAAGGCTTAGCGGATGTTCCATGCGTCCCTGTTGCGCTGTAGAGGCGTGCAACGAGGTGACCAGTAGGTTTAGCATAAAACCACATGCAGTAAAACACGGCTCTCCTCATTTTGTATCTTTCTCCAACTGCTTTGACTTGAAAACTTTCACCTACGGCACTTTTATAAATGCACGAGCTAGGATGAACGACAACGAGGTATGCGTTAGTGTCGCCGTGACTGACGGAATACCCATCTAACAATGTTTCAGGCATTTCAGATTCACTTCCTTCCCGTAGATTTTTCGTCTCGCGTGAAAATTTCTTTGAGGTCAGCATACTTCTTTTCAGGATGCTTCTCATGCAGTTCCCAGATCGCTTTCCAATACTTCTGAAGCCTTTTTCCTTTCTCAGTCGTAGGCTCAGAATCCACTATGCCCTTGATCGCTTTCCATGAGAATTTACGCTTGGTTTTCTTCTTTGTTGGCTTGGCTTCACGCTTGAAAACAGCTTTTGAACGCAAGACACCATCTGTTTTTACATATTTTTCTTTGATCTCCTTGTATCGGCTCACAAAGTGAGGATGCAGAACCTTTTCAATCCATTCAGAGAAAGGCGTAACTCCATAGTCTTCGCCAAGAAGTTCATGCCTAATTCGTCTTATGTTTTCTGCTCGGTAGAACTTCTTTAAAGTGCCTTCCTCCGTTCCTGTCTGAATGGAGATAACATCTAAACTGACACCATGAAAAGAGGCTTGGCTAACAAAGGTATGCTTTAAGATGTGAGTTGAAGTTATGTCGGCTAGTCCCGCTTTTCTTCCCGCTTTCGTTAATCTCTCATTGTAGACGCTGTAGCTTGAACCGAAAATTTTTTGATCGCCCCTAAACTTGAAATCAACAATGTAACGATTCAGAAGTTCTAGGACACAGGAAGGCACAACTTTTGACACATACACTTTCCTTTTAGGCTCAAAGATCAGCATTTCTCCACTCGCGGTTTTAATCCGTTCAGGAGACAAAGTTACAATACCTGAATGCCTTGCCCCTGAAGTCACACCAACATAGAGATAGAGCAACGTATCGGGTCTCTGAACCTGATGTATCAACTTGATTAGATCGTCTTCCTCAAGATACCATGCAAGTTTTTTTCCCGCAGGAGGCTTAGAAACATGCTCCAAAGCAGGAATGAGCTTGTGCATGTTAAGGGCTTTTATGGCTCTCCGTAGACTTGTTGCCTTGTTAGGATGGATGTCGTCAGTCTCGGGGCTTCGCATTTTAAGACAGTTTCGTCTAATATTTTGTATGTCCTCTAACGTCCAGTAAATTATGTCTTTGTTGCCTAGAAAGTGAAACGCTGTTAAAACGTCTCTAATTGCGTAATTGAACCAAGATTTATGACCGATTTCTGTTTTAAGACGCTTGTAACCAGTAGATTCTTTGAAATCATCATAATATTTTGGCATGATCTTCTTGATGGGCTTCGTAGGGAATTCCTTTAAAATCCTAGTAACCGTGTCCCTGTGGAGATTGGTTGTTCTCGCGGCTTTCGATACTCCCTTCCAACGTCTCTTTTTCCTGTCATATTTCACAATGTCGTAGCCGCCTAGCTTAACGAACTCGTCTAAGGTCTTCTTGCTGATCTGACTTGACATCTTCAGTCTTCCTTGATCTTCTTAGTCTGCACAATTTTTTCCAAAAGAGTGAACTCATTCTCGCCTATCGTCAAAACAAAGTCTTGCTCTAAGGCTTTGATTGTTTCTGGTTTGAAGTTGTCTCGGAAGTCCCATCCCCAAGATAGAGAGCCTTCCGCGTATCGCCCTTCACCGATTTTCTTGCCCTTCCAGTCATGCTTCATCAGGTCTTCAGGGTCAAAATTTGGAATCCTAGATTCTATCGGTTCTTTTTCCTTGAACTCTTGATCTGTTCTTTCTTTGAGTAGTTCCGTAAGCTCACGCGCGGCTACCTCTAGGTGATCGCGGAGAATCGCTACAGCTTTGACCTCAAAAGGCATTTCTTTTATTGACGTTTTTAATCACTTTCCTCTTCAGATTTTTCCTCTTCTTCAATTTCGGGGAGATCGTCTTCCGCTTCCTCAGAAAGCTCTTCAGGGGATTCTTCAGGTTCCGTTTCCTCGATCTGGTAGAAAACACGGCGAATCAAATTGATGTTTGCCTCAGTTGCTTTGGCGAAGGATTGTAGAGCCTCATCTATCGCCTTTTCAGAGAGACCCGATTGCTTGGCGTGATTCCGATATGGCGCGAGTATTGTTTCAATGCTGTCTCTATTCCAAAATTCTTTGTTCGTTAATCCCCACACTCTGATCTTCTGCATGACATTTTCGAGACGGTAGCCGCGAATTAACCCAAAGAGTTCTGTAAACGAGCCAACATTTAGAAGGCGTTCAAGTGTTGTATTTTTTTTCATCAACTACCACCTCCTTCTTTTGGTAGAAGACTTTCAGTTTCGAGTTTTAGAAGCCCGTGAGAAACCAAAGCTTGCCTCGTTAAGAGCCTCACGAAAGCCGCCCTTGTGATCCCAAATTTTTCTTTGGCTAGTTCATCTAAAAGAACCACAAGATTTGAATCAAACCAAAAGGCTACTTTGGTTTGATCTTTTTTTTCTTTATTTTTTTTCATTGTTTTCCGCTCTTTTCGATGTTGAAAAGAGACCAATGTTTTTGGGCTTTGACCCCTTTTCAACAACCTTTAATAACCCCATTATGCTTCCCCACTATATGCTGATTGTATGGAGCGATTGAATGGCAACCAAAAAGGGATTAAGCAATAAAGAAAGGTGGGAAAAATGCGATCGGAAAATTCTTGAATACGCAAGAGAGGTTGGCTGTGACTCATTTCGTGAGATAGCAAGAAGAACTGAAATAGACAAAAATACTGTGTCGAAACATCTTAACAGGTTCCCCGAAAGCGAGTTTTATAAAGGCAGACACCGCGAGAAACTTTTGAAACAACGGTATGTTAGTGAAGATAGCGGTTTTCCTTTCGAGTTTGATGCTTTAAGAAAAGGGAAAAACTTCCCTCAGGTATATCGTCAGGGAGCTAGAGAGGTTGGAAAAGTTTTCTATTTTGCTACACCAAATACGGGAGTTATTGTAAGGGAAACTCGGTTCTTCGACATAGCTGAACGCTATCAAACAGAATTTTTAAGCCGTAATCCATATTGGCTCTACGATTTTTTCAAAAAAGCTCTGAAGGAAAGACTGATTGATGAAAGATATTTTTCAGGAGAAAGAAGCATTGAAGAAATATCTGATGAAGAGTTAAATCAATTATGGAAAAGCTTGTTTGGAGACGTAGAATTGTTTATACTTAGTTTTACGCTAAATCTAAAGAAGCTACTTGAACGATTGAAGACCTCAGAGGGAAAGGAAGACCTGAAAAGAGTTCTTTCAACCAAGACACAAAAAGAAATCTATCAAGAAGCGTTAAAGCATTGGAAACAACAAAAACCCTCAGTTGTTGCTGGATTGTTATTAAAAATTGAAAAAGGAAAATGAGGGAAAGCAAAAATGAAACTGGTTCCAGTTGATTTCAGGGTTGAAGTCATACCTGACGATCCTAAGGAAAGGCTCGCTTTCTACGACAAACTCTTTTATGAAGCATACACCAAGAAGCTGAAGCTAGAAATTTGGGGCGTTGGTGTAGGCATGTCGTATAAGGTTGAAGGAGACTACTGTCTGATGTGCTATGTGAGAAAGACAAAGAGATGGATCAAGAGTGTTTAAGTTTGAAACAACCCTCGCATACAACAAAGAAAAAATCATTGACACCTGTAGGCTAGAACTATCTTCAAACGGCAACCAAGAAGCCTTTGTTTTGAACCGAGAGGAAGTGAAACAGCTTTTAGACCTGATGCAAGAAGCCTATTCCCTGATCGGAAAAAACATCAACGAGCTTCCTTCTAGCATAGGTAAAAAAGCGGACAGTTCGGCGAAAAGTTAGAAATAAATAACATACTCATTGATGAGTGACGATAATAATCTTTGCACCATGAACCCAAAAACGGGTATCAACCCAAAAGTGAGTAACGTCTCAGGTGACACATGATATAAGTCACAAAAACCTCAAAACCCTACAATGTAAACGACAAAAAATTAATGACTGAGAAACTGAAACTGAAACCCCTTTCACTAAAAACACCTGAAAACCGCCGTTACACCAATAAGAACCCATATACACGCACCGTTTCTGAAACCTCACACTACTCAAAAATGAGTGCTTACTCACAAATGAGTTAAGTGAAACCTGAAAAATCTGAACCGTTTCTTATACCTTTCCTGACCTTTCATAAACCAACCAATTTTAGAAAAGCCCAAAACATGCCCCAATCATAAAAAGAGAACTGTTTACACGGCTTAATTTTTGAAACTCTAAACCCATTTCTTGAAACTCTAAGCCGTTTTTTTGAAACAATAAGACTCACGATACCATGTCTTCTTTTATGATCTAAGGCTTGTTTTAAGCTTTAAAATATAAAAGAGGCTTAAAGAAGCAACTGAAATTTTTGAAACTCGAAGGTAAATCTAGTCAGAACGTCCACAAAAAAGGCTACTCCGACATATTTCCGACAATTCTCTACGACAAAACAGATACTAAATGAAGGGACACAAACTTCTCCAGAAAAAAGACTGTTTTCAACAATGAACCTCTATTAGTCTCCTACTATGATTGGAGTACGTTAATTACCGTTGAACTTAAAGTTGAAGGAATATCTCATAAACAGTCCAATTTACCAACGACACATAGCATAAACGCAGACGACGACACAATAGTCCCATTTAGTATTCAAGTAATTGCAGAGTTCGCGTCTGCGGTCTTGATAACAACATTCACACTTGCAACGTCAGCAGCTATCATAGCGAAAAGCAGAAGACTGCATAAAAATTAAAGTTAATGCAGGTAATTTAGCCAACAGCCCTAGTAAGTCTAAGCTCTAAAGTCCAAAGGCTTCGACAAAAGTATCCCAATTTTCTAATAACCTAACAATTACCAATATAGGCTTAAATCCTAATACCTTTGCCTTAGAAACACTATTTGTTTTGGGTTTTTTATGAGGGCTTCCCTTTCCTCTAACAGTCTTCACCTCAACCAGATATGGATTTCTCCAATCTCTGAAGTATGATTTTCCTTCATGTACGACTAGATAAGGTTCACACTCCTTTTTGAGGGCTACATAATCCCATGTCGGAAAATTGTTTAGATATTCTTTCTGGCTGTCTGTTAAATAATGTCTATAAGCCTCTCTTTGTTTCTGATAGTGTGCAGCAATTAGAACTATTTCACCATGTAAACGAAATTTTGTAGGTCGTGCTACCATGAAAAAACCATGACTAGTTAGATAGTGAAGAGCTATAACTTCACCTATATCTCCTACTAACATATGATTCTTTGTATCGTTCAGATTGACTTCCAAAGTTTCCATTATTCTTTCATCTCCTTTTTAGTCCTCTTGCACTGGGGGCGAATCTACAAGAACTGCCTCTTTCTCTCCTTTACGACGCTTCCACCATTTACCATACAGAGGAGAACCTAGACGCGCTCTACTCCTCTTATAGACGAACTCGCCTACCGTAACTTGGTTTCTTTCACTTAATGGAAGCCCCTTCTTCCTCTTTCTTATAGTAAAGAAGGTTACATGTTTTTTAGCCGCTACTGCTCCTAGTCGCTTAGGCTTCCTCATAAACGGCTCGTCGGATTTTGCAATTTGAAACTTTTTTCTACGTGGGTGCTTATCGTCCTTGTTATGAGTTGTTTCTCCTTGCGTCTTTGCTTGTTTACTCATTTTTTATCACCTCCTTCTTAAGGAATTTCTTCGACAACGCTACCGCCAGTATTGAAACAGCGACTAATACAATGGCTAAAGTCGCTGGTGTAAACTCTGGAATTAGCTCATTTTCAAGTAAATAAACACGTAAGTCGTCTGAGCACATCATCATATAGACTCCTTCGGGAGTATTGTCCACATCAAGCACCTTTTCTCTAGCTTTAAAGGAGCTTACAAGTTCACCATTTGCATCATAAATGCGGAGACCTTCACCCTCAGCAGGAATGAAGAGAAGCTTATATCCGTCTGATGCGATTGAAACTCCAACTACTACGTGCTGAACTTCAGTTTGGTTCAATATCCAATCTCCATTTTTACTTAGAATCGCAATTTCTCGACCACTTGTTCCGATGCCTACGAATTCTCCATCATCAGAAGCTGAAACATAAACGTCACAATATTCTCCCAGCTTCTTGTCCCAGAGAAGGTTTCCTTGAACATCAAGAAGATAAGCATAGCCTCTGTAGTCACCAACAGCAACATATTGTCCATTCTTAGATATTGAAATGCTCGTAACGGAACCTACCGTACTAAAATTCCATAACTCTTGACCATTTTTATCAAAAAAGTGAACCCACCCAATACCTATTGGATACGTGCCAATTGCTACATACTCTCCATCATCTGAAATTGACACTTGATTCATTCCTTCCAGTTGCTCCTTCTTCCAAATTATGCTTCCGTTTCTGCGAAGTAGATATGTAGTGCCTTCAGACCCAACTACTATATAGGTGGCGTTTTGGGAAACGGAAACGCTGTGCATCCAGTCACCAATTGATGAACCAAAGAGTTCCCGTGAATCTATTTTCCACAAAAGTTCTCCGTTCTTTGTTAGAACGTAGAGAACATCGTTTCGCCATGAATCGTAGTTGTCGCCAATTGCAACAATATAGTTTCCATCAGATGATACAGACACCTTTTTGATTTCATGGTCTGTCTTATACTCCCAAACAATGCTCCAATTTCCGTAGGGAGAATTGGTTTCTAAAGGCGATTGCGAGTTTTGACTCGATTCTCCTTTTATGGGTGTCATCGGGATGAACAAGACAATGACTACTACCGCAACAACGATGACGCCTATGATTAAGTTTTTATGGCTTACTTTTTTCACTTCTTCACCTCCTTTTTCATCTTCACGCTAATTGTATATACTCTTTTATAACCAATAAGCTTTTTCCAATGTAACGTAGCAATTGATTCTGTCGCGACAGTACTATATCACATCATCTTCTTCCGCAGTCCTTTCCATTAAACTACCATCTCACTATTTCTTCAAAGTTCCAGATTTTTCGATTTTGACCTTATCGCATTCTTCATCTACGATATTGGCGCTTCTCTGCTCCCTCTTCCAACCTGAATTTAGCGGTAGTTACAGAAAAATGGTAATTCATGGCGCAGTTTCGCCCATCTCCATCAGTCTATTTCTGACTGCTTCTGCGACAAATTCGGTTATGCTTCTGTACCCCAGATCGCTTCTGCGTTTAACCAATGCCTTCACCTTGTTGTATAAGCCTGATGGCAGATTCACTGAATCGTAACCTTTAACCGGCATCAGCTTTCGCCCCCTCTTATGGCGAGTGAGTGATTATTTTTCCGCACTTAGGACAATGTATGTGACGTAGAGAAGATTGAGCGCCATAACCCGAAATGGCGGCATCTTTCTTGGGTAGGACATGCCTGCAATGGCGGCATACGTAGGATTGTTTGGGCATTCTCTATCCTCCATAGGACTTTACAATATTTCGTGCTGTCTTCTTTGCGAGTCCATATCCCCTTAATTGTTTGTGAGGGTCTTCAGCTTCCTCGATTGTAACCTTCTCAACTTCAGCAAGGAAGGGTATGGAGCTTTCTTCTTTGATTTGCTTTTCAATTTCCTTGTTGTCTGTCATTTCTGCTTCTGGAACTAATGAAATCACAATAATCCCCAAGTGTTTCTCTTCTAACCTCTTACCGTTACCCATCCAGTATCCACCGTAACGTATTTATAATGTGCAAACCGCTTTTATCGTTTTCTCTCCCTCAAAGGCTTAGGGGTTTCAATGGTAGAACTACGAGTGACAGTCGATGAGAAATTAAATAAACTTCTCGACAAAGTAGTAGAGGCTGGAGTCTATCAGAGTAAAGCTGAATTGATGAGAAGTGCTACGATCTATCTTCTTATTCAGATGGGAGTTCTAAAGGAACACATAGAGAATCGCTAAAGAGTTCTTTCCCGCACTGCACATAACATTAAACATTTTCTAAGTTTCCCCTTTTATCTCACCCCTGTCTCATAAGTGATTTAAAGCTTTTCTGCTTTCTCACAAAAAGGAATCAACTTGAAGTGGAAAACTGTACAGTTGCCCGAAGACCTTTTAGACAGGGTAGATAAGACCGTGAAACAGGAAAGTTTAGGCTATTCTTCCAGAGCTGAGTTCATCAATGAAGCCGTAAGATTAAGACTTGAACAACTAGAGAAGTTAAAGAACACATCAAAGCGCATGTAGATGAGTGGATTAAAATCAAGAGACAACGACATCATAACAAGAAAGTCTAGTTTTCAATAATGCA
>Ga0307428_1001901_pt1 | contig 9968 bp, 9 predicted proteins | sample SalMarWE160240MG_FD_202161 | JGI IMG/M metagenome (GOLD analysis project Ga0307428, IMG submission 202161) | Salt marsh sediment microbial communities from the Plum Island Ecosystem LTER, Massachusetts, United States - WE1603-240 | ecosystem: Environmental > Aquatic > Marine > Intertidal zone >...
AACGGGGTACACGGATGCCAAAGCAAGCCGGGATCTCCGGCGAGCCGGGCTGGGATCACTTCCCCCACGGCGCCGACATCGGCGTCTGCGGCTTCGGCCAAACGAAAGCGGTCGCCTTCGAGCAGGCGGCGCTCGCGCTTACCGCCGCCATCACGGAGCCCGACGGGGTGGCGCCCAAGACGCGCGTGTCCGTGCGCTGCGAGGCGCCGGACGACGGCCTGCTGCTGGTCGACTGGCTGAACGCAATTGTCTACGAGATGGCGACGCGGAAGATGCTGTTCAGCCGCTTCGCCGTGAGCTTCCAGGGGCACGAGCTGCGCGGCGAGGCCTGGGGCGAGCCCGTGGACGTCGCCCGTCACGAGCCGGCGGTCGAGGTCAAGGGCGCGACGGTCACGGCACTCGAGGTTGGCCGGCGCGCCAACGGCAACTGGGAGGCCCGCTGTGTCATCGACGTTTGATGCCCGACGGCGCGGGCGCTGAGAAAGGTGGCGATGGATCTCTCCCTGTTGAGCCGGATTTCGGAATACGAGTGGCAGATCGAGCCTAAGGGGCCGATGCGCGTGCCGGCGGTCATCTATGCGGACGAGCAGCTGATCCGCGATATGGACGACAAGGTCTTCGAGCAGCTCACCAACGTCGCGGCGCTGCCCGGCATCGTCAAGGCATCCTATGCCATGCCCGACGCCCATTGGGGCTATGGCTTTCCCATTGGCGGCGTCGCGGCCTTCGATCCGGACGCCGGCGGGGTCGTCTCGGCCGGCGGCGTCGGCTTCGATATTTCCTGCGGCGTGCGCGCCATGCTGACCGGGCTCACCAAGGCGCAGATCAGCGCCGTCCAACGGCCGCTCGCGGACGCCCTCTACCAGACCATCCCGGCAGGCCTCGGCAGCACCGGCAACATCCGGCTGAGCGACGCCGAGATGGAGGCCATGCTGCTGGGCGGCGCCCGCTGGGCCGTGGATCAAGGATACGGTGAGAGGGCGGACCTCGATCGGATCGAAGAGCGCGGCTGCATGGCCGGCGCCGATCCCGAGGAGGTGTCCCGTCGCGCCCGCAACCGGCAACGAGACGAGATGGGCACGCTCGGCTCCGGCAACCATTACCTGGAGGTCCAGGAGATCGCCGAGGTGTTCGACCGCGATGCCGCTGCGGCCTTCGGGCTGACGCAGGGCCAGGTGGTGGTGAGCATCCACTGCGGATCGCGCGGCCTCGGCCACCAGATCGGCACCGAGTATCTGCGGGACATGGCCATTGCCGCGGCCGAACTGGGCATCTCGCTGCCCGACCGCGAGCTCGCCTGCGCACCGATCTCCTCGTCCCTCGGCCGCCGCTACCTGGGGGCCATGCGCTCGGGCATCAACTGCGCCCTGGCCAACCGGCAGATCATCGGCCATCTGACGCGCCAGGTCTTCGCCTCGCTGTTGCCCGACGCCCGACTGGAGGTGCTGTTCGACGTGTCCCACAATACCTGCAAGGTCGAGGAGCACGAGATCGATGGCGGCCGGCGCAGCGTCTACATCCACCGTAAGGGCGCCACGCGGGCCTTCGGTCCCGGCCACCCGGACCTGCCGGACGCCCTCCGGTCCACGGGCCAGCCCGTGCTGATCGGCGGCAGCATGGGGACGCCCTCTTATGTCCTCGCCGGCACCGCCGAGAGCGAGCAGCGCGCGTTCAGTTCCGCCTGCCACGGTGCCGGCCGCCAGATGAGCCGTCACCAGGCGCGCAAACGCTGGCAAGGCCGCCAGGTCGTCGACGCTTTGGCCGAACGAGGCATCGTCATTCGCTCGCCCTCCGCCCGAGGCGTCGCCGAGGAGGCGCCGGGCGCCTACAAGGAGTCGACGGCCGTCGTCGATTCCGCCGAGCGGGCGGGCCTCGCCCGCAAGGTCGCCAAGCTTATGCCGCTGGTCTGCATCAAGGGGTGAGCTCCGAAGGCCCTCGGCTTTGACGCAGGTCAAGGACAGAATGGAGCCCATTCCTTAGGCAGCTTGCCAACGCCGACGGCGTGCACGTAGGATCGCTTTCAGCCAGGATTCTTCGACGGAAAGACGTCACGCCCCATGCAGTTGACTCCGGAAATAAGCTTCAAAGGCATGCCGGCATCGCCGGCCGTGGAGGCGAAAATCCGCGAGAAAGTGGCCACCCTCGACCGCTATCACGATCGCATCATGAGCTGTCGTGTCATCGTCGAGGCGCCGCACCGGCACCGGCAGAAGGGCAAGATCTATGAAGTGCGGATCGACCTCACGGTTCCGAGCGGCGAGATCGTGGTAAATCGAAGCGCCGCAAAGGGGCAGGCCCACGAAGACATCTACGTGGCGCTCCGCGACGCCTTCAACGCGGCCCGCCGTCAGCTGCAGAATCACGGACGGCGCCAACGCGGCAAGGTCAAGGCGCACGAGGCCCCGCCCCACGGCAGCGTCGTCAAGCTGTTCCCGGAGTCCGATTACGGCTTCATTCACAGCTCCGATGGCCGCGAGATATATTTCCACCGGAACAGCGTCGTCAACAATGGCTTCGAGACTCTCGAGATCGGCAGCGAGGTGAGGTTCGTCGAAAGCGAAGGTGTCGAAGGCGCTCAGGCCAGCACCGTGACCCCGGTGGGGAAACACCACATCGTCGAGTGATGCCGAAGGCCGCGCCGAGCGCCTGAGTCAACGCTTGTAGGTGCCGACGAGCTCCGCCTGCGCCAGGATATGCGGCTGCGCCGTCTTGGCCACGTCGACGCAAGCCGCCGACTCGCCAAGGCCCAGAGTTTCGACGTCCAGCGCGAGCAAGCGGAAATGGTAGTGGTGAACGCCGTGGCCTGGGGGCGGACAGGGACCGCCATAACCGACGGTTCCGAAATCGTTGACGGCTTGGCGTATGGTTCCGACCCGCTCCTGCCGCCGGTACCCTTCAGGCAAGGCGGTCACGTCGACCGGAATGTCAAAGATGGCCCAGTGGTGCCAGGTGCCGCGCGGCGCGTCGGGATCGTCGCAGAGCAGCGCCAGGCTCAAGCTTCCCGCCGGCGCCCCCGACCACGTCAACGGCGGCGAGACATCATCTCCGTCGCAAGTGAACTGCCGCCCAATTGCATCGCCATGGCCAAAGGCCGGGCTTGTAATCGTGAATGCCATCTGCCTTCCCGCCGCTCGTAACCCGGGCCATAATCAGCCGGCCAGCGTCCATCGTACATTGACCCATGTCATTGTTGCTGGCGGCCCTCGTCCGGATGCTGCGCTGTCCCAAGGGCCGGGCCCGCCGGCAATAGAATGGAGCGGCGCATGCGATCCATTGGCGTGCCGGCACGCGAACCACCGACAGAATGAGCGACGTGACGATTGCTGTGCGACTGGCTGCGGCTCCGGCTCGTTACGACCCCGATGCGTGACGCCGACTGCGTCGCCTTCCTGCAGTGGTGCCTGCCCCGCTTGGCCTTGCGGTGGCCGGGTTTTCGCAAGGTCAGGAAACAGGTCTGCAAGCGGCTGCGGCGCAGGCTTGACGAGCTGGGACTGGACGGACTCGATGCCTATCGCGCCCGCCTGCAGGATCATCCCCAGGAATGGGAACGGCTCGACGGCATGTGCCTCGTCACGATCTCACGCTTCTGGCGCGACCGCAGCGTGTTCGACGCCATCGGCGACACCGTGCTGCCGCGGCTGGCGCGCTCGTCCGCGGCGCGCCGCCGGCCGGTCCGCTGCTGGAGCGCCGGCTGCGCCTCGGGCGAAGAGGTGTACAGCCTCAGGATCCTTTGGGATCTCGGGGTCGCCCCTGACTTCCCGGCCGCCTCGCTGTCGATTTTCGGCACGGATCTCCACGACGCCGTCCTGGCCCGGGCCGAAGCCGGCTGCTATGCCGCCGGAGCGCTGAAGGAGCTTCCGCCCGACTGGCGCGAGCGGGCGTTCGAGCGGCGCGGCGACGCTTACTGCGTTCGACCGGCGCACCGCGTCGGCATCCGCTTCCGCAAGCAGGACATCCGAGATGACATGCCGGACGGCCCGTTCGAGCTGATCCTCTGCCGCAACCTGGCCTTCACCTATTTCCAGCCCGAACTGCAGAGCCGGCTCCTCGACCGCCTGGTGGCGCGCCTGGCGTCGGGGGGCTACCTGATCATCGGCCGCCACGAGGCCCTACCGCCCGGCCGCGCCGGCCTCGTGCCCTGCCCAGCCTCACCCCAGATCATGCGCAAGCACCGCACGGCCGGGCGCTTACCCGCCGTCGCGCAGCCGGACCGGACATGGATGTAACGGTCGAGGCGCTCGCCACCCCCGCCGTGGCCGACCGCGCCGTCGAGATCGTCGAGCGCAAGGGCATCGGCCATCCGGACACCATTTGCGACGCGCTCTCCGAGCGCCTCAGCGTGGCGCTGTCGAAGTTCTATCTCGAGCGCTTCGGCCAGATCATGCATCACAACGTCGACAAGGCGCTGTTGTGGGGCGGACGGGCCGAACCCGCCTTTGGCGGCGGGCGCGTCCTGGCGCCCATGGAGATCTACCTGGCGGGACGCGCAACCGCGGAGGTGTCAGGCGTAACCGTTCCCGTGGCCGAGCTGGCCGAAGCCGAGTGCCGCGCCTGGTTCCACGAGACCATTCACGCCCTCGACCGGGACGCGGACGTCAAGCTGCATTGCCTGGTGCGCCCGGGCTCCGCCGAGCTCGTGGACCTGTTCAGGCGCGCTGGCGCGAGCGGCGTCTGGCTCGCCAACGATACCTCCTGCGGCGCCGGCTACGCCCCGCTGACCGAGCTGGAACGGATCGTCCTCGAGGCAGAGCGTCTGATCAATTCCGCGGACTTCAAGGCCGCGCATCCCGAGACCGGCGAGGACGTCAAGGTGATGGGGATTCGCGATCGCGGCGAGATCTCGCTGACCGTCGCCTGCGCCTTCATCGGGCGCTACACGGAAAGCCTCGACGCCTATCTGAGGCGCAAGGCCGAGATCGCCGAGGCCGTGCGCGAAAGGGTGCAGGCACTGACCGCGTTGCCGGTCCGGGTCGAGGTCAACACCGCCGATCAGCCGGCCAGCAACGCCGTCTATCTCACTGTGACCGGCACCTCGGCCGAGGCGGGAGACGACGGCCAGACCGGGCGCGGGAACCGGGCCAACGGCCTGATCGCGCCCTGTCGGCCGATGACCATGGAAGCCGTTGCCGGAAAGAACCCGGTCAGCCATGTCGGCAAGCTCTATAATAGCGGGGCCACGCTGATCGCTGCGGCCGTGGTCGACAAGATCCCGGAGATCGAGGAGGCGGAATGCTATCTCGTCAGCCAGATTGGCCGGCCCGTGCATGAGCCGCGGATCTGCGCGGTGCGGGCGCGGACCACCGACTGCCGGCTCGATAGCAAGCTCGTCGACCGAGTCAACGAGGTTGCTGGGGGCGAGCTGGAGGGGATCGGCGAGCTCTGGAGGCGTTTCGTCGCCAGCGACCTGTCGGTGATGTGAGCGCCCCGCGATGCTCCGCAAAAGGAACGGGCCCGTGACGGACATCGACCTGCTGATGGCGGAAATCTCGGCCGAGATGCGGGAGACGGCGATGCTCACCGGCAAAGCCTCCCTCTCGCCGAAGGTCGCGGAGGCGATGCGGGCGGTGGCGCGCGAGGCCTTCGTCCCGTCCGAGGAGTCCCATCTTGCCTACATCAACCGCCCGCTTCCGATCGGCCACGGCCAGACCATCTCCCAGCCCTTCGTGGTCGCCCTGATGACGCAACTGCTCGATCCCGGCCCGGACGACGTCGTGCTGGAAGTCGGCACCGGCTCGGGCTATCAGACGGCGATCCTGGCCAAACTTGCCGGCCGGGTTTACAGCATCGAGGTGGTGCCGGACCTGGCCACGGCGGCGCGCGAACGGCTTCAGCGACTGGGCTACGACAACGTCGAGGTCCGCCAAGGCGACGGCGCCCAAGGCTGGCCCGAGCACGCCCCTTACGACGGCATCATCGTGACCGCCGCGGCGCCCGAGATCCCGCCGGCGCTGATCGCCCAGCTCAAGCCGGGCGGACGCCTCGTCATCCCCGAGGGGCGGCCCTATGCGCGGCAGGACCTGATCGTCGCGACCAAGGGCGAGGACGGCAAGCTCGACGCGCAGCGGGTGCTGCCCGTCGCCTTCGTGCCGCTCACCGGCCGCTAGAGCGTATAAAGGCTGGGTGGACTCAGTTCTGTTCGCGAGCGGCGAGGCGATCCACGCGAAAGACGGCGCAGCGCGATGCCGGAGCGCATCGGGCAAGCCGTCTGACAAAGTGGGCGTCCGCCGCTCGCGAACCTGGAGGGGCGGTCGCAATCGCGCCAATTCCCGCGGGCTTCGGCTCGGCCGTACCTTCCAGGTACGCCCATCACCGAAGCCCTTGACCTTGACCCCATTGCGCCTCGCCAGAACGGGTCCAACCAACCTTGATACGCTCTGAGGCTGCACGCCGTACTGGCGCTCGCCTGCCGGAAGGGGAATACTTGCGGGCTTCGCCGACGACGCGGAAGCCTCTCTTATGCCTTCGGATTTCGATTATCCCAAACGCCTGCTCGTCGCCATCGGCGGCAACGCCACTCATCCCGCCGACATCAAGGGCACCCCGGCCGAGCAGGTCTCCGTCGCCGAGGCCACGGGGCGCTCCCTGCTGCCGCTGATGGAGCTGGGCGGCGAACTCATCATCACCCACGGCAACGGTCCCGTGGTGGGCAAGATCCAGATGCGCCAGGCCATCGCGCGGGATCGGATCACGCCGATGAGCTTGGACATTTGCGTCGCCCACAGCCAGGGCGGCATCGCCTATCTCTTGATGCAGGCCCTGGAGAACGCGCTCAGGGAAAAGGGCAACCCGCGTCACGTGGTCTGTCTCTTGACCCAGGTCGAGGTCGATCCGGAAGATTCCGCTTTCCAGAACCCGACCAAGCCGATTGGCTACTTCTACAGCCGCGAGGAAGCCGAGGCGATCGCCAAGGAGATGGGTTGGCTGATGAAGGAGGACGCCGGCCGCGGCTGGCGCCACTTCGTGCCCTCGCCCGAGCCCAGGCACGTGGCCGATATCTCGCTGGTCCGCGCCCTGGCCGAGACCGGCGCCGTGGTCATCGCCGGCGGCGGCGGCGGCATCCCGGTGGTCAGGGACGCGAAGGGGCGCCGGCACGGCGTCGAGGCCGTCATCGACAAGGACCTGACGTCGGCCAAGATGGCGACCGTGCTGGGCATCGAGGACATGATGATCCTGACCGCGGTGCCCCGCATCGCCATTCGTTTCGGCACCCCCGAGCAGCGCGATCTGGAACGGGTGAGCCTGTCCGATCTCCGCGCGCTCCAGGCCGAAGGCCACTTCCCCCCCGGCAGCATGGGTCCCAAGGTCGAGGCGGCCATCCGCTTCCTCGAGCGCGGCGGCAAGCGGGTCATCGTCTGCCATATCGAGCAGGTGCTCCCTGCCCTGCGCGGAGAGACCGGCACCCACATCGTCCCCGATGATGCATAAGGCGTTGGCGGCGCCGGCGAGGGCCACCACGGATGGCCGCCCTGGTTTTTCCGTGCAATGGATCGGCGCCGCCGCCGGCCGCGCATTGGCCGCGGGATCGCGCGGCGCGGTGCACGCGGTCTTCCGGCGCAGCTTCTACCTGTGCGGAGAGGACGGCGGCTTCGCCTGCCTGGGGCCGCCCTCGCTCGGCTTGGGGCCGCTCAACGCGCTCACGGCCCTGCCCGACGGGATCGACTGGCGGGCGAGTGGATTGCGCGCCGGCGCGCCGTTCCGGATCGCCGGCCGCCGCCTGCAGGTGGCCGGACGTTTCACCTTCGACCTTGCCGAGGCGCGCCATTGGCGCCCGACCCACGGGCTCGTGACGGCGGACTTCGGCCGCTCCCTGGCGCGGCTCGCCGCGGCCGCGCAAACACTTGCCCCGGCCGAGGGCTTTGGCGTCCTCGTCCCGGACCTGGCGCTTGGCGACTGCAATCTCGCCCTGCGCGCGGCCGCGCTCGGGCCCCTGCTGCGCCCGACCCTGGGCGGCGTCGGGGCGCTGGCCGCGTGGCTGCGGGCGGCCGTGGCGGCCCCCGACGCCCAGATTCCGGCGCCGCCCCGTGAAGCGGCGCGGCTGATCGGCGCCGGCCCGGGCCTGACGCCCTCGGGCGACGATCTCATCGGCGGCGCCCTGATCGCGCTCCGCGCCGCGGGGCGCGGCGGGCCGGCGAACCGCTTGGCGGCCTGGGCGCTGCCGCTGGCCCGGGCCGGCACCGGCGCCATCAGCGCCGCGCACCTCGCCTGCGCCGCCCAAGGCGAAGGCGCGGGCGCCCTGCACGATCTACTGGCCGCGCCAGGCTCGGACGTCAGCCGGCATCTGACGGCGATCGACGCGATCGGCCATTGCTCGGGCTGGGACGCGCTGGCCGGCGCCGTGGCGGCGCTGGCCGCCCACCACCGCGCGATGCGACCCCGCTAACGCGCGACGATCGCCGCGGCCAGCTCCGCCGCCTCGGCGTTGGAGCCTGCTACGATCACCCCCGCCGCCTCCAGGGTCTGCACCTGGCGGGAATAGACTTGTGGATCGCCCTCGGTGCCGCAGACCGAGGCCAGCACCACCGGGCCGCCCTTTCGTTCGGCCTTTGCCAGGGCCGCCGCCAGGTCGCCGGCGGGGTCCTCGTGGGCGCCATAGCCGATCACCAGGTCCAGCAGCAGCACCGCGACGCCCGGATCGGCCAGCGCCGCGGGCAGCAGCTCCGTCCGCACGGACGGATCGATCATCGGGTGGGGCCGGCCCACCGTGTACTCGTCTGCGCCGAGGTCGATCATCGTATGCGCCGCCGTCTCGCCGCCGAGGTCGCGGGCGCCCGGCACCGGCACGTTGGAGCGGACCTTTTGGCCGGCCGCCCGCAAAACCAGCTGGGCCTCGGCGCAGAGGGTGCCGCCAGAGAACAGCCCGCGGATCCAGCGCCGCTTGCCGTCGAGCCCGCGCGCCAGTGTCGCCGCGTCGACGCCGGAGGAGGCCACGCCCACGCCGCCGAGCGCGTCCTCGGCGGCCGCCCGGAGCGTGGCCGCGAAGGCGGCGTTCTTGGGCAGCTCCGCCGCCGCCAGGCCGATGAAGCAGATGGTGAAGCGCTTCCGGCTTCGGCCGACGCGCTCGATCACCGCCCGGGCCACCGCCGGCTCGGGCGGCTTCGAGATCAGGACGATCCGCTCGGTTCGCGGGTCGGCGTCGAGCGCGTCGATGGCCATGAGCGTCATGATGCCGCCCACCGCCGCCTTCAGGTCGCGGCCGCCGACACCGATGGCGTGGGAGACGCCCTGGCCCGCCCGGGCGATCAGGCACGAGACCTCCTGCAGCCCGGTGCCCGACGCCGCGACGAGCCCGATGCCCCCGCGCGGGACCTCGTTGGCAAAGGCCAGCGGCACGCCGCCGATGATCGCGGTGCCGCAGTCGGGCCCCATCAGCAGAAGGCCGCGATCCCGCGCCGTCTCCTTGAGCGCGCGCTCGTCCTCGATCGGCACGTTGTCGCTGAACAGCATCACGTGCAGCCCCCGGTCGAGCGCCTTGCGCGCCTCGGCGGCGGCAAACTCCCCGGGCACCGATATCAACGCCAGATTGGCGCCGGGCAGCCCGGTCAACGCCGTGTCCAGCGTCTTCGGGTGCCATTCCTCGCCCGCGCCGCCCCTGAGCGCCGGGCGCTCGAGCAGGGCCTCGGCGCGCGCCAGGGCCTCCTTGGCCGCCGCCGCGTCGGCGGCGCGGAGCGCAATGACCAGGTCATTGGGCCCGGCCGCGGCACCGTCCGCGGTCAGCAGCCCGGCCTCGCGCATCAGCGTCTTGTTGGTCTCGGAGCCGATCATCAGCGCTGCCGTCTCCACCCCCGGCCCGGCCGAGACCTCCTTGGAGAGCCGCATCAAGGCGACCGAGTCGAGATAGAAGTTTGGCCGCACCCGGTTGGCGACGTGCGTCGCGCTCACGACACGCCCATGGTCTCGGCGAACGCCACCAGCGCCGTCTCGAAGCAGGCCACGGGCGCCCGCACGACGCCGGCGCCCACTTGACCGAC
>Ga0307428_1001904_pt1 | contig 9958 bp, 18 predicted proteins | sample SalMarWE160240MG_FD_202161 | JGI IMG/M metagenome (GOLD analysis project Ga0307428, IMG submission 202161) | Salt marsh sediment microbial communities from the Plum Island Ecosystem LTER, Massachusetts, United States - WE1603-240 | ecosystem: Environmental > Aquatic > Marine > Intertidal zone >...
TCCATGCGACTATGGGGACCCTTGGACAAAGAAAACCTGTTTATGGGGGGAATTTAACATACCTCAAAAGAACCCAGTTAAGCTAGAAGGAAAAAATCCAATACATTATATGCCACCAGGACCTAACAGAACTATGAAAAGAAGTATTACTCCAACAGGTTTTGCAAAAGCATTTTATGAGGCAAATAAATGAAGAAATTTATATTAAAACTAATAAAAATAATTAAAAAATGGTGGTTTAGTAATCCATATTGTAGGTGGTAAAGAAATAATGTTAAATACTAATAAATTATCTAAATTAAGAATACACGATATTGAATTAGAAAAATCTATTTTATATTGCTTACTCCACAAAAAAGATTTACAGAAAAATATATATAAAATAAATAAAGATGATTTCTATAATTTGGATAATAGAAAAATATTCTTAGAGTTTAAGAAGATACTCGATAGTGGTAAAAATATTATCAGTGAAACTTTACCAATATCACTAAAAGGCAATCCAAAATTTATCGAGGTTGTAACACACACAGCACTGATTATAGAATTTGAGCATTACCTAAAGCGGTTCAAGGATATTTCAGATATGCGAAAAATGCAGCAAATCGCACATGAGATAAATATAAAAGTAGAAGAAAATCGTAACTCAAAAGAAATAAGAAATTGGGGGATAAATAAATTAAAAAAAATTACTGGTTATCAAGACGTAAAATATAAGCAGCAAAATGATGAGATAGATGCGAAATTTGAAAATATATTAAATGACCCAAATCTAATATCTGTAAGAACAGGTTATCCACGATTAGATAAAATAACAAAAGGGTTTTTAAAAAGTAGTTTGAATATCGTTGCATCAGCTCAGGGAATTGGGAAGACGAGTTTTATACTGAATCTCATAAATCATATTTGCTATAAGCAGAAAAAGAAGGTTTTATTTGTGGCGCTTGAGATGGATTATGATGAGCTGCACGCTAAAATGGTTAGTCTGATTTCAGGTGTAGATTTTCAGAAATTAATTTTTGAAAGTGAAAAATTGACAGGTGAAGAATGGCAAAAAATAAATAATGCACGATCGCAAATAAGCGATTATAATTTGTATCGCATAGGTGAGGATAAAATAACGCCGTCTGATATAGAAATTACACTCCAAGACTTAAAAAATGTAGATATAATTTTCATCGATTATCTACAGCTTATGGAGCCGGATGTAGTTGCAAATACACTACGAGAAAAAATAACTAATTTATCAAAAGAGCTCAAAATCCTTGCTAGAAAAACAGAAATACCAATAGTAGCGATAAGCTCAATTAATAGGGATTATTCTAAGCGGGATGACAAAAAACCGAGAATATCAGATTTGAGGGAATCAGGTCAAATTGAATTTGATGCAGGCACGGTTTTGTTATTACATAGGGAATGTAAATACAGGGATGCTGATTATGGCAAAGGTGAAAATCCCGAAGAATTTGAAAAAGAGGCTGAACTTATAATTGCAAAAAATAGGTTCGGAGAAGATAGTTTGGTAATAAAATTTTATTTTGATGGCGCGAGGTCATTAATGAAAGAAAGGTATGATGGATAAAAAAGAACTTAGAGATTTGACTAAAATAGAATTGATAAAAGAACTAGGGATAAGAGATAATTTGATTAAAAATTTATTAAAAGAATTAGAGGAAATAAGGAGCTTTGTAAAATGAAATTATACCGGGATCACTTCCAAAATTATAAACGCTATGGAATACCAAAAGCTCAACTGATAATTGCTGATATACCATTCAATATTAGCCAATAATTTTCAGACAACGATATTTCAAAAATCATCAGTAGAGTATAAAAAAAGGCAAGAGGTATTAAATTTTGAATAAATCCTTGACATTTACAACAAAATTTATTAAAATGAAAACAATAAAAATTAAAAAAAGATATGAATAAAAAATACAGCAAAATGAAAACTTATAAAGAGATTCTAATTATATTAATAGGCTCTATTCTAATGTTTGGCGGGCTTAGTTTAATTTTAACTGCTGAAATTCTTAATGCAATAATCTTAGTTGGTGTAATAATGATATGTAGTGGTATTGGTTGTTTTGCATATCTTTTTAGAAGTTATTATATAGAGGAAAAATAATGAGAAAATTAGCAAAGTTAGATAATCTGACGAAAGAAGAATGGCTTGCAAAAAGAAGGCTTGGTATTGGTGGCTCTGATATAGCAGGTGTAGTAGGATTAAGCAAATATAAATCTCCGTTATCAATCTTCTTAGATAAGACAAATCAACTTCCGAATGATGATAAGGAAAATATTGCTGCTGAATTAGGGCTTGAATTAGAGCCATTCTTATCAAAAAAATTTGTAAAATGGATTGCTGAAAATGAGGGGCTGGATATAGAAATTAAAAAAATGCCCTGGATTTTGCAGCATGATACAGTAGATTATTTTTTAGTGAATTTAGATAGATTTTTTAAGCACCCGCAAAGAGGATATTGCCCTGTGGAAATCAAGACTACTACTGAATTTAAGCGGGAATTATGGGAAGGCAATAAAGTTCCAGATGAGTATTATGCACAAGTCCAATGGCAGCTCTATATCACAGGCTGGCAATGGTGCTATCTAATATTTCTAATCGGCAATAGAACTTTAGATGTAAAATTAATTGAAAGAAATGAAGAAGTAATTAAAAATCTGGCTAACAAAGGAAAAGAATTTTGGACTGGATTTGTAGAAAAAAATATTCCACCTGCACCTATAGGGCTTAGTAGCGATGAGATAGCACTAAAAATATTGTATCCAAATGAAAATCCCGAAAAGGGGATAGAACTTGCTGGTAGTGAAGTAAATGAAATATTGGAGATGATAGATATAATTGATGAGCAAAAAGAGATAGAGAAAAAAGCTAAAGGTGAAAAGATAAAAGCACAGCAGATAATAAAAGCTAAAATTGGCGATAATGAGTACATAGTGGCTGGTGATAAAAAAATTACTTATAAGACTGTGCAGATAAAAGAGCATATGGTAGGAGCAAGTCAATATCGTAAACTACATATAGGAGGTAAATAATGGCTAATATAAATGGTGAAGACTTAGCAAGTAAAATATCAAAAATAGAAAAGCCTACAAGTATGCAAAAATGGATTGAATCAAGGGAAGATATGATTAAAGAAGCGCTCCCTAAGGGTTACGATGTGAAAAGAATGGTGCGTATAGTCGTGGGTGCTTTGCGCCAAAACCCTAACCTTATACAATGTACTCCGATATCTTTCATAAGCGCTGTAATGCAGAGTATCCAGTTAGGGTTAGAACCTAATACAGTTTTAGGGCATGCTTATATAATCCCATATTGGAATTCTAGATTACAGGTATATGAAGCTCAGTTCCAGCGTGGCTATCGTGGGCTATTAGATATGGCTTATAGAACTGGGCAATTTATAGAGATTTATGCTAAAGAAGTTTGCAGGGGTGATGAGTTTGATTATATGCTGGGAACTGAAAGCTGGGTAAAACATAGGTTGGGAAAACGTAAATATGATAAATCTGGCAATCCTATAGTAGAATATGTTTATGCGGAGTATAAAAATATAAAAGGTGGTAGGCACGTAGTAGTGTGGAGTAGAGAGATGTTAGATAGACATAAAGATAGATATTCCCCTGCTGCAAAAAAAGATAAATTTAGTGCATGGAATGTAAATGAAATTTCTATGTATAAAAAAACTACCTTAAAAGACTTGCTTAATTACGCTGATATTTCTATTGAGTTTAGAAGGCAATTACAAACTGATGAAATTGTAAAAAGGGAAATAAAAGCAAATATGATTGATACTGTAAAACCAGTTTATGAATTTAGTCCTGATGATTTAAGCGGAATAGATAATGTAGAACTTGAAGGGGAAAAATCTAATAAAGTAAAAATAGAACCTATAAAATCCGATAAAAAAATTAAAGTTGAAAAAGTTGGAGAAGATATTGTATTAGATGAAGAAGAAGCCAATGAAATGGAATTGCTGGTAAACCAAAAAGATATAGCTGGTTTTTATGCAAGATTAAATGAACTTAAAATACCAAAAGATATGCAGGAAAATATAAGCAATAGAATCAAAAAGAAATATAATGTTAAAAGTAAAAAAGAGCTTACAGTAAATCAGTTAAAAGAAGCTCTTAGCTTAATTGAAAATAAAATTGATGGTAGAAGGAAAGAAGTAGAAAATGAAAATAGAAATAAGTAAAGAAATGGCAGTACAACCAATAGGATTTGACAAACTTTCTAATAGTGTTAAATCTGTATGGGATTCAAGATATAAAAAATATATGCATAAAGTAGAGAAAATAATTAAAAAAATAGAAGATAAAAAGTTAGCAGATATAGGATTTATGAATGAATATATCTATGACATAATTTGTATGGGGTTTACAGTTAAGCAATTATTTATAATTTTAAAAGAAGCAGAAAAAGGAGTATTTTTTAGTAGAGAAATGTTGCAATTTTTAATACCACCACCTAAGCCAATAAGTTTAGAAAATTATTATAGTTCTAAAAAAACAAGATATTTAATTAAATTATTAAAATTAATTTTTAAAAAGAATGAGTGAAATAAAAGATTCTATAAATAAAATTCTTAATGGTGAATTGAAAATGAAAATAGAAATAAATAAAGAAATGGCAATACAATTAGCAGAAACTAAGTTTTGGGAAACAATGTCAGCAAGGGATATTGCATTATTCCAATTAAGGGTAAGAAAATTTTGTATGCCCTTTGATATTTTTCATAAAGCTATCAGCAAAGCATTGGGAAGGGCTGTATATGTTCACGAGTTTGGACTTAGTTGGGATAGATTATTAATGGAATTATTGGGGAAGAAAAGTATTCCGACAGATGAGGAAATTATGAATCTAATTCCAAGAGAGAAAAGGATAGTAATTATAAATGAGTGAAATAAATAAAACAAAACTTAAAGAAACAATAAAAAACCTTCAAAAGCGGTATGGCAAAGATGTAATTTCTATAATTGGAAAATCTGGTGCAAAACGGGAAGTTGAAAGATTGAAAACTGGTTTTGAGGAATTTGATAATATGCTTGAGGGTGGATTACCAAAATCAAGGGTAGTTGAGATTTTTGGGCCTGAAGGTGCTGGTAAGACTTCCGTATGTCTGGCTATTGCCGCAAATGTAGAAATGACAGTTTTTATTGATGCAGAAGGGACGCTTGATGAGAATAGGGCAAGCGAACTTGGAATATCTGAAAAGAAAATGATGATTGAACGACCGGAAAGCGGAGAAGAAATCTGCGATGTTATAGTGCAATTTGTCAAGGCAAACATACCACTTATAATCATAGATAGCGTGCCTGCAATAGTGCCTTATGATTTTTTAGAGAAGGTACAGAAAACAGGATTTGAGGCAAATAATATAGCCGGAACTGCAAGGCTATTATCACAAAAATTATTTCCTACTTTAATCCCAGCTCTTAAAAAAAGTCAGAGTACAGTAATTTTTATAAATCAAGTGCGGGAAAAGGTTGGTGTGGTTTTTGGAGACCCGACTATAAGTCCAGGTGGTAGAGCACTTCGTCATTATTCAGCATTAAGAATCCAAGTTAGAAGAAAAGGTTGGTATGGTGCTGTAAAAAATAGGATTGGACAACTTTGTGCTTTTAGAACAGTTAAGTCAAAAATATCTATGCCATATTCAGAATGTGAAATGCCTTTACATTTTCATAAAGGATTTATAACACATACAGAAATGAAAAAATTAATGAAGGAGAATTCGTGAAGCTGAACATTGTAAACATTATAAAAACGGGATATTGCCTTATGTTGTGGTAGCCTATAATGAGGGGGGCTATAGCAATACTGGTGTTTGTGCTGACTGTATTGTAGAAAATTTAATTAAAATTAAGGAGAATAAAAAATGAAAGAATTATCCAAACAAGCAATCCAAAAAGCAGAAAGTAAAGTATTATCATTGGTAGATAAAGCCGATAGGTTTATAGTTGAGAGTATAGAGCAAGTTGAAAATGCATCAGAATTTCTAAAGAAAATTAAAGAAGCTGAAAAGAGGATTGAAGCTAAAAGATTAGAATTTACAAAACCCTTAAATCAATCACTAAAAGCGATTAATGCTACGTTCAAAAAATTAAAAGAACCCCTTGAGCAGGCAAGAGATTCTATATCAAAGAAAATTTTATCTTGGCGTAGAGTAGAAGCTGAAAGGGCAAGGATAGCAGAGGAGAAAAGAAGAAAAGAAGAAGAAGAAAGAATAAGAAAAATTATGGAAGCTCGTGAAGCTAAAATAAGTGCAGAAAAAAAGAAAGAATTAATTGAGGAAATTATAGAAGAAGAACCTAAAGTTGAAGTGGAAAAGCCAAAAGCTAAAATAGGGAAAACACAAGCTCGTAAAGTATGGGCTTTTGAAGTAATGGATTTTTCTCAAGTGCCAGATAAATATAAATCAATAAATCAAGTAGAGATAAATGCAGATATACGGGCCGGGGAAAGGAAAATTCCTGGACTTAAAATTTATCAAAAAGAGCTACTTACTATAATTTAGGAGGAGAAATGAAAATTAAATTTCAATCAGTAATAGATAATATGTCTTTGAAAAAAGATGGGGAATATCGTGTCCAGCTAAGAGTATCCTTGCAGGATATCGCAAGTGCAATATCAATGATAAAATTATTAGATAAGGATTTTATGGTAGGTATTATCTCGGAAGAGGAAAGCAAAGCAGTTATTACAAAAGCATATTTCTATAAGCTGGCGATTGATAGAGAAGGGGAATCTAAGGTTGTTATATCGTTTCCTTGCGAGAGTATAACAGATAATTCCCTTAGCTTTTTTGGTAGAAATCAAGAAAAATTATTAAGAGTTGTGATAAAACACAATGAAGAAGTATAGAAAGGAGATATAATTGGAAGAGTTAGAAATTTATATTGAAAATTCATACGCGATGCATGCAGCAAAGATATATTTTATTATAAGAAGAAATGGAAAAAGCAGTTTGGGCAGAATTACTAAAGATGGTGATATAGAATTTAAAGAATTTGATCCAGAAGAAGCTACCGAAGATAAGCCTACGATGATTATGGATATTCATTATTTTGAGATTTTTGGTAGAGCAATGCTAAAAGCTCTTAAAGAAAAACATATTGAGCCGGAAGAAGAATCTTTTATTAAAGGTAAGTTAAAGGCAACAGAATATCATTTATCAGATTTGAGGACATTATTAAAATTGGAAAATAAAAAAGTATAGAAAGGAATAGAATGAGTAAAGAAAAGGAATTTAAAAAATACAAACAATTGGTAAAAGTAAAGACAGGAGAATTACAATCATATAATTTTCAGTTTGAGCGGTATATCGTAATTAGTAGAACAATAGATAATAGAATTTCTATGGCACAGCAAATGAGAGTCCCCGACCATGCCGGAGAACCTAAATTAGTATTTTTAAAAAATTCAATTATCTTTGAGACTAATGAGGCGTTTGAAGAATTTAGAAAAAAATTATCAGAAATTAATATTGAAGAATAGAAAGGAATTTAAAATGAGTAAAGAAAAAGCAAAAAGATGGACTGTCAGAGAGGCAAGGAAAGCACTTAGGGAAGGCGATGTTAGGGCATGTATTGATTTAGCAACACGTTTTCCATTATTTGCTTTGGCGACTGATGAGGAAATATTAGATGAGATAACATTAATGACAGCCAGGCAAGTAGAAATCCGTATGAAGAAAAGATTGCTAAAAGGTGAATCTGTAGATGATGATATTGCCGATAACGAAGAAGTAGAGGACGAGATAGTCAGAGTTGATGACGTAAGACATCTAGTGCCAAAATCAGATAAAATTGAAGGTATTGCAGACGAATTATCAAAAATGCAGGAAAATTCTGGAAATAAGGATACCAAAGAAGTAGAACCAGAAAAAGAAGAAGTTGAAGAAGTGGAAACTGAAGTAATAGAGAATAAAAAGGTAAACGAAGAAGATTTAGATGATTTATTTGATGAATTAGAGAACTAAGATTTTTCTAAAAAGTAGTAAAAAAAGACTTGACAGCACTGTAGCGTTATAGTAAAATGGTATACAGCAAGATTAAATAAAAAATACAAGGAGATTAAAATGAAGGGTACATCAATAAAATTTACACCAGCAGAAATCGGAGAGCAAGCAGCTAAAAAAGAATTATTACTAAATAAACTTGTAAAGTATTTAAAAAAGCTTTATGCAAGTGAAGATATAACTCTAAAAGAGAAAATAGAAATATTGGGAAAGTTGAAAAGGGAATTAGCTAATAGTCTATCTATCAGAGAGGTATTTTATATTCAAAAAAGTTCAGAATTACCGCGTAATTTTATCAAGAATTTATTTTAATATAAGAAAATGAAATGTATTGATTGCAAACATTTAGAGGAACGACTTACAACCTGGTATTGCTGGGGATATGAAACAGAAGTAGAAGACCCTTACAGAGAAATGACACATTGTGATGAGTTTGAAGAAAGAGATTAAATGAATAGTAAAATTAAAATAATTAAAAATTCAGTAATATTATTCATAATATTTTCTATTATTATATGTGCAATTTGCCTTATATTGAAATTTACCCATAGCCGTGAATTTGGATTTATCGTATCTGCGGAAGTAGAAAATGAAGAGATTGTAATTCTTCTCATGGGCGATTCACTTATGGAGGATACTATCTGGGTAGAAGAATTTTCTAAAGTACTTAAGAAAGAGTATAAATTTGTAGATTTTAAAATAATTAAAAGTGCTAAAACTGGTGAAATGTCTGATAGTGCAGTTTTGAGGATTGATAAGGAACTTGAGAAATATAATCCGAATATTGTGATACTTGCTTATGGGACAAATGATGTAAATGTTATCCATATAGAAAAATACAAAAATAATATGGAGCTAATAATTCAGAAATCCTTAAAATATAATGCTAAAGTATTTGTAAATTTAATCGGGCCTTTTGAGCCTACTGCCTTAAAAGAAAAATATATATATTATAATTTTGAGATAGTGAAATTATCTAATAAGTTAGATTTTGAGATTATAGATATAGATATAGCACTTTCAGGGGATATTGAGGCAAATTTAGCGGATCATACACATTATAGTGATAGGGGCTCTCTTATAGTCGCGGAAACTGTTTTTACAAGTCTATTAGAATATATCAAAGGAGAAATAAAAAATGAATAAAAAGCTTGAAAGAAAATTCAATAAGTATATAAAAAGCTATCAGAGTTGGTGTGGTTATTATGGTTATAACTCAAAAGATACACATACCATATTATGGTTTTTTAACCGCAAGAAGATGGCTTATAAAGATGATGGTAATTATCTGATTTTATATCAGGATAAAGCATATAGATCCGAAGAATTAATAAATTTATTTGCGAGGTAAAAATGAAAATAGACCACATAATAAATATAGCAATAGGAATATTTGTAACTGGAATAATAATTAATCTGATATTATACTTTTATTAGGAGGTAATTATGAAATATAAAATACCAGATAAATGTAAAACTTGTGATATGCCAGAAGAATACAGACCGGAACATCCGGGAACTTGTGGCGTGTGTTATCAGAATAAAGAAGCAGATACAAAATTAAAACTTAATTTAGAGTTTCATAAAGCTTTATTTATAGCATTGAAAAAGGCTGGTGCAAAAGAATTTGAATTATAGAATTTATGTGGATGAGAACTTACCACCAGACACAATGTATTTAATGAGAAAAGAGGATTATTTAAAAGAGGTGAATAAATGAAAAGATTGCAAAATAACATAATAAATTACCTGAAAAAATATTGTTATGGTAAAGAAAATGCAATGAGAAAAGATGAGCTTGCTAAAGTATTTGGTATATCTACAAGAGAATTAAGGGATATTAAAAGAGATATAGTGATACAAAGAGGAATACCAATTGGTTCATTGTCCAAAGGTAAGCACAGAGGTTATTT
>Ga0307428_1001907_pt1 | contig 9948 bp, 7 predicted proteins | sample SalMarWE160240MG_FD_202161 | JGI IMG/M metagenome (GOLD analysis project Ga0307428, IMG submission 202161) | Salt marsh sediment microbial communities from the Plum Island Ecosystem LTER, Massachusetts, United States - WE1603-240 | ecosystem: Environmental > Aquatic > Marine > Intertidal zone >...
TTTCCGAAGGTCCGGGAAACGGAGTAAAAGGTATCGGCCTGAGTGGAGAAGATGCCCAGCTTTTAACAGTTAAGAAACACCGAATCCCGGAGTTAGGTTTGGTGGGAGAAGTAGAAAAAATTGATAATGAAATATTAACAATTTTACTGGAAAAAAATTATATCCCGGTAATTGCTACGGTTGGTGTGGATAATAAAGGAACAAGATACAATATCAATGCCGATACTGTTGCCGGACAATTGGCAATTTCTCTAAAAGCGGATAAACTCATATATTTAACTGATGTGGATGGAATATTTAAAGATTTTAAAGATTCAAATTCCTTAATTAGCAGTTTGCCCATTAATCAAGCTAAGGGATTAATTAAATCCAGAAAGATTCAAAAAGGGATGATTCCCAAAGTAGATTCTGCTGTTCAAGCCTTAGAGGGTGGAGTAAATAAAGTGCATTTCTTAAATGGCAATCATATCCATTCTCTTTTGTTAGAGTTGTTTACCGATAGCGGAATAGGAACAGAAATTATCCCTTAATCTGTGTAATCACTTAATATAAATACAAAACAAGGAGGTCTAAAAATTATGAAAACTGAAGAATTAATAGAAAACGAAAAAAAATATTTGATGCAGACTTATACCAGACCGGCAATGGTGTTAGACAAAGGCGAGGGGATGAAGGTATGGGATTTGGAAGGAACGCAATACTACGATTTTATCGGTGGTATAGCAGTAAATGCCCTGGGATACAGTCATCCTAAATTAGTTCAGGCCATTAAGAATCAGGCAGAAAAATTAATTCATTGCTCCAATCTTTATTATAGCGAACCACAGATAATTTTAGCTCGGATGTTGGTAGAGCTTTCTTATGGGGATAAAGTATTTTTTGGTAATAGCGGAGCAGAGGTAAATGAAGGCGCAATCAAATTAGCAGTTAAATATTTTAAAGAGCAAAATAAAGATAAACATACAATAATTTATATGAAAAATTCTTTTCACGGAAGAACTATTGGTACTTTAGCAGTAACTGGAAAATATAAATATCAGAAAGATTATCTTCCTATTTTACCCAAATTTAAGCAAGCTATATTTAATGATCTTAATTCGGTTAAAGAAGCAGTTGATGATCAGGTAGCAGCAATTATGGTAGAACCGATTCAGGGTGAGGGTGGAATTAATATTGCCAGCAAAGAATTCATAGAAGGATTAAGAGAGTTATGCAACAAAAAGGATATGTTATTAATTTTTGATGAAATCCAATGTGGCTTAGGAAGAACCGGAAAAATATTTGCTTACCAATATTATGGTGTAGAACCGGATATTTTGACTCTCGCTAAATCCTTAGGGGGAGGGATACCTATCGGAGCTTTGATTGCCAAAGATAAAATAGCTTCCTCTTTCAAACCCGGTGATCACGGAACTACTTTTGGCGGTAATCCCGTGGCCTGTGCAGCAGCAATTGCTTATTTAAAGGTATTAAAAGAAGAAAATTTAATAACAAAATGCAAAGAGAAAGGAGAATATTTCAAAAAAAAATTAGAAGAACTTAAAGAAAAGTATCCTAAATTTATTAAAGAAGCAAGAATAATAGGCCTAATGGTGGGATTGGAAATAGAGAAAGATGGTCCGGAGATAGTAAAAAAGTGCTTAAAAAAAGGGATATTAATTAATTGTACAGCGGGTAATGTTTTACGCTTCTTACCGCCGTTAATTGTAAAGGAAGAAGAAATAGATTATCTAATAGAAGTTTTAGATAAAATTTTTAAAATAAAATAATAAAAAATAAAAAGGAGTATAGAAAAATGAAAAAAATGAAAAAAGTAGTTTTAGCTTATTCAGGAGGATTGGATACTTCTGTGGCCATTAAATGGTTAAAAGAGAATTATTGTGATAAAGTAATTGCGGTAGCAGTTGACGTAGGACAAAATAGTGATTTAGAATATGTAAAAGAAAAAGCTCTTAAAATTGGAGCGAGCAAATCTTACGTTATTGATGCCAAAGAAGAATTTGCAAAGGAATATGTTCTGCTGGGGCTGCAAGCAGGTGCGGTTTATGAATCAAATTATCCTTTAGCTACAGCTTATTCTCGACCCTTAATTTCCAAAATTATGGTTGAGATTGCCGAAAAAGAACAGGCGGAAGCTATTGTTCATGGCTGTACCGGCAAAGGTAATGATCAAGTGAGATTCGAAGTATCTATTGCTGCTCTAAATCCTAAATTGCAGGTAATTGCTCCGGCTCGAGAATGGGGGCTTACCCGGGAAGAAGAAATTGAATATGCCAAAAAATATAATATTCCTGTCCCTGTAGATGTGGAAAATCCATACAGTGTGGATCAGAATTTATGGGGGAGGTCTACTGAATGCGGAGTGTTAGAAAATCCCTGGGTAGAGCCACCGGAAGAAGGAGTTTACGAATGGACGGTAAGCCCGGAGAAGGCTCCTGATAAACCAACTTATCTGGAGATATATTTTGAAAAGGGAGTACCGCAGAGTATAAATAGAGAGAAGATGTCTCTGGTAAATTTAATTCTGAGTTTAAATAAAATTGGAGGAGCAAATGGAATAGGCAGAGTAGATATGGTAGAGAATAGACTGGTAGGGATTAAATCTCGAGAAATCTATGAATGTCCGGGGGCAACTATCTTATTAAAGGCATATCAAGCCTTGGAAGGGTTGGTTTATCCTCGAGAATTATCTCATTTTAAACAGATTATTTCTCAAAAATATTCTGAATTGACTTATTATGGCCTATGGTTTTCTGCCTTAAAAGAGGCCTTGGATGGTTTTGTAAAAGTAATTAAAGATAAAGTAACCGGGACCATAAAAGTAAAATTATTTAAAGGTAATTGTGTTGTAGTGGGCAGAAAATCTAAAAATTCTCTCTATGATTTTAATTTGGCTACTTATGACCAGGGTGATACTTTCAACCAGGATTTTGCTAAGGGATTTATAGAACTTTGGGGTCTGCCTACCAAAGTGTATTCTTCGGTGAATAGAAAAAATAAATAGCGTAGAGCGTAGAGCGTTTAGCGTATAGAAATACAGTGATTATCAGCTTATAATTAGTAATAAGTGTCAGGTTGCAAGTTTCAAGTTACAGGTTTTATTTTGTTTAGTTAGCTATTATTTCCTCCCCCTTGAGGGGGGAGGATTAAGGTGGGGGTGAAGATAATGGAAAAACTATGGGGTGGAAGATTTAAAAAAAGTATAAATAAAGAGATGGAAGAATTTATTTCTTCCCTCTCTTTTGATAAAAAATTAGTAAAATACGATCTCTTAGGGAGCATTGCCCACGCTCAGATGTTAGGGAAATGTAAAATTATCATTAAAGAAGAAAAAGATAAAATTGTTGAGGGACTAAAGCAAATCCTTAAAGAAGTGCAAGAGAACAAATTAGAAATTACTGCTGGGGAAGCAGAAGATATTCATTCCTGGGTAGAGAATAAATTAAAAGAAAAGATAGGGGCTGTGGCTGGGAAGTTACACACTGCTCGAAGCAGAAATGATCAGATAGCTCTTGATGAGCGGATGTATTTAAAAGAAGAAGATCTAAAAATCCAGGATTTACTTAAAGACTTACAGAAATCACTTTTGTCATCTGCTCAGAAAAAATTAGGGATAATTATGCCCGGTTATACCCATCTTCAACATGCACAGCCTATTCTTTTTTCCCATTACCTTATGGCTTATTTTTATATGTTTGAACGGGATAAGGGAAGGATGCAAGATTTATATAGAAGAATTGATGTTTTACCTCTGGGCTCTGCTGCTTTAGCAGGTACCTCTTTCCCTATTGATAGAGAATATGTGGCGAAAGAATTAAATTTTGGTATGATTTCTGAAAACAGTCTTGATGCAGTGAGTGATAGAGATTATATTTTAGAATTTTTATCGGCCTCTGCTATCTTAATGATGCATTTGAGTCGTTTAAGTGAAGAAATCATACTATGGTCTTCTAAAGAATTTAATTTTATAGAATTAGATGATTCTTTCTGTACAGGAAGCAGTATTATGCCTCAAAAGAAAAATCTTGATGCTGCAGAATTGATTAGAGGTAAAACTGGAAGAGTTTATGGAAACATGATAAATCTGTTTACCGTAATAAAAGCGCTGCCCCTGGCTTATAATCATGATATACAGGAAGATAAAGAACCTTTATTTGATACCGTATCTACCTTAGAAAAATCTTTATTCTTAATGAGCAAGATGATAAAGACTATGCATATTAATAAAGAAAAGATGGAGAAGAGCACCAAAGGTGATTTTTCTACCGCTACAGAACTGGCAGATTATTTGGCAAAAAAGGACTTGTCTTTTAGAGAAGCCCATAAATTGGTAGGTAAAATTGTTCTTTATTGTTTGGAAAACAAAAAAAACTTAGAGGATTTGACTTTTTCGGAATTGAAATCTTTTCATGAAAGTTTCGATAAAAAAACTCTAGAAATTTTAAAACCCCAATCTGCTGTTGAAGCTAAAAATTCTTATGGCGGAACTTCTTTAAAAAGAGTCAAAGAATCTATCCAGAAAGCCAAGCAGATATTAGAAGAAAAATAATGATTAAATTAAGTAAGATTATAACCCAATAAGTAAATTAAACAGTAATGTAGGGGCACGATGTATCGTGCCCCTATAACCATCTACAACCAATTGTCATTCCCTCGAAAGAGAGAACCCAGCATATTTTCACATTTTTCTCTTATCAAGAAGAGCAATTAAAACAAGGCTTACAGAAGATATCAAAAAAATATAAAAATATTTTCCAAAAAATAGGAATTTTTCAAATAAATATAGTATATTATAATAAATAAGCTCAATTAATTATTTATTATTTTAAAAGTGTCTTAAGTGTATAAGGGGTATAGGATGAGAGAAATTAAAGCTAATCAAATTAAAGATAAAGTGAAGGAGCTATTTCTTAAAGCTAATTATCATATGAATCAAGACCTTATGATTCGACTCCAAGAAGCCTTAGAGCAGGAGACCTCCCCAATAGGAAAATCTATTCTGAGTATGATTATAGAAAATAACCAGATTGCCTCAAGAGAAGAGGTGCCCATCTGTCAGGATACCGGACTGGCTATCCTATTTATTGAATTAGGACAAGAAGTGTGTATAGTAGATGGTGACTTTGTCGAGGCAATAAACCAGGGAGTTAAAGAGGCTTATGAAGAAGGATATCTTAGAAAATCAGTAGTTGATGATCCGGTCTTTGAAAGAAAAAATACCAAGACCAACACTCCAGCGATTATCTATACCGATATAGTCCCCGGAGATAAAATTAAATTATTAGTAACGCCCAAAGGATTTGGTAGTGAGAATATGAGCGCAATAGCCATGTTAAAACCAGCCGATGGAGAGGAAGGAATTGTAGATTTTGTGGTAGAAACGGTAAAGAAAGCCGGTCCTAACCCTTGCCCTCCAACTATAATCGGGGTAGGCATCGGAGGTACTATCGATAAAGCTATGGTAATAGCTAAAAAGGCAATTGTTCGTAAAATCAATCAACCTAATAAAAATCCAAAGTTCGCTGCTTTAGAAAAAGAAATTTTAACTAAAATAAATAATTTGGGTATCGGTCCGGCGGGCTTAGGAGGTAATATTACAAGTTTGGCGGTGCACATAGATTACCTGCCTACCCATATAGCCGGACTCCCGGTAGCAGTAAATGTGTGCTGTCATGCCGCTCGGCATGCCGAAGGAATATTATAAAAAATAAATATTTTAAACCAGGAAGAAAATCTATGAAAGAAGTAATAAAAATAACCACCCCTTTAGATGAAGAAAAAGTTATCCAATTAAAAGCCGGGAATTTTGTAAATATTACTGGAAATATTTATGCTGCCAGGGATGCTGCCCATAAAAGATTATTTGAATTAATTGAAAAAGGGAAGAGACTTCCTATAGATCTAAAAGGACAAATTATTTTTTATGCCGGTCCAACTCCTACTAAACCGGGGCATTCTTGCGGCTCTGTCGGTCCTACTACCAGTTATCGAATGGACCCCTATACTCCCCCTTTATTAGAAAAAGGACTTAAAGGTATGATTGGCAAAGGGTTTCGCTCTAAAGAAGTAATTGATAGTATGAAAAAGAATAAAGCGCTATATTTTGCAGCAGTAGGAGGGGCTGCAGCTTTAATTGCTCGAAGTGTGAAAAAGTCTGAAATAATAGCCTATAAAGATTTAGGGGCAGAAGCTATTTATCGATTTTACGTAGAAGATTTTCCTGCAATAGTGGTGGTAGATTCAGCAGGAAATAATTTATATGAAACAGAACCACCAAAATATAAAAAATAATTAAATAAATTTAACTAAAAAAGGAGATTTTAAAATGAATATTTATGAAGAGTCCTTAAAGCTGCACGAAGAAAACAGAGGAAAGATTGAAGTAATAAGTAAGACTGAAGTAAAAGATATGCACGATTTAGCTCTAGTCTATACTCCGGGTGTAGCTGAACCCTGTAGAAAGATTCACCAGGATACCTCTTTAGTTTATAAATATACTAACAAAGGGAACATGGTCGCAGTGGTAAGTGATGGTACTGCAGTTTTAGGTCTGGGAGATATTGGTCCGGAAGCTGCTCTCCCGGTAATGGAAGGTAAGGCCGTCCTCTTTAAGCACTTTGCCGGTGTAGATGCTTTTCCTATCTGTCTGGCTACCAAAGACCCGGATAAGATTGTGGAAGCTGTAACTTTAATAGCTCCCAGTTTTGGAGGAATCAACTTAGAAGATATAAGTGCACCCCGTTGTTTTGAAATAGAAGAAAGACTTAAAAAGATACTTGATATCCCGGTATTTCATGATGACCAACACGGCACTGCAATTGTAGTATTGTCCGGCCTGATTAATGCTTTAAAAGTAGTAAGCAAAGATTTAGATAAGATAAAGGTGGTAGTAAACGGAGCAGGAGCCTCAGCCATAGCAGTATTAAAATTTATTATGTCTGCAGGAGTCAAACATGCCATCCTTTGTGATTCAAAAGGCATCATCTATGAGGGCAGAAAAGAAAATATGAATCCCGTAAAAGAAGCCATGTCAAAAGTCACCAACGGTGAAAAAATAAAAGGGACTCTAGCGGATGCCATAAAAGGAGCGGATGTATTCTTAGGTCTATCAGTAGCAGGAGCCCTAAAACCGGAGATGGTAAAGACTATGGCTTCTGATTCCATTATCTTTGCCATGGCCAACCCCACTCCCGAGATTATGCCCGATGTAGCTAAAAAAGCAGGAGCCCGCATTGTGTGTACCGGCAGATCTGACTTTCCCAACCAGGTTAACAATTGCCTTGGTTTTCCTGCCATCTTTAAAGGAGCCCTAAAAGTAAGAGCCAGCCAGATAAACGAAGAGATGAAATTGGCAGCTGCCTATGCCCTGGCTTCCCTAATCTCAGAGGATGAATTAAGCGATGATAATGTTATCGCTAATGCCTTCGATCCCCGAGTGGTAGAGCGGGAGTCAGAAGCAGTAGCCCAGGCGGCTATCGAGAGCGGGGTAGCCAGAATATAATATAAATAGAAAATATTATATAGAATAAGTGATTATTTGAATAGAGGCAAAAAGATGAAATTAAAATATGCTAAAGAGGAAATTCGATTACCAATTGAAAATAAAAATATAATAAAAATACTAAATTTAAAAAAACAAAAAGCTCTGTTAAATCCGGAAAATAAATTAAAAGAACTTATGAAAAATCCCATAAACAGTTCTTCTTTAAAAGATTTAGTGAACCGCAAAAAAGCCCAGAAGATTTTAATCGTGGTCAACGATATCACCAGGCCTACGCCCTATGAAGTAGTTTTACCTCCTTTATTAGATGAATTACATCAAATAGGCATAAAAAAAGAAAATATAACTTTTATGGTGGCTACCGGAATACACCGCAGCAACTCCCCAGAAGAAATAAAGGAAATATTTGGGGAAGATATTTTTTCTACTTATAAATTTATTAATCATAACTGTGATGACCACAACTTAAAAGATTTGGGTAATTTAAAAAGCGGTAATAAGCTCTGGGTTGACCCGATGGTCTCGGATATAGATTTTATCATTACTACCGGGGTAATAGTCCCTCACTATTTTGCCGGTTTTTCCGGAGGAAGAAAATCCATCCTTCCTGGTATTTGCGGGAGAAAGACTATTGAATCTAATCATGCTCAGATGGTTCATCTTAATGCTCGAGCCGGAAATCTTAAAGGCAATCCTGTTCACCAGGAGATGCAGGAAGCTGTAGAGAAAGTTGGAGTTGATTTTAATATCAATGTAGTTATTGATAAAAACCACAAAATAGTAGAAATTGTAGCAGGAGAATTATTAACTTCATGGCTGCAGGGAGTAGAGGTATGCAAGCAAATATACATCTGTCCTATTGAAAAAAAGGCAGATGTTGTAATTGCCAGTACTGGCGGCTATCCTTAAAGATATTAATGTTTATCAGGCTCAGAAAGCCTTAAATAATGCCTACCAGGCGGTAAAACCAGGAGGGACTATCATACTACTTGCTGAATGTAGCGAGGGTTATGGAGAACCTACTTTTGAAAAATGGATAGAAGAAGCAAATACCCCCGATGATATAATTGAACGTTTAAAAAAGAAATTTGTTTTAGGTGGGCACAAAGCCTATACTATAGCTAAATTAACAAAAGAAGTAGAAGTGATATTAATTTCTTCTTTGCCTCAAGATAAAGTTCGTAAATTATATTTTATCCCCATGGAGAATATTTCACAAGCCACAGAATATGTTAAAGAAAAGTATGGCGAAGATTTTCAGGCCTATATTCTTCCTTCGGGGAATACAGTTGTCCCTCAATTAGTTTAAAAGTTTTAGAATTAAATAATATGAATTCATATTAAATTATTTAAGAAAATACTTTTAAAGAAAGAGAGAATTAAATTTTAAATGCATCCTTTACATCAGATATTAGCTCGTGCTGCTGGTCGAGAAAAAGTTAAACCTGGTGAATTTATTGTAGCCAAAGTAGATTTGGCAGAGATAAATGATTTGTATTTACAGGTGCTATTATCTTTTAAAGAGATGGGAGGGGATAAAGTTTGGGACCCTCAAAAAATAACTTTTGTTATGGACCATTACGCCCCTGCTCCTACCATTAAAGCCGCGGAAAACCAAAAGAAAATGCGGGAATTCGCCAAAGAGCAAGGCATAAAACAGTTCTTTGATATTAACCGAGGAGTATGTCATCAGGTGATGCCAGAAGAAGGCTTGGTCTGGCCGGGGATGATGTTGGTGGCAACTGATTCTCACACCACGACCCACGGAGCTTTTGGTGCTTTTTCTACCGGAATAGGAGCGACAGATATGGCAGCAGTGTTATTTACCGGTGAAATATGGCTAAGAGTTCCAGAAATCATTAAAATTAATGTAGAAGGAAAAATAAGAAAAGGGATAATGGCAAAAGATATTATCCTTTATATTATTTCCCAATTAGGAACAAATATAGCTTTATATAAAGCCATAGAGTTTGACGGAGAAGTAGTAAAAGATCTGTCTTTAGATGAAAGATTGGTTCTTTGTAATATGTCCGTGGAAATGGGGGCAAAAGCTACTTATATTAGGCCGGATGAAAAAGTAATGGAATATATTTTACATACCAATCCAGAAAAATACAAAGAATTTAGATCTGTAAAAAGAACAAATAATATAAATAGAGAAGAATATGAATCCATTTATAATTTTGATATTTCCAATCTTGAACCACAGGTTGCTCTTCCTCATAGAGTGAATAATGTAGTCTCGGTTTCTCAGGCGGCAGGAAAACCAATTCATCAAGCGTTAATTGGAACTTGCACAGGAGGGAGAATTAACGATATAAAAACAGCTGCAGAAATCATAAAGGGAAAGAAGATATCTCCCCAGGTAAGATTACTTGTTATACCCGCTTCCAGCCAAATATTAAAAAAATGTATTGATTTGGGTTATATTCAAATCCTGTTAGATT
>Ga0307428_1001908_pt1 | contig 9948 bp, 10 predicted proteins | sample SalMarWE160240MG_FD_202161 | JGI IMG/M metagenome (GOLD analysis project Ga0307428, IMG submission 202161) | Salt marsh sediment microbial communities from the Plum Island Ecosystem LTER, Massachusetts, United States - WE1603-240 | ecosystem: Environmental > Aquatic > Marine > Intertidal zone >...
TTGCTGCCGATCGACCCCTTGCCATTAAGGGATTCTTTACCCGAACGGCCGAGCATGGTGCCGCCGGGGCCGCCGCCGTCGGCCCCGCCGGGTCTCATTCAGGAGCCGCGCCCATGTGGCGATCCGCACGCACCCTGTTGGTCGCAGCCATCGTGGCCTTGGCCGCGCCGGCGGGCGCCGCCGATTTCGACGCCGGGGTGGCGGCCGCCCAGAAGGGCGAATACGACGCCGCCATGGCCGCGCTCCGGCCCCTCGCGGAGAAGGGCGACGGCATGGCCCAGTTTCACGTCGGCCAGATGTACATGGGCGGACTCGGGGTTCGGCGAGACTACGCCGCCGCGCTCGAATGGCTGCGCCGGGCGGCGGTCTGGGGCATCCCGGCCGCCCAGTACGAGGTCGCCATGTTCTTCGTCGATGACGGCAGAGAGACGCCCCAGGACTTGGCGGAGGCGAACAAGTGGCTCGCCCTGGCGGCGGATCAGAACCACGCCGAGTCGGAGCTGCAGATCGGTCTGATGTTTCGCGACGGGCTCGGCCGGCCCCAGAGCTACCGGGAAGCGGTCGACTATCTCAGGCGGGCGAGCAACCGCGGCCTGCCCGAGTCGCAATACCAGCTCGGCCTGCTCTATTGGCAGGGCAAGGGCGTCTCCCAGGAGTTCAGCCGCGCCGCGGAACTGTGCCGCGCCGCCGCCGAGCAGGGCCACGTCCCGGCCCAGGTCATCCTGGGCTACATGTACGCCACCGGCAGCGGCGTGCCGGAAGACCACGTCGAAGCCCACAAATGGTACAATCTGGCGGCGGCCGGCGGCAGCAAAGAGGCGGTGCGCGACCGCGCCGCCCTCGCCGCCGGCATGAGCGCCTCCCAGATCGCCGAGGCTCAGCGGCGGGCCGCCGCCTGGGAGCCGCGCGACGGACTGCTGCCGGCGGTCGAGCGGCACGGCTTCATCGCTCGTCCCTAGGCGCCGCGCCGGCGAGCGCCTCGCCGGGCTCCACCAGATCGCCGACCGGTTCCGCCCGGTGCTCGAGCCGGCGGCGGACCGCCGCCTGGCGCCGGGCGTCGAGGCCGAGGTCCCAGACCAGCGCGACGGCGGCGAACTTCAGCACCGCCGGCAACAGGCCATAGAGCACGGCCAGTCCGACCAGCGCCGGCGCACCGGCCTCGCCGGTGCCCTCCCCGCCGCCGTCCCCGCCGGGGATGGGGACGCCGACCAGCGCCAGCAGCGGGAAGCCCAGGCCCAACGCCAGCACCGGCGCGAGCTTGGTGGCGGCGGCGAACAATCCGAAGATGAGCCCGCCGCGCTGCTCGCCGCCGCGCAGCGTGTCGAGATCGATCACATCCGCCAAGGCCGCGGGCGGCAGCGCCAGGTCCGCGGCAAGGGCGGTGCCCGTGACGCCGCAGATCAGCAGGAACGGCAGAAAATCCCCCTTGCCGAGAAAGGCCACGCACGGCAGCGCCAGGCCGGCCAGCGCCAGGGCGCCCGACCAGGCGCGGTGCTTGCCGAAGCGGCGGCTCGCCTCGACCCAGAGCGGAACGGCGAAGATCGCCGCGGCGAAATAGACGGCGAGCAGCAGGGCCGCCTGCGATTTGAGGCCGAGCACCTGGCCGACGAAGATCAGGAACAGGGCGGCCGGCAGGCCGTTGGCCAGGCCATTCAGCAGCACCGCGCCGAGCAGCCGGCCGAGCGGGCCGTTGCCGGCCAGCAGGCGCAGCCCGGGGGCCCAAGTGAGCGGCCTGAGCCCCAGGTTCCGGCGCTCGGGGACGGCGGCCAGGAGCGCCGACAGCGTCAGCGGCAGCGACAGGGCCAGGATCCAGAAGATCGCCGTGAGCGGCGCCACCGTGCCGCCGATCCGCCAGCCCGCCGGCAGGCCCGCCTGGGCGGCCGGCACCAGCGCGGCGAGCAAGGTGCCGGCCAGCACGAAGGTCTCGCGATAGCCGCTGATGCGGGTGCGCTCGTGATAGCCGCCCGAGAGCTCCGCCCCCCAGGCCCGATGCGGCAGCGCCATCGCGGCGAGCCCGAAATAGAGCACCAATGACCAGGCCAGGAGGTAGGCCATGCCGGCGCCCGGGGCCGGCAGGAGCACGCGGTAGCTCCCCAGCAGGACCACCGGCAGGCCGAGCGCCAGCCAGGGCCGCCGCCGGCCGAAGGGCAGCCGCAGGCGATCCGCCAGCGCGCCGACAAGCGGCTGGCCGAGCAGGTCCCCGCCGCGCGCCAGCATCAGCGCGAAGCCCGTGGCGGCCAAGCCCAGGCCCAGGTCCCGGGCATAGAGGGTCGGCACGAAGACCAGCAGCGAGACATCGACGAAGGCGAGCGGCAGCATGGGGCAGCCGAAGGCCGCCAGCACCCCCGGCCTCAGCGCCGGCCCAACGCCTGTTCTGCCCGCGGCCACGGTCCCTGCCCTGCTCCCTTGCGGTGGTGCGCCGGCGTCGCCGAAGATGCTTGAAGGCGCTCGAGGCACCGGCTTCGGCCGGCTCGGCGACCCATAGCACAGGAGGCGGCGCGAGGCGCATGGAAAAGGCGGGCAAGCGGAGGGGCGCCGGCCGCCCATATTCCGGGCCGGGCGTGGCCCTGCTGATGGCGGTGTTGCTGGCCGCCTGCAACCCGATGCGGGCCGGCGAGGCCATGCGGCTGCTCGAGGACATCGCCGCCGGCCACGGACCCAGCGCCTATAAGGAGTCGCGGCCGGCGCCCCGCCGGACGGCCGTGGCCTACCGGCAGCGCGGCCGGGACTACGCGGGCGACCTTTACGTGTCGGGCACGCGGCCCGAGGCGGCGGCGCCCGCGCCCGGCATCATCCTGGTGCCCGGGCTGGCGCCCCAGGGCAAGGACGACCCGCGGCTCACGGCCTTCGCGGCCTCGCTGGCCCGGGCCGGCTTCCAGGTGCTGGTGCCCGACCTCCCCAGCATGCGGGCGCTCCAGGCCGGCCCCGAGAACGCCGTCGGCATCGCCGACGCGGTGCTCGAGCTGGCGGATCGCATGGCGGCGGCGGCGGACGCCGAGGATCGCGCCGGCATCGGCCTGGTCGCCGTCTCCTATGCCGTGGGGCCCGCTGTCCTCGCCGCCCTCGAGCCCGCGACCGAGGGCCGCATCGACTACCTGTTCGGCATTGGCGGCTATTACGACCTGCCGGCCGTCGTCGCCTTCTTCACCACCGGCCGGTATCGGGAGCGGCCCGACGGCACCTGGCGCTATCGCGAACCCAACGTCTACGGCCGCTGGGTCTTCGTGCTCGGCAACGCCGATCGGGTCGAGGACCCGCAGGACCGGGCCCGCCTGCGCGCCATGGCCCGCCGCAGGATCGACGACCCGGCGGCCGATATCGACGACCTCACGGCCGGCCTCGGCGCCGAGGGCCGCGCCGTCTACGCGCTCTTGCAGAACCAGGACCCGGAGCGGGTGCCGGCGCTGATCGACGCGCTCCCCGCGGCCATGCGCCGCGACATCGCGGAGCTCGACCTCAGCCGGCAGGACCTCTCGCGCCTCGAGCCGCGGCTGATCCTGGTCCACGGCCGCGACGACGCCATCATCCCCTGGAGCGAGAGCGCCCGGCTCGCCGAGGCGGTCCCCGCGGGGCGGGCCGATCTTTACCTCGCCGACAGCCTCGCCCATGTCGACATCGGCGACGTCGGGATCGGCGACGCCCTCGTGCTGATGCAGGCGACCTACCGGCTGCTCGAGGAGCGGGACCGCTGACCCCTCTGCCCGCTCACTCGTCGCGCCAGACGCCGTGGGGGCCGTTGCAGGGGCCGCTGTGGGCCTTGGCGTCGCAGGCCCGCGCCGCTTGGCGGAAGGCCTCGGCGCGGCTCGCGCGGCCGCAGGCGGCGCCCACCGATTCCAGGACGCCGTCGGCCTGCTGGCGCATGAAGATGGCGCCGTGTCCGGGCCGGGCGCAGGAGACGATGACGCTGCAGGGCGCGCGCGCCTCCTTGCGGCAGTTGCGCAAGGCGCAGGCGCCGGCGGCCTCCGGGTTGGGCAGCCCGTAACAGAAGCCGAAGTTGTCGATGGAGGCGGCTACGGCCGAGGCCGCCCAAGCCGGCCCCGGATGCCCCGCCGCGACCGCGACGAGGCCGAGGAAAAGGATGACGCGCCAGCCGATCTTGCGCATCCTAGGCCGGCTCCCCCGGACGGTGCCCGTGGACATGACGCTCGACGATCTCATCACCCCGGCCCTCATCCTCGACCGCGCGATCCTCGCGTGCAACACCGAACGCATGTCGGCGCGCTTCGCCGGCACCGGCGTGGCGCTGAGGCCGCACATGAAGACGGCCAAGTCGGCGGAGGTGGCGGCGCTCGCGACCGCCGGACAGGCCGGCGGCATCACCGTCTCGACCCTGGCCGAGGCGCGCTATTTCGCCGAGCGCGGGTTCGCCGACATCACCTATGCGGTCGGCATGGTGCCGTCTAAGCTCGAGGAGGCGGCGGCGATCGCCCGCTCGCTCCGCCGCCTGACGCTGCTGACCGACGACCCTCGGGCGGCGCGGGCCTTGGCCGACAAGGCCGCCGCCCTCGCCGTGGATTTCCCCGTCCTCATCGAGATCGACTGCGGCGCCCATCGGGGCGGCGTCGACCCCGAGTCCGACGCGCTCATGGAGATCGCCCGCGTTCTCGACAAGGCGCCGCGGCTCGCGCTCGAGGGCGTGCTGACCCATGCCGGCCACGCCTATCACGGCGCCGACGTCGCCGCGATCAAGCAGGTCGCCGAGGCCGAGCGCCTGGCGGTGGTGCGGGCGGCCGGGCGCCTGCGCGCGGCCGATCGGCCTTGCCCCACGGTGAGCGCCGGCTCGACGCCCACCGCCGTGCAGGCCGAGAGCTTCGAGGGCCTCACCGAGTTCCGCCCCGGCGTCTACATGTTCTTCGACCTGGACCAGTTTGGTCTCGGCTCCTGCGCCCGCGAGGACATCGCCGTCTCGGTGCTGACCTCGGTGATCGGCCACCAGCCCCAGCACAACCGCCTCAACATCGACGCCGGCTCGCTGGCGCTCTCCCAGGATCTGAGCGCCAACGAGTTCCTGCCGGAGACCGGGTACGGCTGGGTCCTGGAGCCCGTGGGCACTGCCCGCGTCGCCGACCTCCACGTGGCAGCGGTCAACCAGGAGCACGGCATGGTCACGGGCGCGGCTCCCCTGCCCTTCGAGGCGCTGCCCGTCGGCGCCCGAGTGCGCGTGCTGCCCAACCACGCCTGCATCACCGCGGCCGCCTTCGATCGCTACCACGTGGTCGACGGCGGCAACGAGGTGACAGCGGTCTGGGACCGGGTGAACGGCTGGTAGACGGGCCTCACGCGAAACCCTCGGCCGCCAGGTAGCCCGGGTTGCTGAGGCGCAGCCGGGCCTTGGCCGCCTCCAGGAGCTCGGGCTCCCGCGCCTCGGCGAGCAGCAGGATCTCGAGCTCGCATTCGTCGGCCCTGAGCGCCGTGCGCGCGAGCTCCTCGGCCGGCTCGGCGCCGCGCCGCCGACGCTCGCCCTGGAGCAGCGCGATGGTGGCCCAGCGCAGATGCGCCAGGACCTCCCAATAGCGCACGGCGTCGGCGTCGATGGTTCGGCCCGAGACCGCCTGGTAGCCCCGGTAGAAGGGCGCGCGGCCGGCGATGCCGCCGGCCTCGCGGTCCTTGGCGCCGAAGCGCCAGCACTTGGCGCAGAACCAGCCGATGTCGGAAAGCGCCGCCCCCCAGCCCGCGAACTCCCAGTCGAGGATGCCCCGGAGCCCTTGCCGGTCGGCGAGATAATTGCCGGTGCGGTAGTCGCCGTGGGTCAGCACCGCCTCGCCCGCCGGCGGGGCGTTGCGCGCGAGCCAGGCGAGGCCCCAGTCGAGCGCCGGCCTGTCCGCGTCGAGCCGCTCCAGCTCCCCCCGGGCCCAGGCGAGGGTGGCGGCCGCGGGCGTGGCCGCGGGCGGCGGCAGGAAATCGAGCTCCGGCCGCGGCGGCCGGATGGCATGAATTCGGGCGAGCTCGGCGCCGAGCGCTTCGGCGAGCGCCGCGCGGTCGCCGACCCAGTCGGGCTCGTGGACGATACGGCGGCCTTCGGCCGTGCCCGGAACCCTGCGCATGACGAAGAACGGGCCGCCCAGGACGGCCGGGTCCGGGCAGAGCCAGAGCGGCTCGGGAAGCCGGACGCCGGCTTCCCAAAGGACCCGCATCAGGGCGAACTCCCGGGCCCGGTCGAGCCCCAGCTCGAGCCTGGCGGCGGCGTCGCGGCGCAGCACCAGCTCGTGGACGCCGGCGAAGGGGCCGCCCGTGAACTGCGCCCGAAAGCCCCAGCTCTCCTGCAGCGCCCCGCCGGGAAGCGGCGTGAACTCCTCGACCCGCGCCGCGTCGGCGCCGGCGGCGGCGGCAACGAATTCGGTGAGGGACGCGGCGCTCGCCCCCTCAGACCTGGTTGATGGCGTGGCCACCGTCGACCTTGATGACGCTGCCGGTCATGAAGCTGGAGGCGTCCGAGGCCAGCAGCAGCAGCACCCCGTCCAGCTCCTCCTGCCGGCCGATGCGGCCGAAGGGGATGCGCTTGATCACCTTCTGGCCGGCGGGGCTGTCGAAAAACTCCTGGTTGATCTCGGTGCGGAAATAGCCGGGGGCGATGGCGTTCACCCGGATGCCGTGCTCGGCCAGCTCCAGGGCCAGCGCCCGGGTGAGCTGGATCACCCCGGCCTTCGAGGTGGCGTAGGGCAGGAGCTGCTTGCCGACCCGGATCCCCAGGATCGAGGCGATGTTGATGATGGAGCCGCCGTGGCCGTGCGCCGCCATGTGGCGCCCCACCTCCTGGGCGACCAGCCAGACGCCCTTGAGGTTGGTATCGAGCACCTTGTCCCAGTCCGCCTCCTCCTGCTCGAGCGCCGGCTTGGTGACGGCAACGCCCGAGTTGTTGACCAGGACGGAGAGCGGGCCCAGCTCGGTTTCGGCCGCGGCGACGCCGGCGCGCACGCTGTCGGCGTCGGTCACGTCCATCTGCACCGGAATGGCGCGCCCATCGAAGGCGGCGATCTCCTCGGCCACGGCGGCGAGACGCTCGCCGCGCCGGGCGGCGACCGCCACCCGCGCCCCGGCCCGCGCCAGGACCAGCGCGAAATGACGACCCAGGCCGCTCGAGGCGCCGGTGACCATGGCGTTCCGGCCCTCGAGGTCGAAGCCGGCGGGCGCGGCGCTCATGACGCCGGAGGCTCCCGCCCCGCGGCGGCCGCGGGCACGGCCTCGGCGGGGGCCGGGGATCTGCCCACCACCAGCCAGGCGACCACCAGGGTGGCGGCGACGGTGGCCAGCGAGTATTGCCAGTAGGTGTAGGCGAGAAGCGAGGTCAGCGTCCAGGAGAGGATGATGCCCACGGAGAAGGCCTGGTTGACCACGTAGCAGAGCAGCCGGATCCAGCCTCTGGGCGCCCGCCAGATGGCGATGACGGTGAAGGTGAACACCACCAGCCAGAGGAAATAGATGATGAGGTTGCCGGTGTTGAAGGGATTGAGCTGGTCGAAGATCCCGGTGACGGCGTTGACAAAGTCGCGCAAGGCTCGATCTCCCGAGGGCGAAGCGGCGGGCGCCGAAGTATAGACGAACGGAGGGCAGTCAAGACAGCCCGGCCGCGCACCGCGGGTTAATCCTTGGCCAGGCTGCGCACGGCGGCAGAGGCGGCGATGGCCCCTTCCGCGGTGTAGCTCTCGTGGTTGCTCTCGATGTTCTCGAGCTTGTAGAGGTAGTTGACCATGAAGCCGGCCGACTGCTGCAGGCCCTTGGGCGACACGTCGGCCAGCCAGTTGACGCGCTCGGCGCGGGCGCCGTTGCTGAAGTGGAAGTTGGCGACCGGGTCGAGCGCCCTGCTGCCCGGCCGGTGTTCGTGCAGGAGATAGCGGCCGAAGAGGCGGGAGAGCGGCGCCTTGAGCACCCGCCGGGCGGCCGCGTCGTCGGGCCAGTCCTCCCGCGCGAGCAGCGCCTTCAGCCCCGCCGCATCGGTGACCGGCGGGGCAAGCGCGGCCAGCGCCTCGCGCTCGGCCGGCTTGAGGAGCTTATCGAGACCGTCGCCGCGCCGCTCCCCGGCCGCGAGCCGCTCGTCCAGCCAGGGGCGGAAGCCCGGCGCCGGCGAGAGCGTCGCGAAGGTCTTGAGCCGGCCGAACTCGGCGGCGAGGTGCGAGACCACGCGCTTGATCAGGAAGTCGCCGAAGCTGATGCCGGCGAGGCCGTTCTGGGCGTTGGAGATGGAGTAGAAGATGGCGGTGTCCACCTGCCGGGGGTCGTCCACGGGGCTGCTGCGGTCGAGCAGCCCCTGAATGCTGTCCGCGAGTCCATGGGTCAGCGCCACCTCGACGAAGATCACCGGCTCCTGGGGCATGCTGGGGTGAAAGAAGGCGAAGCAGCGCCGGTCCGAGTCCAACCGGTTCTTGAGGTCCCGCCAGTCCCGGATCTCGTGCACCGCCTCATAGACGATGAGCTTCTCCAGCAGCGAGGCAGGCGAGTCCCAGGTGATGCGCCGAAGCTCCAGGAAGCCGACGTCGAACCAGGAGGCGAGCAGGCCCCTGAGGTCGGCCTCGAGGTCGGCCAGCAGCGGGCTCATGCCCGAGATCTGCATCAGGTCCGCGCGCAGGTCGACGAGGAACTTGATGCCCTCGGGCAAGGCGTTGAACTGGGTGAGCAGCCTGAGCCGCGGCGGCTCGAGCGCCCGGCGCAGCGCCGCCTCGGCCCGCCGCCGCGAGGCCCGGCCGCGGGCGCTGCGGAGCGCATCCATGGCAGCGTCGACGACGCCCCGGTCGCTGTCGAAATCGGCCGCCAGCACGCGCAGGAAGCGTTGGCGTCCGACCGGGCTCAGCCCCAGATAGGTGCGCCCCAGCGCCGCCGCCCGGGCGCGGGCCGAGGCCTCGCCGCCGCGGGCTTCCAGACACTCGCGCATCTGCGCCCGGAGCCGCCGCAGGTCGGTGCGCGGCAGGTCCGGGTCGGGCTCACCGGTCACCACGCCCAGGGTGGTCTGGGAAATGTCGCGCCAGGTCCGCCGCAGGTTGCGCAGGGTGCGGTCAAGGAAGCTGGCGGCGGTCTGCTCGGTCATGTGGGCGGTTCCGGGTTGCGGACGAAGGCGGATCGACCCACCTGATTTAAGGGCGCGCGGCCCCGCATCCAAGGGAAAGCGGCGGGGACGGATTCGACATGATTTTTACTTAGCCATCCCGTTTGAGCCGTTTATGGTGCAGGCATGATCATCGAAATCGTTTCGGACACGGTTTGTCCGTGGTGCTTCATCGGCAAGCGTCGGCTGGAGCGCGCCATCGCCGAACAGCCACCGCAAGAGGAGCTGCAGATCGGCTGGCGGCCCTTTCAGTTGAACCCCGACATGCCGCCGGGCGGCATGGACCGCAAGCAGTATCTCGAGTGGAAGTTCGGCGGCCCCGAGGGCGCCAAGCAGGTCTACGACGCCATCACCGCGGCGGGACAAACGGTGGGCATCGCCTTCGACTTCGGCAAGATCCCGCAGACGCCCAACACCATCAACTCGCACCGCCTGATCCGCCGCGCCGCCGAGGCCGGCAAGCAGGACCAGGTGGTCGAGGCGCTGTTCCGCACCTATTTCCTCGAGGGCGGCGACATCGAGGGGACTGAGTCGCTTGTCGCCATCGCCGCCGAGGCCGGCATGGACGGCCCCGATCTGGGCGCCTGGCTGGAGAGCGAGGCCGAGGCCGAGACGGTGCGCGCCGAGGACGCCATGGCGCGGCAGATCGGCATCCAGGGCGTGCCCTTCTTCATCATCGACCGCAAGTACGCGATCTCGGGCGCCCAGGAGCCGGCGGTCTTCCACAAGGCCTTCGAGATGGCGGCGCAGGACCCCGGCGAGCCCGAGGGCGCGCCGGAGGGCCCTGCCCAGGCCTGAGGGCGTCGGCCCCGGCTTTTCGTTCTTGGCGGCCTGCGGCCGCGCCTCCCACCCTGTCCCGCCCCCTCAAGGGGGGCGGGGACGACCGCCGCATCGTTGAAAATCCCCTCCCC
>Ga0307428_1001910_pt1 | contig 9947 bp, 12 predicted proteins | sample SalMarWE160240MG_FD_202161 | JGI IMG/M metagenome (GOLD analysis project Ga0307428, IMG submission 202161) | Salt marsh sediment microbial communities from the Plum Island Ecosystem LTER, Massachusetts, United States - WE1603-240 | ecosystem: Environmental > Aquatic > Marine > Intertidal zone >...
TGTCAAACCTTCGATTGAAACAGGATGCGCTGCCCGGTCGCGTGATCGAGGCCTGGTTCGAGGCGACCAAGACTGGCACGTACGAGATCCCCTGTGCAGAGTTGTGCGGCTTTGGCCACTCTGGAATGCTCGGCCATCTCACCGTGCATTCCGCTGCGGAGTACCAGAAATGGTTCAAAGAGCAGTGGCCTTCATCGTGAACGCGGGAAGACCCGTCAGGAAGCTGTCAAGGGAAAGGTGAATGATGACTCACGGCGCACATGCGGCACATGTCCATCAGGCAGAGCTGGGCTTTTGGCGCACGTATGTCTTCTCAACAGACCACAAGACGATCGGTAAGCAGTTTCTCTTTTTTGGACTATTCATGATGGTTCTCGGCGGTCTGTTAGCGCTCATGTTGCGGTGGCAGCTCGCCTGGCCCGAGACGGCGGTGCCGGGGTTTGGCTGGGTCCCGGAGCCCTATATGTTTGGGGGGATCATCCCGCCGGAGACCTACAATATGCTCTTCACCATGCATGCGACGATCATGATCTTCTTCGTGGTCATGCCGATCCTGGTGGGCAGTTTCGGGAATTTCCTTATTCCCCTGATGATTGGGGCCAGGGATATGGCCTTTCCCACCCTCAACATGCTGTCCTTCTGGACTGGGGCCGTGGCGGGCGTGGTGATGCTGGCGGGTTTCTTCGTCCCCGGTGGGCACGCGGCCACCGGCTGGACGGCGTATGCGCCGCTCAGCGCCAAGGCAATATACTCAGGTGTGAACTGGGGACAAAACCTCTGGTGCATCAGCATCATTATTCTCGGCGCCTCTTCACTGATGGGCTCGGTCAATTATATTACGACTATCATCAATATGCGGGCACCGGGTATGACCTTTTTCCGCCTGCCATTGGTCATATGGTGTCTCTTCGTGGTGGCGGTCCTGCTGTTGCTCGCGTTGCCCGTCCTCACCGCTGCCCTAGGCATGCTCTTGGCTGATCGCTTGCTCGGGACCCAGTTTTTCCTCCCCGCTGGTGGGGGGAAGCCCTTACTCTGGCAGCACCTCTTCTGGTTCTTCGGTCATCCGGAAGTCTACGTCCTGATCCTCCCCGCGATGGGCATTGCGTCGGAAGTTCTCACGACCTTCTCTCGGAAACCGATCTTCGGCTACCGGTCGATGGTGTACGCGATCATCGGGATTGGTTTTCTGAGTTGGATCGTCTGGGGTCACCACATGTTCCAGAGCGGGATGAATCCGGCGCTCGGCACCGGCTTTATGATCTCGACCATGATCATCGCCGTCCCGTCGGCCATCAAGACTTTCAACTGGCTCGGCACCCTATGGGGTGGTTCGATCCGGTTCACCACGGCGATGCTGAACGGGTTAGCCTTCGTTTCCATGTTTGTGATTGGCGGGTTGAGTGGTATTTACATGGCAAACACGCCGGTTGACATCTTCATCCACGATACCTACTTCATCGTGGCGCACATCCATTATGTAGTCTTCGGCGGAAGCGTCTTCGGCATCTTCGCGGGCATCTATTACTGGTTCCCAAAAATGTTCGGGCGCATGATGAACGAGACGCTGGGGAAGATCCACTTCTGGTTGACCTTCGTCTTCTTCAACTGTGTTTTCTTCCCGATGCATATCCTCGGCGTGGGTGGGATGATGCGACGGATCTATAATCCAACGCAGTATGAGTTCCTACAGCCGCTCCAGCCGATCAATGTCTTTATCACGGTGAGCGCCATCTGTCTCGGTTTGGGCCAGATCCCCTTCGTAGTCAACTTCTTCTGGAGCCTCTTTGCGGGGAAAAAGGCCGTGGAGAATCCCTGGCACGCCAATACTCTAGAGTGGACGGCTCCCTCGCCCCCGGCGCATGGCAACTGGGGAGAGCATCTCCCGGTTGTGTACCACGGTCCGTACGAGTACAGTGTGCCGGGTGTGGATGCAGACTATCTCCCGCAGACGAAGCCGCATGCTCTCCCCGCAGCCGCGGGTCATTGAGGACTGCCTTGATGGCGCAGGACGACGGTCGGCCCGGATCCCACTACAACAGATGGGTGCATCGCTTCGCGCTGCTCACGGCGGCGGCCACATTTGTCCTGGTGATTGCCGGTGGCCTGGTCACCAGCACGGGCTCGGGACTTGCCGTCCCCGATTGGCCGACGACGTTTGGGTACAACATGTTTCTGTATCCGTGGTCGAAAATGGACGGCGGGATCTTGGTCGAGCACGGCCATCGGTTGATTGGAGCAGGCATCGGCGTCCTCACCCTGGCCTTGGCTCTGTGGTTATGGATAGGGGGGCCGCGATGGCTGCGTTGGCTCGGCGTCGGTGCGCTCACTCTCGTCATAGTTCAAGGGGTCCTGGGGGGTCTTCGGGTGATCTGGCTTGAGCGGACACTGGCCATCGTCCATGCCGCTCTCGCGCAAGCTTTCTTTGCACTGATAGTGAGTGTGGCGTTTTTTACATCTCGGGAAGGCGTGGAAGCCCCTCGGAAAATGCAGGTGGCTGAAGCCGGTCGCCTGCGAACCCTTGCCCTGCTCACGACAGGTGTCATCTATCTGCAGTTGATTATCGGAGCCGTGCTGCGCCATACGGCCATGGGCGTTGGTCTCCATCTTTTGTGTGCCGGCGTCGTCAGCATTCAGATCTTCTTACTGGCCGTCTGGATTTTGGGCCGATGCGCAGATCAACCGAGGCTTGTCCGCCCCGTCGCCCTCCTGGGTGCATTGCTGATGGTGCAGCTCCTTGTGGGCGTCGGCGCATACCTCGGTAGATTTACCTCCCTGGGAGTGGGACTGTCGTTCCGCGATCTGGTGGTGCTGACCACCACACACGTGGCCATCGGGGCGCTGATGTTGGCCACCGGCCTCGTGCTGACCCTGCGAGTCTACCGACTCGTGGCGCCACAGGTGCCTGCCATTGGTGAAGCATTCCTCCCCTCCCAGTCGGCGGCCAGATCGAAGGCATGAGGTTGATCACGACGCATTACGTATCGAGAGGACACGCGTGCAGAGATATGCAGCAGACTTCCTGGCGCTGACCAGGCCCCGTGTGGTGCTGATGGTCATGGTCACAACCCTCGTCGGGTTCTACCTGGCGTCAGTGGGAACGCCAGACTACGTCCGATTGATCCAGACGCTCGTTGGTCTTGCCTTCGCTTCGGGTGGAACGCTCGCGTTGAACCAATACTTGGAGCGGGATGTGGATGCACGGATGAAGCGGACACGACTGCGGCCACTGCCGGACGGGCGACTGCAGCCCGTCGAGGCACTGGTCTTTGGGGTGGCAATCACCGGCGTGGGCCTGCTCCATCTTGCACTCTTTGTGAACGGCCTAAGTGCGTTTGTCACGGCTATCAGCGTGGGGAGTTATCTCTTTCTCTATACACCGCTCAAACGTAAGACTGCGCTCTGCACCGTCGTGGGCGCGGTTCCTGGCGCGCTGCCGCCGGTGATTGGTTGGGTAGCGGCTCGAGGCGAATTCGGTCTCGGGGCCTGGGTGCTCTTTGCGATCCTGTTTCTCTGGCAGATTCCACATTCCCTGGCGATCGCCCGGCTGTATCGGGAAGACTATGCCCGGGCGGGCATCCAGCTTCTCCCGGTGATCGAGCCGGATGGGCGAAGCACCGGGCGCCAGATTGTGAGCAACTGCTTGGCGCTGCTCGCCGTAGGTCTGCTCCCGACGCTCATCGGTTTGGCCGGGTCGATCTATTTCTTCGGCGCGTTTGTGATCGGCATCGGGTTCCTTGGATGCGGGATCGGTCTTGCGGTTTCTCGCTCCGAGGCGGCCGCCCGCCGCCTCTTGTTTGCTTCCCTGATCTACCTGCCCGTGCAGCTCGGACTGATGGCGCTGGATAAGATGCCATTTTAGGCCGGGCCGGATGATGGAGTGGTACGGTGGGGCTGACGCCCGTTATCGATAAGGCGGTTGAGGAGCGGACCCGAGTTCATCCGAGCTTTGACGGCGGGCCGCCTGCCGAGTTCCCTGGGGACCCCTTAGGTGACGGCCCCGTGGGGCGGCCGGTCAGCAATGCGCGCCTAGGCATGCTGATGTTCCTCGGGGCAGAGGCGATGTTCTTCGCCGGGCTGATTGGGGCCTTCTTGGTCTTTCGCTTTGGGAGCGCGACGTGGCCTCCGGCCGGGCAACCCTACCTTCCGGTGGGCGTGACAGGTGTGAACACGGCGATCTTGCTTTTCAGCGCATACACGATGCGCCGCGCGGTCCACGCCATCCGTGGCGGGGGCCGACGGGGACTGGTCGGATGGCTGCTGATCACGGCGCTCCTGGGGACCGTCTTCCTGGGAGTACAAGGATCCGAGTGGATTCGCCTGATCGACTTCGGCTTCACGTTGGCGAGTGGCACGTATGGCGCCACGTTTTATACTCTGATCGGACTGCATGGGGTCCATGTCTTTGGTGCGGTGCTCTGGTTACTGATCGTGTTGGCGGGAGCCAGGGCCAATCGGTTTTCGGCGACGGACCATGTTGCGGTTACGGTCTGCGGGATGTACTGGTACTTCGTCGTGGGACTGTGGCCCGTGTTGTTCACGCTGGTGTACTTGAGCTGAGCCTGATGAGAAAGCCGGTCGCTATGCAAGGAAAGATTGACACGGTATGGAAGGCAGGAGTTTCTATGTTCGGGCGATGCGCGATTTTTGTGCTGGGGACTTCGGGAGGTCTGGTGGTCAGTCCATATATCGCCCAGGCGTGTTCCGTCTGCGGCGGCTCTACGATGGGTACCGATCCAGGTACGGGTTTCAACACGAGCATCTTCTTCCTCATCTCGATGCCGTATGTCCTCGTCGGTGCGATCGCTGGCTGGCTGGTTTACAAACACTGGCGCCCATCGAGCCGGCGGCACGAGGTGGAGAGTCGTCGCGAGAAGGCGTGACGTAACCTTGGGGGAAAGGGAAGAGAGGAGCGAGAATGGAACACGTCGCCGGAGTCGAGGAGTTCCCCAGATTTGAAACATCGAAGATGGGGGTGTGGATCTTCCTGTTCTCGGAGATCCTTCTCTTTGGCGGTTTGTTCGCGACCTATGCGGTTTTCCGCGCCCTGCATTTCCAGGAGTTCAACCACGATCATCAAGAGCTGAACGTCACCTTAGGGGCGATCAACACGGTCGTGCTCCTGTGGAGCAGCTTTCATGTCGCGTTAGCGGTCGCCGCCATCCAGCGCGGAAAGGATCGTGCTCTGAAGTTGCACCTGGCCATGACCATTCTGCTTGGATGCGTCTTCCTCGTGAACAAAGGTATCGAGTATAGTGCGAAGTTTTCCCATGGCATCTATCCGTGGACGAGTAACTTTTTTTCCATTTACTTTGTGATAACTGGACTGCACGGGCTTCACGTCCTGTGTGGGGTGGTTGCCTTGAGCATCATCCTCTATATGGCCTTTCAAGGACGATTTTCATCCACGAACTATACGAGGGTCGAGGGAACGGCCCTGTACTGGCACCTGGTCGATATCATCTGGATCTACGTCTTCCCCTTGCTCTATCTGGTTGCGTAGGCGAGCGGAAAGGAGGGTCTCCCGTGGGTCATTCCGGTTCCGGTCACTCCTTGCAAGCGTACTGGATTTATGTCGCGGTGTTTGTCGCCCTGGTCGCGTTCACGGTGTTGACCGTTGTGGTGGCTGGGATAGATCTTGGCGGGGTGAATCTTCCGGCCGCGCTGATGATCGCGACCCTCAAAGCATCCCTCGTTGGTCTGTTTTTCATGCATCTGCGCTTTGAGGGAAGGTGGATCTGGGGCTTCGCCGCCTTCTCCATATTCCTCCTCTTCCCGCTGATCGCCATCACGCTCACAGATGCACTGCATAAGTTCGCTTGGTAAGTCGCCGACTTTGCCACGCGCCGCCGGATAACGTGCCCTGACCCGCGCGCGTAAACACCCTGCGGTGGCCGGGATAGTCCTGTTCTGGGAACAGTGGTTGTGGATGCGACTCGTGAAAGTCTTGGCGGTGATGCCAGTAGGAGAGACCGTTGGTTTCTCCCCGGGATCGGCCTGGTCTCTCTTCTCGTTCTGGTCGGCGTGGGATGTATTCTGTTGGGCCGGGGCGCGCGGGCCGAGGGGGAATACTCGGTGTCCAGCCTACCGGCGGTCAACGCTTTTTTGAATGGGACGAGCGCCGTTCTCCTCAGTATAGGGTATCTGTGCATCCGACGCAGACGCGTGACAGGTCACAAGATCTGCATGATTACGGCCTTTGCCGTCTCCTGCCTCTTTCTCATTTCCTATCTGATCCATCACTATCAAGCGGGCTCGCTGCCGTTTTCCGGCCAGGGTTGGATTCGACCGGTCTACTTTTCCGTACTCATCTCGCACGTCATCCTCGCCGCGGTTGTCGTCCCCTTGGCGTTGACCACGCTGTACCGTGCCGTCAGTGTCCGGTTTGACAAACACGTGAGGATCGCCCGATGGACTCTGCCCATCTGGTTGTACGTCTCGGTGAGTGGCGTGGTCGTATATGTGATGCTGTATCGACTTTACCCGCCACGATAGAAGGCAAGCAGGCTCGTTCGGAGGATCATCCGGACTCGCGGTGGGCCGCAGCGCGTTGGGTGGCCCGACGACCGCTGTTCGTGCTAGAATTCGAGCATGTGCGGGGCCAGCAGCGATGGATCTTCGCAGCATCCGACACGTTCTGGGGAGAGGTCTGAGGTTGAAGTGTCCGCGGTGTGGGGCCGCCCCCCTGTTCCGGGGCCCCTTTTCAATGTACCCTGACTGCCTGTCCTGTCACTTGCACTATGAACGGGAACAGGGATATTTTGTCGGGGCGATCTATATCAACTATGCCGTGACAGCGGTCACGGCCATCGTTGGCTATTTCGCCCTCGATTATTTCTTGGGCATGCCCCATCTTCAACAACTCATCCTGTGGGGCGCGTTTGCGGTTTTCTTTCCGTTCGTCTTCTTTCGGCACTCCAGAAGCCTGTGGTTGAGCTTTGATTATATCTTCAATCCTGAGAATCCACGTCGTGAGCAGTTCGGAGGACCTCGAGGGTGAGCGATCCGCGACCAGGAATGAATAGTCCGGCGGTTGAGGTCGAGGACGTTCACTACGCGTACGGGGATCGGAAAGCACTCGCTGACGTCACGTTCACGGTCCCCCGCGGAGAGATCTTGGGCTTCCTGGGTCCGAACGGTGGGGGCAAGACGACCCTCTTCAAGATTCTTTCCACCCTGATGCCTCCGACCGGTGGTCGTGTGCGCGTGTTTGGCCATGATCTTGCGGATGCGCCCTTTGCCGTCCGACCGCATTTAGGGGTGGTGTTTCAAGACCCCAGCCTGGATCCAAAACTCACGGTCATGGAGAATCTCGTCCACCACGGACATCTGTATGGGCTCTCCGGCCAGACACTCCGGAGCCGTGCGCGGGCGCTCCTCGAGCGGCTGGGGCTGGCGGACCGCGTGCGCGATCTGGTCGAGACACTTTCTGGCGGCCTGCGAAGACGCACCGAGCTGGCGAAGGTCTTGGTGCACCGGCCGGAGCTTTTGATGATGGACGAGCCAAGCGCGGGTCTTGACCCAGGCGCCCGTCAAGACTTTACCAGGTACCTCCGTCAGTTACGCCAGCAGGAAAACGTGACGATTCTGCTCACGACCCACCTCATTGATGAGGCCGAGCAGTGTGACCGGGTCGGAATCCTCCACCAGGGGAGAATGGTCGCGATGGGGGAGCCGGATGCGCTCAAAGGGGGCGTTGGCGGCGATGTGATTACAATCGATGCGCGCAACCCTGGGGAGCTACAAGGGAGGATACGAGAGCGGTTCGGATGTGAAGTGGTGCTGGTTGACGACACGCTTCGGGTTGAGCGCCCGAAGGGGCATGAGTTCGTCCGGGAGGTCGTGGAGGCCTTTCCGGGTGAGGTGAAGTCTGCGACCTTTGGAAGGCCCACCCTGGAGGATGTCTTCATTCGGCTGGCCGGGCGCCGCCTTTGGAGCCGCGATGCGTAATCAGGCTCTTGTCAGGATGGGTCTGCCCGTTATGACCCTGTGGTGGAGGGAGATGGTGCGGTTCGTCCGCCAGCGGAGTCGTCTCGTGGGGGCGTTTGTGCAGCCGGTGCTTTTCTGGATTCTGCTGGGCGCAGGCCTGAGTCCTTCGTTTCGCCCTCCCGGCATGCCGGAAGGGACCGACTATGTTGAATACTTCTACCCCGGCATCATCGCCCTCATCCTCTTGTTCACCGCCATCTTTGCGACCATCTCTGTCGTGGAGGATCGCCGGGAGGGGTTCTTGCAGGCGGTCCTGGTGGCTCCCGTGAGCCGATCGGCCATCGTGCTCGGTCAGGCGCTCGGCGGCACCACCCTGGCCCTGGTACAAGGGGGGCTTTTTCTCGTACTCGCACCGGCCGCCGGCATTCGCCTCACCGTCCTCTCTGCTCTCGGAGCCATAGGGGTGATGTTTCTCGTTGCCTTTGGCCTCACGAGTCTCGGGCTCGTGATTGCGTGGTGGATCGACTCGACTCAGGGGTTCCACGCGATCATGAATCTGATCCTCCTCCCGATCTGGTTCCTGTCCGGCGCCTTCTTTCCTGCCTCGGGCCTTCCAGCGTGGCTCCGATGGGTCATGAAGCTGAACCCTTTGACATACGGTGTGGCAGCCTTGCGGCACTGCCTGTACTTGGGCAGGCCTGCCTTAGTCGGCCAGATACCCCCGCTTTTTTCCTCCGTTGTCCTGAGTGCTGTGTTTGGCCTCCTGGCGTTTGTCGGCGCGATGGCCGTTGCTCGGCGAAGCACCTCGTGAGAGCCGAGAGATAGCTCATAGTTGAGAGTTGAGAGTCTAGGGCTTAAACAAGAACCACTAGGATTTCTTCGGACGGTACACCGCAGAGTCGAGAGCTTGTCTAAGACCGGATGTTCTTCACGCTCGAACTGATTCTGATTGGGGTCATTACAGGGCTGGTCTCCGGGCTGATCGGGGTCGGGGGCGGGTTCATCTTTATTCCGCTGCTCACGCTGATCGGGGTGCCCATGCGCTCCGCGGCAGGCCTCAGCCTCCTCTTTGCGGCTTGCGTGTCGGCCTCTGGGGCGCTGAGCCACTACCGGCAGGGGACCAGCGACCTGATGGTGGCCGGGGTGGTGACTCCCGGGGCGCTCATCACGGTCCCCGTGGGGTCGTACTACAGCGGCGTTTTGCCCAATAATGTGCTCGAGGTGCTGTTCGGGCTGCTCGTTCTCGTCGCCGCTGTGGCCCTCCGTTGGCAGTCCGCCCACCGGAATCCCTTTCCCGGCGCCCCCGTCGTGGGGGGCGGAATGATCCGTCCCGTTTGGGTGGTGATGCGACGGGCCAAGGTGCACGAGGCCGAATACCTTTTTCCTGTCAGTCTGTTGCGCGGGGTCGCCGTGGGGGCGGTCACAGGGTTCCTCTCCGGTCTTCTCGGTGTGGGAGGAGGATGGCTCATGGTGACTCTCTTCATCCTGGTTGTGGGTGTACCGGTCCAGATTGCCATTGGGACCTCACTCCTGTGCATTCTGTTCCCATCGCTACTAGGAGCTATGACGCATTTTGCGCTGGGGCACATTGATTTTCCCTCGGCGATTCCGGCCGTGTTGGCGGGGATCCTCGGAGCCGTCCTCGGCGCGAAGGGAACGGTCATCTTCTTGGCGTCCCGACTGCAGACCATTATGATCTGGCTGCTCGGCATCGTTGCGGTTTATATGATCGGGCGGGGGATAATGTGACCGTCGGCAATAGTCGAGGGTCAAAACATAGTTTATAGTCGAGGGTCGAGAGTTGAGAGTCTAGGGCTTAAACAAAAATCTATCAACTCTCAACTATCCCTGAACCCTGAACCCTGAACCGTGAACTACACACGGAGGCGGTAGTCGCGGATCAAGTCGGCAAGGCGCTTGGCGTTGATCAGCTCGAGTGGTGGCCCCTCCGCGACCTTGGACGTCTCTTCGGCGAAGAAGCCGGTCGTGATGAAGATGCCCTTCGCGGCCTGTTCGCCCTT
>Ga0307428_1001911_pt1 | contig 9934 bp, 7 predicted proteins | sample SalMarWE160240MG_FD_202161 | JGI IMG/M metagenome (GOLD analysis project Ga0307428, IMG submission 202161) | Salt marsh sediment microbial communities from the Plum Island Ecosystem LTER, Massachusetts, United States - WE1603-240 | ecosystem: Environmental > Aquatic > Marine > Intertidal zone >...
ATGGCCCTCGACAAGTCGCAGCAGCTTTTGCTCAGGTTTCGCAACAGCGTGAATGGGATCTTCGCCGTCAATGAAACCAGCGCGGTGGGTATGTTGAGGGCCCTGGAGGAAACCGGCCTGGTCGGGAAAGTCGTTTACATCGGCTTCGATTCCAGCGACCGGCTCGTGCAGGCACTCAAAGACAACAAGATTCAGGGCCTCGTGCTGCAAGACCCCGTGCGGATGGGCTACGTGGCGGTGAAGACGATGGTGGATCACCTTGAGGGTATACAAGTCGAGCCCAGGGTCTCGACGGGCGAACACGTGGCCACGATTGAGAACATGAACGATCCCGAAATTCATCAACTCATGTATCCCCAGCAATTTCGCGAATAGCGGGACTGCGCCACTGGATCTACGACCGCGCGTTGTGATCGCTAATCGCATTCGACTGATTGATGTCAGAGCTTCCCGTCGTATTGAAAATGGAGGGAGTCTGCAAGCGCTTCGGCGCCACCCACGCGCTGCGCGACGTCGCGTTGGAGGTCCGCGCCGGCGAAATACTGGCGCTGATCGGCGAAAATGGCGCCGGCAAGAGCACGTTGATGAAGATTCTCAGCGGCGCGCTCGCGGCCGACAGCGGAAAGATGATGCTCACCGGCCACAACTACTCGCCCTCCGGCGCGCATCATGCGCGCGTCGCGGGCGTGGCCATGATTTATCAGGAGCTCAATCTGGCGCCGGACCTGAGCGTGGAAGACAACATCCTGCTGGGGCAAGAATGCCGTCAATTCGGTCTACTCGACCGGGGGGCAGGTCGGCGGATCGCAAAGCAAGCCCTGGCGAGGCTCGGCCACGAACGGCTCGCGCCGCAAACATTTGTCGGGACGCTGTCCGTCGGCATGCAGCAAGTCGTGGAAATCGCGAGAGCCCTGGCCAGCGACGCGAAGGTTTTGATCTTGGACGAACCCACGAGTTCCCTGGCCCGGTACGACGTCGATCGTTTGTTTGACGTGCTGCGAACTCTGCGCGACAACGGCCTGGCCATCATCTATATCAGCCACTTCCTGGAGGAAATCCGGCGCATTTGCGACCGCTACACGGTGCTCCGCGACGGGCGAACCATTGGAAGTGGAAGCGTGCGCGAGACGTCCGACGCCCAGATTATCTCTATGATGGTCGGACGTGAGATAGCTCAACTCTTTCCCAAAGTGCCACACAAAGTCGGAGAGCCAATTGTCCACGTGGAGAACCTCTGCGGCCGCCAGCTTCCGGTTGACGTTTCATTCGAGTTGCGCCGGGGCGAAATTCTTGGGATTGCCGGCCTGGTCGGCGCCGGCCGCACGGAATTGATTCGCACCATGTTTGCCTTGGATTCCGTTCGCTCCGGAGGCATTCGGATCGCCGGCAGTCGCCCTCCGCCTTCTACGCGAGCGCGCATTCGCGCCGGCATGGGCATGGTTTCGGAAGATCGCAAACGAGAGGGGCTGGCGCTCTCGCGGTCGATTGCCGACAACATCACCTACAACCGGATGGCGCCCTACACGCGGGCCGGTTTTATCAATCTTCGCCGCCGCGACGCCGCCGCGCGGGAGTGGATGAAGCGCATGGCCGTCAAAGCCAGCGGTCCAGACCAGCCCGTAGACCAGCTTTCCGGCGGCACGCAGCAAAAGGTGGCCATCGCCAGGGTCTTGCACCAAGATGCCGACGTGCTCTTGTTCGACGAACCGACACGGGGAATCGACGTCGGTACCAAGGCCGAAATTTACCGCCTGATCGGCGAGCTCGCGGCCGCGGGCAAGGCCGTGATCTTCGTCAGCTCTTATTTGCCGGAGCTGCTTGCCATGTGTGACACCCTGGGCGTTATGTCGCGCGGCCGGCTAGTCGCCGTTCGTCCCGTCCAGGACTGGACCGTCGAAGCCGTCATGGCTTGCGCCATTACGAATGACGCTATCGAAACGGACACCCTGGAAATTCGGAAAACGTCGCCTCCGCCACTTAAGGAAACCACAACATGATCGGCTGGTTGAAATCCATATCGGGGGTGCTCGGGCCGTTGCTGGCCGTCACTGCCGTGGTTGCCTTCTTCGCGCTCGTCGATCTCGCGCTTCATGGCGACAACGCGACGTTTTGGAGTAAGCAGAATCTCCAAAGCATTTCCGTTCAAAACGCGTACGTGGCGATCTGCGCTTTGGGTATGTTGCTGATCATCATTTCCGGCGGAATCGATCTATCGGCCGGCGCAGCCCTGGCATTGAGCGCCACAGTTTTTGCCTGGGGACTGCGGGAAGACGTCGCCTTCCTGGTCGCGCACGGAAAGAACGTGGCCGGCGCCGCCACGGCCCTGAAATCGGCCGACGACCAATTGCGCAGCGCTCGCGACGCGAACGACGTCGATCGCACGAAACGGTTGCTGCCGGAAGTCGCCCGCCTTCGCGGCGAACTGGCAGAGCTGCTGCAAGCCAAGCTGTCTCAGTTACGGTCGCAGCTCGCGCCGGGCGACGAACCGGGCGGCGCCGGCCAGCGAGGGATTGCCGAAATCAAGCAAGCGATCCTCGATGTCGAAATTGAGAATCAGCCGATTGCCGCAAACCCGGCCTGGTTGCGATTCCTGCCGAATTCACCCGCCACGGCCTGGTTGGCGATCGTGATGTGCGTCGCCACGGGAGTCGGTTGCGGCCTGCTGAATGGAATCTTGATTGTCACCCTCCGCGTCGTGCCTTTCATCGCCACGCTTGGTACGATGACGTTTTTCCTCGGGCTGGCGATGATCGTCGCCGACGAAACGTCCGTCCGGCCATCGGCTCTGCAAATTCCAAGCTGGCTCGGCGAGGTCGCCGCTGTCCGTCCCGATCCGGAATGGCTGCTCGTTTCCAAAGGCGTCTGGCTGGCGCTGCTCTTGGCCGCGCTGGTGGCCATCTTACTGAGATACTCCGTGTTCGGACGACACGTCTTCGCACTGGGTTCGAACGAAGCGACCGCCAGCTTGTGCGGCATCAACGTGCCACTGGTGAAGATCTGCGTTTATGCATTGGCGGGCCTCTTGGTCGGGATCGCTGCGGTATGTTTTTTTGCCCGCTTGAATTCGGGCAATCCGACGGCGGGGACCGGTCTGGAACTCAAGTTCATCGCGGCCGTGGTGATCGGTGGGGGCAGCCTTAGCGGCGGCCGGGGAACCGTGCTGGGCACGCTCGCCGGCACGGTCATCATGGGCGTGATCGCGAGCGGGGGCACGCTCTTGGATCTTAGTAATCCTACACAATACATCGCACTCGGCGTTATCGTGATTGTCGCCGTGGCCATCGATCAACTGCGCAAAACGCGAAATCCTTGAGAAGTTGTCGATCAATTGTCCAATAATCGCAATTCGCCAGAGATTCAGTTGCATTGAGAACGAGATGCTTCGGTTGGAGATTCCCCAAGTGGTACGTGGCAGCGGCGTCCTGTTTGATAGTGTCCCAATCCTTCTGTAAATGACAGCAGTGACAGCGTCGCTGCTTCGTGTTGTTTGGATGGAAAGAGGTGGGCCAAACTTGGTTTCCTAAATTGGTAACGTCACTTGCCAAGAAGGAGACCTGTCATGACCCACCCGCCGCAGTTTACTGGATTCGGCGAAGCGATCCAACTGCTGGCCGAGCATGGATTCGATGGCTTGGCCGAAGTGCTCGAGCTGTTGCTGAACGAAGTGATGAAGATCGAGCGATGCGAGGCGCTGGGCGCCGCGCCGTACCAGCGGACCCAGCAGCGTCGAGGCTACGCCAACGGTTTCAAGGGAAAAACCCTCCACACGCGCGTCGGCGATTTGCACCTCGAAGTTCCGCAGACGCGCGACGTCGAGTTCTATCCGCAGGCCTTGGAGCGTGGAGTTCGTAGTGAGCGGGCCCTGACCACGGCCCTGGCCGAGATGTACGTCCAGGGCGTCTCGACTCGCAAGGTGTCCAAGATCGTCGAAGAGCTGTGCGGCCGTGAGATTTCCAGCTCCACGGTGAGCCGCTTGGCCACGCAGCTTGACGAGGAGCTCCAGCGGTGGCGTGATCGGCCGCTGGGCGGCGTGCCGTACCTGGTGCTCGACGCCCGCTACGAACACGTTCGGCGGGACGGGACGGTTGTCGACATGGCGCTGTTGGTTGCGATCGGAATCACCGCCGACGGCCACCGCACGGTGTTGGGTGTGAGCGTCAGCGACTCGGAAGCGGAGGTGCATTGGCGAGAGTTTTTCAAAAGCCTGGTGGCTCGGGGCCTGCATGGTGTCCGCTACCTCGTCAGCGACGCGCATGAAGGATTGCGGGCGGCTCGTCAGGCCTGTTTTTCCGGAGTGCCGTGGCAGCGTTGTCAGTTTCATTTGATGCAGAACGCCTTGAGCTATGTCCCCAGCGAGGCGATGCAAGAGGAAGTAGTCGCCGATCTCCGCGACGTCTTCGCGGCGCCGGATCGCGCGGAAGCGGACCGCCGTTTGCAGTCTGCGGTCGAGAAGTACGCAGACCAGGCGCCCAAGTTGGCCGACTGGATGGAAGCGAACGTGCCTGAGTCGCTCACGGTGTTCTGCTTGCCGGCCTCGCATCGCCTGCGGATGCGGACCAGCAACCTGCTCGAACGCCTCAACCGCGAACTGAAGCGTCGCACCCGCGTGGTGAGCATCTTCCCAAGCGACGCGTCACTCTTGAGACTCGCCAGCGCCGTGCTGATGGAAGTCGACGAAGACTGGATGTCTGGACGAAAGTACCTTACGATGGAAACCAACTAACCCTCAGGAGACCAAGCACGGCCCGCCACCCATCACGCCAATTTACAGAACAAGTGAGACGCTATCCGCCCAATGCGATTCGGTCTATAGGCGATCTGATTTCACTTGCGTCACGCACAGGGTTGGAGTAGGCGATTAGCGATGAAGAAAAAGACGATCCACGAAGCTGTGACCGCAGTGTTGACGAAATCCCGAGGAGCGATGACAGCGCAGGAAATCTACGAAGCCATTGTGCGCGACAACCTGTACGAATTCCGTGCAAAAGATCCGCTGAACGTTGTGCGGAATCAAATACGACGACATTCAATTAACGTCAAAGGGGCCGCTACATCGCGAACAAAGTACTTCCGAAGAGTCGAAGGAGAGCGGTTTGAACTGTTAGGAATTGCAATTATCGAGAAGTAAGGGGGTTCCCAAGTTTAGGCGTCAGTTCTCTTCCAGCACGTCAAGGTTGTCACTCACTTCTGGCGATGCTGCGTGGTCTTGACGACCCCCAAAGCGATACGTAGCTGGCAAATATTCCGGTGCGGGCCCCATTCCGGCTGGTGACAGGCCTCGTTTTGAAGGGAGATAAAGGTAAAGCCCGCCGGGACTATTCCCTTCAGGAATTGGCATACAGCTCTATGCGGCCTCTCCTGGTCAGAGTAAAATGGCGGCCCCGGGGCGTGGCGCAGCCTGGTAGCGCGTGGCGTTCGGGACGCCAAGGTCGCAGGTTCAAATCCTGTCGCCCCGATTTCACTACATTTGCGGTCGATGCTGCACTACATAGGACGATTCATCCACCCCTTGGAAAATTGAGTGCTGTTTCGTAAGTCGTTACACAGTAATGACTTACATCGTATTCACACTATGGAAATGTAGTGCTTCACTGCGTTCGGGACGCAGAGGTCGAAGGTTCAAATCCTTTCAGCCCGACTCGCTCTGCGAGTCATGCGGACACTGCTGGGGCCGGCACACGGCCCGCGCTTTCTACCCCGCTCCAATTACTTGCCGCCGCGAATGCCGGCAAGAACCGCCTCGAGCCGGTTGCGCGTCGCGGGATCGCTGGTCTGGCCGATCGCGAACTCGATCGCCGGCTCGGCGAACCGGCCCAACGACGACAGCTCGGCCTGGACTGCTTCCGCCGCTGGCTCTTCGCCCGGACCGCTACGGGTGAGTGCCTGTACCAGCCGCTGGCAATCTTCCGGAGTGAGCGTTTCAAGACGGCCCACGAGAACGCGGACCACCTCGTCCGGCGCGGGATCGACCGCCAGCGGCAACAGCTCGTCGGTCAGCTTGCCGGGCACCAGGTACAACAGCCGCGTGCCGAGTTCGCCGAACCAACTGGTGCGCCACGTGTTCACCATCGCCAGGGCTTCTTTCTCGTACAGCCCGGCGGCCGCCAGCTCGCGAACCGTCGCCTCGGCGAGGAGGTCGACCGTTGACTCCGCGCTCGGCAGCGTGACCTCGACCGCCGATTGAGGGCCGATCGGTTCCATCCGCGTTAAGCGAACACGGTCGTTTTCGATGCGTACCAACAGCAGCGCACCGCTGGCATCCTCGGCCGAGTTTGTCACCTCGAAGCGGTCGTTGCCCAAAGCGGCCAACTTGATTGGCATCTCGAAGTTGCCCAGCCCGCGATAGAACAGGAACTTTTCAAAGTGACTCCCGCCGTTCGCATCGACTGTTTCCACAATGGCAGAATCGGTGTCGCGGGCGCGCCCGTAGTGGTCGTTCTCGCCCACCGGAGGGAGCGACGCACGGACTGCTTGGCCTTCTGGACCGCGGACTCGAACGCCAGAAAACTCATCGGGCGGCGTCAGCCGGACCGTCCCCCAGTCCAAGTAAGCGTGACCGGAGATGGCATTTTTTTCATTGACCTTACCTGATTCAAATTCCTTCGCCACCGGGTACCACTCCGTGAGCATGCCCTGGGGAAAGTCGACGCGGACGTTTACCGTTCGGGGTACGTTGGTATAAAAGTACGTCACCGGCGTTTCCATTCGCTGCCGGGCGACAAATTGCGACTTCGAGAAGAGTCCTTTTTGGCCGAAAGGGGTCAGAATGAACGTCGGCAAGTCGTTCGCGCCCAGTAGGCCATTCGTGGCAAGCGGCCGAAACTCCAGGTTCACGCCGTCGCTGCCGGCGAAGCTGGTAAACGTGCCCCATTCGTGCACAATGAACTTGGCGGGTTGCGGGGCCGTACCCGTGTCGTCGCCGTGCAGCAAGGCCGGCAACGCGATGAAGGCGGCTGCAACGAGTCCAGCGGCGACGACGCCGATCCATAAATTCCGAGTCGTTCCGCTCATATTCGTGGCTCCTTTGTGAGGTTTTGATGGCATCGAGCGAGCGTTCCGCCCGTCCCTTTAGTAGAAACCGAAGGGCGAGTTAATAGCGCCGCGAGGCAAAAATCTCGGGTGGATACGGCTATTAACGTTCGTGGCTCGCTCGTCATTATCTTTAGAGTGGCACGGCCCGGACCGGAATGCGGTGCAGCGGAGTAGTGCGAATGTCGTCGGACAGTGACCTGGTCGGCCTGGCGCAAGGCGGCCAACTGACTGCGTACGAAGAGCTCGTGCGCCGGTGGTCCGCGCGCGTGCTGGCCGTCTGCCATGGCAAAGTCCGCTCGAGTCACCTAGCCGAGGAGCTGGCGCAGGAATCGCTGCTTCGCGGCTTGCGAGCGCTTGCCACGCTCGAGAACCCGGCCAAGTTCGGTCCCTGGCTGTGCGGCATCGCCCGCAGGGTCTGCCTCGACTGGCTCAAGAGCGGCCAGGCGCGCCAGGTTTCGCTCGATGCGATGTCCAACGGGCAAGCGGATGCTTGGGTCGCGCAGGCGGGCGACTCGCCCGATGAAGCGGCCGCACGGGTCGATGACCATCAGCGGCTCTTGGCAGAAGTCGAGTTGTTGCCGGAGGCCTACCGCGAAGTGATCCTATTGTACTACTACGAGGACGTTACGTATCGAGATGTGGCAACGACGCTGGGCGTTTCCGCGGCGACGGTCAACGCGCGGCTGACGAAGGCTCGGGCAATGCTCCGACAACGGCTCAGCGGTTTGCGGAGGTAATTGATCATGCGATGCGAGGACGTTTTAAACCGATTGAATGCACGCGCTGACGGCGAGCTGCGAGCGGAGGACGCAGCCGAGCTCGACGCGCACTTGGCGGAGTGTTCGCCGTGCCGGGCGGAGGCCGAGGCAATTGATGCGATCGACGCGGATTTGCGCCGTGAGTTTCTTCCACGTCGCGAAGCGGCGGTGCGGCTGGCCGAAAGCGCAGTGGTCGCAGTGCGCGCCACGACGGTCGCCCCCCTGGCCGTCGCAATGTCCGGCGCGTCTGCGCGGCGGTTCGCCTGGGGGCCGGCACTGGCGGGTCTGGCCGCCGGGTTTCTGCTGGCCGTCGCGCTTTTTCGGCCCTGGCAGCCGTGGTCCGTTGCGCCGGATTCGGCGCCGCCGCTGGCACCCATCGCCCGACTGGCGTTCGCGTCGGGCCGGGTCGAGATGCGGCCGGCAAGCCGAATCGAGTTTTTCACTTGTCCGACGAACGCGCCGATCGGTCGGGATGCGATTGTCCGCACCGGACCGGCCGCACGGTGCGAAATCGCCCTGGAGGACGGCAACGCGTTGCGACTCGACTGCAATACGGAGGTCACGCTGCACGAATCCGAAGTGGTCGAAGTCAACCGCGGGCGGCTCTGGTGGAGCAGTCAGCCGGGACTGAAGGGCGTCGAAATCCAGGCGTACGGCTGTCCGATCGTGGCCATCGAACCAGCCGAGCTTGCCGTTGACTGTCAGCCGCACGAAGCGCGTCTGATCGTCGTCGATGGCACGGTGAACGTGCAATCTGGTGAAAAGTCGGTGGAGGTCGGCCCCGGAAAACAATTGCGAATCGTTCAGGGAAAACTCGACGACACTCCGCAGGCGTGCGATGCATTGCTGGAAACCGCTTGGGTGAATAGCGTGCTTGCGCTGCGCAGTTCCGACAATCCGGAGCTGATCGAGCGGGTCGAACAATTGTTGGCAAACATCGGCGCCGCAAAGCTATCGCTTCTTTACGAAGACGAGTTGCGTCGCCTGGGCGACGCCGGTGTGCCGCCATTGTTGGCGTATCTGGCTTCGACGCGCGAAACGCCAAGCGTCGCCCAGCGCGCGACGGCGGCGCGGATCGTGGCGGACGTGGCCGAGTCGCGTTGGATCGCAGACTTGATCGCGCTCTTGACCGATGCGAACGCGGACGTGCGGCTTCACGCGGCGCGCGGTCTGGAGCGGCTGACGGGCCGCGACCAGGGTCTGGCGGCCCAAGCGTGGCAAACCGCATCGTGGGCTTCGTGCGAGCCGGCTCACCAAAAGTGGCTCGATTGGTGGGCGGAAAACCGCGACCACTACCCGACTGCCCGCCGAGACATTCCCGCACCGACGTCGCCCCCCTTTTGAACTGTTCCACCGGCGGCGATCTCGGCAACGTGCGAACCAGCCGCGGCGAAAACTGGCCGCCGCTCGCCACCGCCGAAGAGAGAACAACCTGCGTTTACAGCAGCCCACGCTGCCATTGGAACCGCTGGAGACTGTAGCTTAACACAAGGCCCAAACTGTCTCATTGCCGTTGAAACAATTCACTTCTTGACGTTCTTGGCGGTTCACGTTTTCAGTTTGAGTTACTCTTCCGGCGACTCGTCGAAGAACGCCGGTCAAATCCGGCCCGCCGAGCCCCTTTCCTGACGGCCCGTAGGGATGTAACGATGTAGAGGACGGGTCGCGGCGGCATTTGAGCCATGCTATGGCGGCCTTTTCGACAGGGCGATCAGTCTCCGAGATACTTCTCGACGGCGACGCAAGTTGCTTTCTCATAGGGTATTGCGCCAAACCCAGGTAATTAGTCCCTGAGATCGGCCGTCGGACGGACATTTAGACATTGGGCAACGAGAAGTGCGAGCACAATTGCGTGCGGACGTATCGAGGCTGCTTCGTCGGAGAGACCCTACGGATGATCGCCTCGACCCAGCCCCAGGTGGACGCAGAACGCCAGGTTCGAGCTATGGCGGACAGGAAAGAGCGGCAGGCCGGTTACATCGAGCTGCTGAACGAAAACCAGAGTCGGCTGTTCGCGTATCTTTACGCTCACGTACTGAACATGGCCGATGCGGAAGACCTTTATCAGCAGGTGGCGATGGTGCTGTGGGAGAAGTACGACCATTTCGTGCCCGGCACCGACTTTGGCTGCTGGGCGATCCGCA
>Ga0307428_1001912_pt1 | contig 9932 bp, 19 predicted proteins | sample SalMarWE160240MG_FD_202161 | JGI IMG/M metagenome (GOLD analysis project Ga0307428, IMG submission 202161) | Salt marsh sediment microbial communities from the Plum Island Ecosystem LTER, Massachusetts, United States - WE1603-240 | ecosystem: Environmental > Aquatic > Marine > Intertidal zone >...
CGTCGAGCACATCATTCACAAACTTGACCTTGCTCTTACCCTTTGCAGCAATCTTTAGAACCTTGGAATACTTATTGACCTCCGCAAAGTCTATCCCTTTGACACTATTGTCTTTTGTCATCCTCTTTTCCTCCTTCTTTTTGTTTGTCTTTGTCGTTTTTCTTTCTCCTCTCTTTTAATTTTCTCTATATAATTTATATATTAATATACTTTTTCCATTTTTTAAAATTTTTATTTGTTTTTTTAAAAGTTTTTTACCATCTCCCGCAACTCAGTAAAAACCTCCTCTATCATAAGGAAGGGCCAACCACAAGACCAATTCAAATACTGACGGAGATCATGACGAGTTATCTTTGTTATCCTTTTCTCTTCTGACCCCCACAAATACTGAACCATCTCCTCCGGTGCATCCAATACTACCCTGACCACCAGCTTGGCTTCACCACTAAGTTTGCTTATCATGTCCTTGAGAATCACTTTCCTTTCAGGATTCTCGCTTAGGTTTAATCTGTTAGTTTCCTCTAACAACTCACTCCACTTGACACCGTGGCATCTATGGATGCCCTGTGCATGGAGTATTTCCCTTGCCTCTTTTTCATCTATCATAAGCCACCTCCTCTCTTTTAACCAAACATACCCGGAAATTCAACATCAGTCCCAACCACTTCATCAAGGCTATCAATAACTGTTTCAAGATTATCAATAGCTTCTTGTAACTCCTCTGCCTTTGGACTTGATTGTAAATTCTCGGGCATGTTATCCAACCATTCTTGAAGTTCATCTCTAAGCTCCTCCATCTCTCCTTTTCCATCCTCCACTCTACTAATGGCCTCACTAAACCTTTTTGCTCTTGATGCCATTTTATTCACCTCCCTTCACTTAGATTTCTATACTTCTCCTTCCTACGCTTTCTCCAAGACCTGCCGCCACTCCTTTATATCCCCTGTCCATAGTCTGCTGAATAAGGTCCGAATGTCTATCCTTATCCAGATCAAACGCCTGACCATCATTGCCTATATACCTGCCCCACCCATCACTATCAACTATGGAGAAGCCTTCTTTGAGAGACAATGTCCAACGATCCATTTCGTTTACCTCCTTTCCTTTTAGTTTAAGCTCCTTACTACTGCCTACCTCTCCTCCAAAAGATAAGCAGAATAAAAAGCCTTTTTTAGAAAAACCTCTTCATGCTATTCTGTATGCCCACTCGCTTAATCTCACTCTTGACCTTGTGGGTAACATACTGGCACAAAATGTTATAAAACAGCCAATATGAAAGGCTATTAGTTTTAATACTATCCATCATAATGTCTGAGGATACCTCAACCTCATTACCTATATCCTCCCTGTCCTTTTCAGATAGCGGCAGGGCAGTCATTACATCCTCATACTCCTTAAAAGTCGTAACCTTGTCCACCCAGGACTTCCATAAGTCTGTCTGAAAAGAAAACTTCTCCAGAGAACCCATCAGGATCTGTTTTATCCTTTCTTGGCTAACTCCCTCTGACATGTGCTTCCTTCTATAGTTCATCATGATCTTACCAATCACAAGGCCATTTGAGCACACCAGCCGGAAGGCCCCAAACATCACCTTTAGTGCCCAGGACATATCGTAGCTGTTGAATACCTCAACTGTAGGATTCACCATATCTCCACCATTGCCATTCACCGGAAACTCAATATCCGGAAACCTGAACTTGGCATGCATCTTCGCACCATTGTCACTCAACCAAACATCAGTATCATAATGCTCCCCATATTCAGGCTCTCCTTGTATTACTCCCACAATTGTATCCAGGAGTTCCTCATGCTCCACAATCCTATAATGTTTACTCGTTATGGCATAAACCTCCCCATTGTCTGGATTGATTATTGCCTGGTGCTCTGGGCTTATGACCCTTTTGTCAAAGCCCCATGTCACCAACTCACTCTTTACTTTTGGAAATTCTCTCATTTTTCTCCTCCTTTCTTTTAATAATTTGAACTACCATATACTTAACTACTTCAACAACAAAGGTTACGACACCAAATTCATATCTATTATAAGCATCAATTATAACATCAACCTGCTTAAATCTTTCTTGGATATAATGGTTGAATAGCTTTTTGAAGTTCTTTTTTAGTCAATTTTCTTACAACTTTGAATTTCCTTACCCTAAATTTTCCATCCGAATTATAAGGAATAGCGACAATATCTTTAGGGTCAAATTCAACTATGATATAGGTTTTTGTTAAATCACAATTCGTCTCCCTAAGACACCATTCAAGGGTTGCTATATTTAATCCTTTTCCACATAAAAATCTTTCATCTGTATCACAATTTTTCTCAGTATAAGTTTTGCCGATTTCGTACTCAAAGTGTTGATAGGGAGAAGTCATCCCATTGAGATATTTAAAAGCTCTCAATTTGGATTTTTGGAATTCGAGGATGGATAAATGGGATTGATAAATGGAAGGCAAATTTTTGGCTCCCCATAAACCGGCTCCCCTTAAGTCGGCTTCCCATAAGTCGGCTTCCCATAAGTCGGCTTCCCATAAGTTGGCTCTCCCTAAGTTGGCTCCCCCTAAGTTGGCTCTCCCTAAGTTGGCTCTCCCTAAGTTGGCTCCCCATAAGTTGGCTCCCCCTAAGTTGGCTCCCCATAAGTTGGCTTCCCTTAAGTTGGCTTCCCTTAAGTTGGCTCCCCCTAAGTTGGCTTTATTTTTTTCAGCTAATTCCCTAATGGATTCCTTCCCTTCACAAATAATTTTTTCTGTAAATCTGTTTTTTATTTGATTCATCCTTTTCCTCCTTTCTTTAAAGTTAACCTCCAACCCAGCCTATATTCCTCAGATACAGGCAAGGCAGAAAATTAACTAACCTCAACAAACTCCATTGTCGTCTGAAGCAGATGATCATAGTCACCTGAAGTTGCTTTATTCAGGTAGCTTTCTATATACTCCTGATCTGCTCCAGCCTTTCGCAATGCCTTCTTTACTCTACCCAGTATAGCAAAAGCATTACCATCCTCACCCACCAATTCTACTTCTGGTTTTGTTTCTGGTGCCTTCATTTCTTACCTCCTTCCTTTTATTAATTTACCTGTAGCCATTGCCCACAACTACAACATTGCTCAATCGCAGTAACACTAAGGTCTTGTATAAGGGTATAGAAGTTATAAGAGAACCCTTTCAGATAAGTTTCTCGTGTTTGCCGTATGTGGCATGTAGGGCATTCCCTCAAAAGCAAACCACTATTTTTTGGCACATCTTCCCAATGAAAAATTGGAGATATAGCTTTATTGTGGTAGATCCACCAACCATGTTTTTTAGAGTTAACTTCTTCAACTCTCATTTTCTACTACCTCCTTTCATAATGATAAGAAACCTCTTTCAAAAAAGCCAATGCCTTGCCCGGAGCATGCTTTGCCCTTTTCTCAATCTTTGGGATAAATCCTGCATCTAAATAATAAGTATATCCTATCCCATTGATAACCACTCCAAGCATTCCTACTTTACTGGAAAATCTAATCTTAAAATCAAGTTTGCCTTCCAAATTTCAGCCTCCTTTCTATTAAAATTAAAGTTCAATACCTGGTCTCCTTTTTGCCTTTTGTTCCAATGTCTTTCTAACCATCCTACCCTGAGCACATCGCACACAACCTTCCTTTCGCTTTGTCTGACGACTAAGACAAACTCCAGAATGGACAAAACAACTATTCTTATTGCACCAAAACTTATTGCCCTTCCTAACCTCAATAGCCGTCTGCTCAAGGGACAACTCCTTCATTTCCCTCACAAACTTCTTTGCCTCTTGCGTATCCATTATTGCCTCCTTTCTTTTAATGGTTTAAGGGAAGGCCCAAAGGCCCTCCGTTAAAGCATTAATAAGTTGCAAACCACCAACCTTCTGTCCTCCTCCATCTATGGCCACCAACACAAAATAGGCCATTTTCCGAGTTTTGCAGAGCTTTGTAAAGGTTGCTCCTTTTGTCATGTGGAACAAGAAGGCCTCCCCCAATCTTAATTTTAGCATTATCAGGCCAGTCATTCGCTGCAAGTCTAAATGCCATAGTGCTCTTAGGATGTTTTTTGATATATTCTTGTTTTGTCATCTTCTTACCTCCTGTTAATCGGTTAAAATTTTAGTTTCTACCTGCACAAAACGTCTGACAGGATTATCTTTTGCCCATTGTGGGATTGATTTATTTATTTCAATGGCGTTAAATCTGCAATCCATTTGATCACTTGATATGGTTTTAATATCAATCCACTCTTCACCATCTGTTTCTCTAATTGCTACCCAATTTATTGCTTGTTTCATTTTCTTTCTCCTTTCTTTTTGTTAATCCCTTACTCATACCCTCTCCTTAAAGAGGATATGATAAAGGATTAGCTCATCTTTCTAAGACTCTCATTTGTTCCTTCCCTTGTTCTGGCCTGCCTTGATATGAGCTTTGCTATATCCTCAATAGTTTCCTCCTCACCTTGCTTTTCTACCAACTTCTCAATATCCAAAACCACCAAAAGTTCTAATCCTTTATGTTCCATTTTCTTTCTCCTTTCTATTAAAGTTAAAATTGTCTCCTTATCAATGCCCTCCCCTACCAGGGAAAGGCATTATAAAAAAGCAATCTCTTTGCCTTTAAATTTTCTTTGCCCTTTGCCTCTAACTTAGCTCTTGACCTCAGCCTTTGAGCCTTGTACCTGAGACCCCTTGCAGTATGCTTAGCTATATGAGCAATTCAACTTTTCGCTGAAGGAGGCTTGCTCCTCATCAAACAACCTGTCGCCACTAAGCCTTCTGCTTCTGTTGTCAAAAAACTACTATTACTATCCCATCTGGCTGATAACTCAATGCTTGCCTCTTTTTGAATTTCTGATTTTGAATTTGAATTTGTTATCATTTATTTTATTTCCCCTCTATTTGCCTATAATATAGTATATTTTACTCTAAACACCTAATCCAATATAGGGCGGTTTAAAGGGGTTTAAGGCGATTTTCCAAAAAGGATAAAATAAAATTAAAGACCATAACTACCTAAAATCATTGAAGAAAATAGAAAAATACTTCCTTTTTCCTATTTCTCAAACTACTTTGTTTACATCTATACTCATTATCTCTGGAGAATTTGCTCTAACCTACTGATATTATTAGGGAAATTATTTTTAATTATGTTCATTTTTCTTTAAAATATATTCCAATAATATCAATTACTTAGCAGATACCTCAATTTTTTTTACTTTTTTCTGAAATATCCACTAAAATAATCCTTTTGTATCCCTTCAAATAGCAAGCCTTTATCTCTTTTTTGAGATACCAGATTCTAATAATACCCTCACTCACCCCCAAATCAAAGGCTGCCTCTCCGACTGTTCTCCATTTCCCCTCTGGCAAAATACTTATTTCAGGTATTTTCAGCCTGCTCCTATGCCATCTGTAATTAAACCCTGTCATGCCCTCATCACCTCCCTTACCAACTCATCACTAAACTCTGCTGGATCTGCCGGATCTCCTTCTTCCAACTGAATGAATCGAATATCAGTCCACAATGAAGACAATTCCTTCGCCAATCTCTTACCATCCCTTATAGCATCCAGATCCAACAAAACCTTCACCGTCTTCCGCCTGGCCCTTTCATAAAGGAGATTCACTTGTTGCCTTGTCCAATTCTTTGTAAACAAAGCTACCGCATCCCTGCCCAGCCTCCATTTATCTGTCACCCCCTCCACCAGTATTACTTGCTCCCCTATACTATCTACCCCATACAGATTGTGCTTATTTTCTATCTCTGCCCTTCCGGGAGGGCAATCAAGATACTTTGTCTCTGCCTGTCCTGTCACGTCCATGGCCTGAAAAGAGACTATTTCTGCCCTAAGATTTCCGACCCTCTTCGCATATACAGGTACTATAAGCCTCATCTGATACTCCCCAAAAGGAACCCAACCCAAGTTGTACTGCTGGCAGATGGACAAGTCAAATCCTCTTAACTTCAGGTAATACTTCACTGGCGCTGGCTCCTTTCCTCTCTCAATATACTCAAAATACTCCGGCAATATAGTTCTGTATTCCCTTCCTGGTTTTTCTTCCCTTTTTACTTCTCCCTGATACTGCTCAAGCCTATTGAGAGCCACTTGAAAACCTACGCTTTCTAATTCCTGGATGAGTTCTATTATGTCTCCTGACTCATTACAGATCCAACAGTTAAAATGGTTATCCTTCTCATAATGAATCCCCAGATGCCAGGAGGGGTCTGCTCCTCCACAAAATGGACAGTTAATATTTACCCATCCCTGGGTCACGTTCTTTTCTACAGAATCATGCACATCAATCCCCAGATCCTCCAAATAGGAAACCACATCGAATCCTTCCTTAAGTGCTTTTAGATTTCTCATTTATCCTCCACCTTTATTTCTTATAATCCCAAACTCCTTCTCTGTCTTTCTTTCTCAAATCTCCTGTCCAGATCATGAACAGACCTACCATTCATCAAAAAAGACCATTCAGACCTCATTTCCTGCATTTCAATCAATCTATTCCATAGCTCAGGGAAATACGTTTTCAAATTCCTAAACTCCTGAATTCCTTGTAAAGGACAGCACCAGCAGGAAACCCTCCTAAAATAAGTGTACAGGCCCTCCCAGTCAAATCTTTTTGAGTAACAATAGTCCAGACAATCCTTAGAAGACCACCCCCAATATAATAAAGGATATCTCGCTTCATCTCTTTTCTTAACTCTCGAAATATCATCAGTTGAATATCCTATATACCACAAATCTTCTTTTCTATTGAATCCCTTATTAAGAGTATCGAGTTTCCAGCGAGTACACCATCTACATCTCATAGAAGGGAACCCATATCCCTTCTCTCCTTTTCTTGGCCCTCTTGTTTTTACATGCTTAGAAAATCCATAATCAAAGGAATATCTATGTTTCATTCTTTTAATAGGAAGGCCAATATGCTTTTCCAATTTATCAATATGTCTATGAACCTGTGGGAACTCCCAAGAACCAGCATCAAAATACCTTACCTCATCAATAGGCATATCAAGCTCAATCATTCTTAAAAGCATAGCTGTTGAATCTTTGCCCCCACTAAGGGAAACTACATGCTTCATCCACTTATCTCCCACTCTGCCTCTAAATAAGTTATCATCCTTTTTAAGGAATGTTTCTGGAACCACCAGTGATTAAAGTCTATAAAATCCACCAGTATTACCTCATCCTTTCCTTCCGTTTTTCTAAGCCCTCTACCAAATCGTTGGATACTAGCTATCTCACTCTCCCCACCGACAGCATTGATGACAGCTCCTATACTTTTTATGTTCACCCCCTCTGACCAGATCCTTGTGGCTATGACTCCCTTAACTTCCTCCTGCTCAAAACGAGCTTTTACTCCTCCTTTTCCTTCAGCTCCTTTTTTAATTATTGCTTGCTTCTTTTCTTTTTCCATTCGACTCTTCTTTTCTTCTATCTCTTTATCTTTCTTAAATTCCTTCTCTATTTTATAATCACTTAAACCTTTTTTCTCTAACCCTTTCCTTTTTTCCTCTCGAATACTCAACCAGTCCTTTCTTATTCCTTGAAATCTATCAAAAAAATCTCTATCAGTTTCTCCATACAAAAAATGAAACACCCCAGGCATTATCAGCTCAGCCATATCAAGTAATATATCACCATGCTCGACACGTTCCACCATAATAAGTACTGTCAGGCCCTGTTCTATCAGCTCCTTGGCCTTTCCTATTATTAGTCTATTTCTACCTCGATTCTCAACAATCCCCTTTTGATAGATATTTCCATATCCTCCTTTGAGTTCTCGATACCGATCTGTCTCTGGCACCCTGTAAATTTTCACTATGGGTTTCGCCAAAACTTCTTTCTCCTGTAACTCCTCATAGGAAGTATTCCCTATCACTGGACCTATCAGTCCTTCTAAAGCCATTCTGCCCTTCTCAGTCTTTGGCAGAGTGGCAGTAAAGCCAAATCTAATTGGAGCCAGAATCTTCTTCAAAACTTTGCCATAAGAACCATCAAAAGAACTGATATGGTGAGCCTCATCAACTATAACCATCCCCCACTGCTTAGGGTCAAATCCTCTCCTGACCAGAGTCTGGATCATAGCTACCATTATATCTCCTTCTTGATTTAACCCGCCACCGAGATAACCAACATCCTTAAAAAACCTTTGTAACTCTTCAATTGTCTGTTTAAACAAGGTCTCCGTATGAACTATCACTAAAGCAGTTGTCAAAAAGGCGCTTACCAAACCACAGATAAGAAGAGTCTTGCCTGAACCTGTTGGGGCCTTCCATACTCCTCTTCTGGCATTACCCATGTTCTTTAAAGCAAACTGTTGATCTGTCCTGAACTCTATCCCCTTGAGTTCTGGAGTCTGTATCTTAATTCCATAATCCCTTCCCTCAAAAGTATATTCAATACCCCTCCTATCCAGATAATCAAACACTCTCTGCTGAAACCCTGACAGGAAGTAGCCTTTCTTTACCAAAGGGAATATCCCTTCTTCCTTTATCTTGTGGAATGGCCCCTGTCTCCACCACTCATATTTGTAACTTAGATACTCCTTTATAACGCTCTCATCACTGATATGGGTAATAACTGGAGATTTCTCTGTTATTGTTATCACTTGTTTTCCTCCTTTTCTTTTTTCTTAAATTCTTTTATCCTTCCTAAAAATACCCCATAGTCTCCATCAAGTTTGCAATCTCCCTTTTATCCCTTTCAGCCTTGATAAAACTCTTTACCCATTTATTTCGAGGCTCCTCCACAATAAGGTTAGGGTGTTTTGTTTTCATTAGCCCCTTTTGCATTCTATCATATTCCTCAAAAGATATAGCAAACCCATCCTCACTTAAAATTAATTTTTTTTCACAGTTATCTATCAAAATCATAGTTTCCTCCTATAAAACATTATTTAAGTCCCAAACCACAAAGATTTTACAACATCCCTCAAAGGGATATAGTTTATCTTCTGAGAAGGATACTGAAAATACCCTCTATAAATTTCCACACATGCCATCATGAAAAAAGCATAGCTTCTCTGTCTCATCCTTCCTTTCTCTTTAATTCTTCTCTAACTCTCATTAATATTCTACCTAAATGATTTTCTCCTTCATCCTTGCAAACACCCCAAAAGGTATCTCCCCACCAATTACCTTCAATCAGTTTCTCCTTTCCAGTAGCTAATAGTTTCTTCTTTAACTCCGGAATAGTAAACTTTTGTCTAACAAGAGCAAGCATTATATCCAATTTAATCTCTTCCCAATCCTCTCTTATCTCCACATTCCGGCCCCACCGCTTAGCAGCACCAGGGGTAGGAGCTTCAGAAATTAACTGCTTCCTCTTTTTATCCAAAGTTTTGGCAGCCTGATAGGCATGCTCCACGGTCTTATAAATCACTCCTTTGTATTTTATTTTACACCAGGCAAAATTAGACAAAAATCCATACTCTCCTCGAAAAGAATCAATCACTTCTCTTCCTCCTTTCCCTTCTTCTTAAACTCCTTTGGCAGCGGGATGTCTATGAGCTGGTCATCAAGCATGAACTGACCAACAGAAAACTGTTGAAGTATTTTGGCCTGCTTCCTACGAGTAAATTTTCTATGTCTATGCCCCAAGACATTCACTCTCATTACATTATCATCCGACTCCGTATCTGTCTGCATAAGTCCGTAAAGGGCATCCACATTGGCAAATATCCGTATATCCTCTGGCATATCTATTGGAGACATATTAATTTTCTCCAATGTTTCCCTCGTTCCCTGATGTCCTGAGAAGACTGCCGCCTTCCTTTCCTGGGCCAACGCCTTGAGTGCCTTGGAGTTCTCATTATAAACATCCCTGCCCTGGGAGCCTGGTGGAGCTTTCAAAATACCAAGGTAATCCACAACTATGACGTGAGGGCTGAAATTCTCATAGGCCTCCAGAACATCCAG
>Ga0307428_1001914_pt1 | contig 9929 bp, 5 predicted proteins | sample SalMarWE160240MG_FD_202161 | JGI IMG/M metagenome (GOLD analysis project Ga0307428, IMG submission 202161) | Salt marsh sediment microbial communities from the Plum Island Ecosystem LTER, Massachusetts, United States - WE1603-240 | ecosystem: Environmental > Aquatic > Marine > Intertidal zone >...
AGATGGGGTTTTAACATAAGCACCTCTTTTCTTTAAAGATGGTATCAATCTTTTTTTGGTATATTTTTTGTATTTTATCATGAATTCTGGTATTAATAAATGGTAAGGTTTTATTAGTCACATAACCTTTAAGTAATCAACAAAGAATTGAAGAGACAGAAAAAAGAGAAAATCTGAAAACGACCAAAGATTATCTTAGATATGGAATGATGCAGATTGATGATATCAATCATAACCTGAAAATTATTTCCCTAAATTCGTCCGTTTATCTTAATTTTGTATCATTATATTTTGAGCAAGTGGAAAAAATACCTCAATTTTACGATCAAAATGAATGGGCGCAAAGTGAATCTGAAATATATCACTCTTTAGAGAAAAAAATTAAAAATCATTATGAATCAAGAGGTTTAACCAAAAGTGGTTTTCCAAAAGAAAAATTAGCTCTAATAAAAAAAGAAAGAGATAGACTATTAACAGCCAAGAGAAGAGAATTTGCAAATAAATAACAAAATATTCTTAAAAAATAAAAGGATAATATTATAAATGAACCAGAGAAAAATTAATAGCAATAAAAAAACTAAGCCAGTGTACACTTCAGATATAAATGTCATTGCCAGTATCCCGGATTTTAATTTAATTAATGATGTCATTTTTGCATTCGCTCACCACAAAGGTGAAGAATATATAAATGAAGAAATATTTAAACAGAATATTTATGGAATCAGAACTTTAAAATCTCGGGAAAGATTTTTAAGTGCAATAAAAAAGGTTTTTATAAAATTTAAAACCGAAGAACATCAAAAAGTATTTTATGCTCTTTTTTCCCAGAACAATTTTATAAATTTGAAAAAAATAGCCTTATATTTTCAGTTTTCTTTTAATGACCAATTATTTTATGAACTTACTTCCAAAGTATATATGAAACTTTATACAGCAGGTAGATTAACAGCGTCAAAAGATGAATTTACCGCTTATCTTTATGATTTAAGAGATAAAAAACCAGATATTCAAAATTGGTCCAACTCCACTATTGATATTATTGCTTCTAAATATTTAACCTTGCTTAAAAAATTAGGATTTCTCAAAGGGCGGTTTAGAAAGGAATTTTGCACGTTAGATCTTGATGACCCAACCATTGTATATCTTACATATTTACTTAAATCTTTAGGAAATATAAATCCCGATATTATGAAAAATCCTTATTTAGATATTTCCCCATACAGTAGGGATAATCTGTATAGACGTATAAAAAAAATATCTCTTGTCGATTATTTTACAATCTATACCTTAGGATATGATTTAAAAGTAAATTTAAAATATAGTTATGAGGAGATTGTGAATGCTATTATCCAAAACTATCGATCAAAAGTTCAATGATTTAAGAATAATTTTGAAAAGTAAAAACAAAGATTCCATAAAAATGGATGCACATGGGGGCAATTCTATTTTATTTATTTACCCTCCAAAAGAAGAGGAATTATATTTATCCAGGATAAAAAAAGATTATCCAGATGCTTATTTTATTGATATAGCGGAGCTTTTTGTAAAATATATTGATATTATTGGATATGATAATTTTATAGAAGTTTATGAAGAATATAAAAGTGAGCCAGAAAAACTTTTTAAATCTGAAAGTAGTTCACAAGACCTTTATGACCTTATTTTAGACGAGATAAAAAAAGCTGCTGAAATAAATAAAATGGCAATTATAATTCGCACCGGGGCATTATTGGGGACTGGGATAGAAAACATCAGCATCATGGAGGAATCTGCTGTTTATCGAATGAATTTACCTTTAATAATTATGTATCCTGCAGTTGCCTTTGAAGAAGGTAAACTAAAATTTTTAAACTGTAGATTAGCTTCCGGATACCGCGCAATAAGCATTTAAAAATTTTAGATGATTAGTTCATTGAGGAGAAAATTATGGATAAAATTAAAGATTTATTATTATTAAATTTTTCCGAGGATATTAAAGATGTGATTAATCTGGAAGAACAAACTGAAGCTGGGGTACAGTTTGAAGTTGAGAATTATATTATCACAGCTAAAATTGCTAATTATTTTGATAGATTTATTCAAAATTATAAAAGTAATATTAAAGAAACCGGAGTTTGGGTTTCGGGATTTTATGGTTCGGGAAAATCTTATTTTGGTAAAATGCTCGGATATCTTCTGGAAAATAAAATGATTAATGGTACACCTTTTCGCGAAAGGTTCATTCAAAGGTTAAGTGGATTAGATAATCAAAATTTATTGGAAAATACTATACGGAGCTTAGATGCTTACCAGACCAAAGTGGTCTTTCTTGATATTGCCAAACAGCATACAGGAAACAGTTTTGCTTGGACTTTATTCCGAAATTTCTTGCATCGTTTAGGATTTTTGGATGATGTTTTTGGTTTTATAGAATATGGTATTTTTGTCAAAGGACAATATTCAGAATTTTTAGATAATGTTAGAAAAATTACAGGGAATGAATGGCAGGATTTGCGAAAAAATCCTATCGAAGTATCTAAAACTATGCGTAAAGTTCTTGTAGAATCGCAATTTTTTACCTCTGAAGAGTACAATGAAACAAAAAAATATTGTGATGACCGAATTATTTCTTTTGATGCCGCCAGGCTAAAAGAAGAATTATTAAATTATTTAGAAAAACATCCTGAAGACCATCTTGTTTTTATTATTGACGAAGTGAGCGAAGCTATTAGTCAGGGCAAAATTAATCTATTAGATTTAGAAGGTATTAGCGAATCACTATCAGCACTAACTCAAGGCAAAGTCTGGACTATTGCTATTGCTCAGGAAGATTTAGAACAAGTTATTAATAATATTACTAACATTAGCCATAAAGAATTTAGTAAAGTTTCAGACCGCTTTAGAACAAAGATACCATTATCTTCTGATGATGTAGAAACAATTATCAAAAAAAGATTGTTAAAGAAAAATGCTGAAGGAACAAAAAAATTAGAAGAACTATATGGTAAGAATAGTGGCTCAATCATAGATATTACCAACTTAAAAAGCAAGTTTCCCACTAAAAGTGATAACCTAGATAAATTTATTACTTATTATCCTTTCCACTCTTATCAATTTGATTTATTGCAAAATTTTATTCAAGCAGTGTATTCTAAAACACATACTACTGAACGCGGAATGATCATTGCTACCTTTGCAGTATTAAAAACAATCAAGGAAGATAAGTTATTTAATTTTGCAACAGCTTTTAATATGGTAGATGGAGCAAAACAACATTTAGATAGCGATTTGGTTAAAAAATTTACTCAAGCGGATAAAGTTTTAAAGGAAAACAATTCTTTAATTACCGGATCACATTTATTAAAAGTTATTTATTTTATTAATGAATCAGTATTAGTTAAAGCTACTTCTGAAAATATCACCAGGCTCTATCTTGGTAATTTTGATGGAATTTATGAGTTAAAGCCTAAAATAGATGAAGCCTTAAATAATTTATGTGACGTAAACTTACTTTTAAATAAAAACAATATTTATGTAATTACCTCCGATTTAGAACAAGAAAAAATTGAAGAAATGAAAACCCTCGATGTGGAATTATTCAAAAAGAAAAGAGAGTTTATCAACAGATTAAGGCAGCAGATTTTTTTAAAAAATATATCTCGTTGTACGTTTGAAAATAATTCTTATATTTTTTCTATTAATAGTACTCAAGAAGATGAGCTTAGCTATGCTCACAAAAAATATTTAAAAATAAATATTGCAAGTATCTATACAATAGGCGAAGAAGATCGAGAAAAATTTTTAGAGAATGTTAAATTTGAAACACAAAGAAATATAGATACTGTAACTTTAGTACCTTCTGTTAAAAAATTTAGAGAAATTGATAAATTTATTGAAGATATATACCGCTATGGTGTTATGGAAGAACGTTATCAGAACGATGACGATGAAAAATTACGTCACATTGTTAAAGATTTTTCAAGCAACAAAGTAAATAGATTAAAGGAATTGGACTTATTAATTGAAGAAGCTTATAAAAATGGGACCGTTATTTATAATTTTGAGGAAAATAATTTGAATGAAAATGATTTTGATAATACTTTTCGAAAAATCGAAGGGAAAATTATCAACAATACTTTCCCCGAAAGGTTACCCCTTCAACTTACTGAAGAGATTGCATTAAAAGTATTAAAAGTAAAAAATCCAAATAGTTTATTGTTGTGTTTCCCGAGTAATCCAGAATTTGCTTTTTTTGATAGCGAGGGTAACTTTATCGGACAAGGTTTAAAGGCAATAGACAAAATAAATACTGCTATATCTTCTTTTTTTGTAAGTGGAGAAGAATTAGAAACTAAATTTGAAGGTCCTCCTTATGGCTATGCGTATGAAACGATCCTTGTTGTTTTAGCGGTATTAATTAGAGCGGGACACTTGGCGATTAAGTATGATGGGCGGGAAATTTATAATTATCATGATTCTGAATTGATAACTCTATTTAGTAAATCTTTAAAGTTTAAAAAAGCCTCTTTTAAAGCAATTACTTCAACTCTTACTGCTTCGCAAAAACAAAAACTGGTTGAACGTTTAAAGGAATTACAAGTTACTGAAATTTTAGACAAATATCCTGATTATAATAGCAATGATATAGAATTGGTAAATATAATTCAAAATTTCTCCGAGCATTTTCTTAATAAAATTGAAGCTTGTAAAAAATTTGTTAATGAATTTGATAATTATTTTCCACAAATTGATAAAAAAATAATTATTTTAAGAGGGTATATATCCCGAGTTACCGGAGATAATTATAAAGATCAAGCTGAAAAATTTATTGAAGAATATCCACAATTCAAAGAATCCGTAGATGATTTTCAAAAAGTTCTAAAATTTTGTGAAACTGATTTAAATAATGTAAAAACATATAAGAAATTTGTAATTCAAATCGTTCAAGAATTAGAAAAATTAGGTGGGGTTTACAAGGATAATTGTGTTTTTTCTTTAAGTGAACAATTTGAAGGAAAATATAGTCAATCTGTTTCTGATAATTTTACAGAATTGAAATTGATATTTCAAAAGATAAAAGATGAATATTACCAATTAACAGAAAAAGAGCACCAAAAAATGACTCAGGAACACAAAGAGTTAAAAAATAAAGCAGAAGAAATTAAAAAAGAGGTTAGCTTGATCCCAGGGAATCTCAATACAGCAGTTTTAGATAAAATAAATGAAATTATATTTCATGCGGACAGACATATTTGTAATAATTTAAAAATTGCTTCTGAAACAAAATGTGAGTCTTGCCATTATTCACTGAATGAAATAATTTCTGCAACTCAAACCATAAATTCTAAAATAATAGAATTAGAGGGAACTAAAATTCAGATAAGATACCCCGATAAAAACGCTTCCAAAGAGATAAGAATAAAGATTGAAAAAGGCAAATTTACTGCACCTCAATACAAAGGAATGCTGCAGGGGAAAATAAAAGAAGCAGATTCTTTGAACGAGAATGATATTGTAATTATTGAATAGGAGAAAAAAATGAAGTTAGAAGAATCAGTAGAAAATATTCGTGAAAAAATTACTCATGCTTTCGATAAAAGCTTATCTAAAATGGGCTTGTCTTCAAACAGACAATTACCTATTGATAATCTTGAACCAGAAATGCAAATCGAAAGAAATAGAATGGCTGATATATTAAATAATTTACAAGAAGAGACTGGAAATTATCCTTCAGCCCGGGATAAATTATTGGAAGAGCTTTCTTTTACCTTATTTAACCGTATTGCCGGGATAAAAGTAATCGAAGCAAATCAACTACAGCCAGAAGTGATAACTTGGCGGGCAAGTCATGGTGGCCGTTCTTTTGGACATAAACTTTGGTTAGAGCAGAATCCAGATAAAAGAAGCTTAACTTTAGAAGGTTTAAGAGAATATATCCGTTATGCTTTTAACCAATTATCAGATAAAATTCAACTTTATTATTTTAGTTATCTCTATGATCTGCTGCCAGAAAAATATGATCTGAAAGAAATTATAAATGATTTTAATAAAATCGACGAAGAAAATTGGCAATCAGATGATATTATGGGCTGGCTATATGAATCTTATAACCGTAAAAAAAGAGAAATTTTTAAAACTGAAAGTAAAATTAAGAACGAAAAGATTGAATATAATCGGGTATCGGTTACTTCACAGATTTACACGCCCCGCTGGGTAGTAGAATTTATCCTTAATAATTCTTTAGGAAAGCTTTGGATGGAAATGCATCCTGACAGTGGACTTAAAGAAAAACATGATATTGCAAATGTTCCAGAAAAAGTTATCGTTAAAATTAAGCCAGTGAAAGAGATAAAAGTTATTGATCCGGCCGTGGGCAGCGGTAATTTCCTGCTTTACGCCTTTGACCTTTTTTATAAGATGTATGAGGAAGAAAAATATGCTAAAGAAGATATTCCTCAGTTAATTATTGAAAACAATCTATTTGGGATTGATTTAGATGATCGGGCAGTGCAGATAGCTCAATTAGGGCTGTATATTAAAGCATTAAAAAAGAATAAAAATGTTAAAATTTCGAATATGAACATAGTTTCTTCGGATTTTTATTTACCAGAATACAAAGAAGTAAAAAGCTTATTTTACGAACTGATTCAAAGTTCTGATACAGTAAATTTACTTGAAGAAATTTGGGAAGATCTAAGGATGGCTTATAAATTTGGGTCGCTTATACGAATTGAAGAAAAAGTTGAACAAATCACTGCTAAACTAAAAGGTCCAGGTCAGGCAATTCTTTGGGCGAGTAGTGAATTGACGTTTTGGGATGAATGGAAAGAAAAAGTATTTATTAGGATAAAGGAAGTTTTGCAGAAATATAGTAAAAATACTAACGGAAATAAAAAATTTTTTAAAACAAAAACACAAGATAGTATGATCTTTGCGGAAATTATTTCCAATAAATATGACATAGCAGTTGCCAATCCTCCTTATACTGATTCGAGCAATTATGGCAATGAATTAAAAATATTTATTGAAAAGAATTACAAGAAACCATTGTCATTTTATTCTAATCTTTACGCAGTATTTTTAAAAAGATGTTCCGAATTGATTAATGAGAATGGCAAAATTGGCATGATTCATCCGCATACTTTTATGTTTATTAAATCTTACGAAGATGTAAGAAAATTTATTTTAGATAATTTTCATATTAATTTATTTATTGATTATGGGTTAGATAGAGTTAATCTTTTCGGACCCAATATTTTACTAGACTCCGTTTTTTATATATTTGAAAAGAGTAATTACAATAAACCCAGTATATTTTTAACAGTAACATTTGATCTTCAAGAAAAATATAAAAAACAAGAAATAATTAATGCTCTTAAGGATTGTATTTTAGATAAAATAAATAAGAGGGTTTATAAATTAGATCAATCTAAATTAAAAATTATTAAATCTTATCCTTTTGTTTATTGGATATCAGATGGTTTTAGAGAAAAATTCAAAGGAGAATCAATAGACACTATATTACAAGTATGCACTGGTCTGTCAACAGCAAAAAATATAAGGTTTTTAAGATACTGGTGGGAAATTCATAAAGAAATAAATTGCAAAAATCATATTAATAAAAAATGGGCTCCTTATGCAAAAGGGGGTATCTTTTGTAAATGGTTTGGCAACAATTTATTATTTATAAATTGGGATAATGATGGGTATATTTTAAAGAAAAATGGTGCAACGATAAGAAATAGACAATTTTATTTTATTGAGGGAATTACATCTACAGGTAGGTCTTCTTCTAAAGGAACCTCTTTTAAATTACTGCCAAAGAATTATATTTTTGATGTAGGATCTACCGGATTAATAATGAAAAAAAATGAATATTTAGAATATTCTCTAGGTTTATTAAATTCAAAATTTATTGCTTTTACTTTAAATTGTTTGAATCCCACAGTAAATACAACCGAAGGCGATTTAAAGAGAGTACCATTTATTTATCCAAACGAATTTATTGAGAAAAAAATATCTTTTTTATCAAGGAGAAATATTGATCTGAAAGAAAAAATTTGCGGATTTAATCTAGTTGAAATGTATCATGAAATTAATCCAATTATTTGGGCCAAAGAAAAGTATACATTTTCTGATTTAAGAAAATTAATTAAAGCTTATTTAGATTATGAAAACGAGCTTCTTGCTCGAATTTATCTCAATGAAGCTTTAATCGATGAATTGATTTTTCAGGTCTATCAGGTAACAGAAGAAGACAAGCAGATGATTTTAGAAAAAGAAGGCATACCTGTGGGCAGTCTATCGTTATTTGAAAAATACACATTTACTGATGATCAAATAATACCTGAAATTAAAGAATATATAAAAACAATAAAAATAAAAGATATTAATTCTGAAGAAAAAGAGCAAATAAAAAAAATGATATTAGAATTATATCAACAAAATTATCCCTTAGAGGAAATTTGTACTAAAGTTCAAATAAATCCACTTAGTATTACCCAAATTATAAAAGAAAGCCAATTTTTACCCGAAAAACGTGCACAGGAAATTGTCCAGGATTTACTTTTTGACTTAGTAAAAGAAATATTAGAGGAAGATAATGACGGAATTATTCCTTTAGTAAAATATAGTGGAGAAGATACTTTACAGGATTTACTCTATTCTAAAATGATTGCCAAGGGTTTTACTCATACGCAGATTGATAATTTTAAAGGAATTTTGGGATGCGAAATCAATACTTATATAGAAAAATATTTTTTCCGAGATCTGGCTAATCGTCTTAATCTTTTTATGTATTTACCCAAGACCCCTTTTATCTGGCATCTATCCAGCGGGGAGACTCAAGGGTTTGAAGCTTTTGTTTCAATTTATAAATGGAACAGGGATAAACTCTTCCGTTTACGGTCAGTATATATAGAAAAAAGAGAATCTTCATTAAAGAACCGATTTTCAGATTTAGCTGAAGATATATCGCTGACAGTTCAAAAGGAAAAAGATTTAATTACCAAACAATTAAAAGAGATAGAAGTATTTAAAAAGAAAATCGATGAGATTTTACAAACAGGTTATGATCCAATATTGGATGATGGAGTAGGTAAAAATATTGCACCTTTGCAGGAAAAAGGCTTGTTAAAATACGATGTTTTAAAGAAAAAAGAATTACAGAAATATCTAAAAGCAGATTGGTAATAAAATATAAAGAGGTAATTATGTTAGATAAATGGTTTATAGAAGATATAAATAATAAATTAAAACAGGTAAATTGCTTGGTCATTATTGATGAACAACAAAAAGCTGATTTTCTTTTTGATTGTTTAAAAAATGTAAAAATGGATAAAATATTTACTGTATCTACCGAAATAGAAGAATTAAAAACAAAGTATAATATTGAAAAAAACTATTTGAATAAAAAGGTAATCATCTTTACAAGTCTACGTCTCGAAAAATTAAAATTTCTGCGTGAATATGCAGAAACCGGAGCATGTTTACAAATTAAATATTTACATCGTTATATTCAAAGCAAGGTTCAAGAGAAAATGAACTTTGATATAAACCTTTCAGCTGAGGAGATAATCGCTTATGGGAAATTAAGCATAGGGGAAGGGAAGGAATACTGGAAACGTATAAAGAGTGGAGTTTTTACAGAAGAGTACATTTTGAATTTCTTAGCTGAGCCAAAGGAATATTTTGCTTCAGCAGATATAGAAGTTCAAAAATTATTTATCAAAATTATGTCTGATTTTATGGAATATTCTTTAGAAAATAAACCACCGGAAACTATTGCCAAGGAAATTGCTTTCGCAATTTTCGAGAATTGCCTTTACAAAAAGAAAAGCAGTTTTCTGGACCAGATATACATACAATGGGTGGATTCCAAAAAATATGAATCGGTTTTACGGTTGTATGTTAAAAAATATGTTTTGCCATCAGATTTAGATATTTGGATG